>Ga0105105_10000197_pt1 | contig 28120 bp, 25 predicted proteins | sample PPLLaktember2015_4_FD_79108 | JGI IMG/M metagenome (GOLD analysis project Ga0105105, IMG submission 79108) | Freshwater sediment microbial communities from Prairie Pothole Lake near Jamestown, North Dakota, USA - PPLs Lake P8 Core (1) Depth... | ecosystem: Environmental > Aquatic > Freshwater >...
AGCCTGCCTCGCCAAGGCTGTCGTCCATGATCAAAAACCGGTGGAGCGGGAGATCCAGGTCGGATCGCTCATTCTGTGCCCGGGCAGCAGCCCCTTCGACCCGGCGGTGATCGAGAATGTCTATCCCTATCGCAAATGCCCGAACGTGGTGACGAGCCTGGAGTTTGAGCGCCTGCTGAGCGCCTCGGGCCCGACGATGGGTCACCTGGTCCGACCCTCCGACGGCAGGGAGCCAAAGAAGATCGCCTGGCTGCAGTGCGTGGGCTCGCGGGACATCAACCGCTCGGGCAACGGCTACTGCTCGTCGGTATGCTGCATGTACGCCATCAAGGATGCGATGATCGCCAAGGAGCACGCCCACGGCGATCTGGACTGCGCCATCTTCTACATGGACATCCGCACCTTCGGCAAGGAGTACGAGAAATACTACCTGCGGGCGCGCAACCAGTCCGGCGTGCGCTTCGTCAAGGCCCGCATCCACAGTGTGGACGAGACCGGCCCCGAGCGCTCGCTGCACCTGCGCTATGTGGACGACGCCGGCCGCCTGCAGGAGGAAGTATTCGACATGGTGGTGCTGTCCGTCGGACTGCAGGTGACCGGAGAAACCCGCGAGCTGGCCGAACGCCTCGGCGTCGAGGTCGACAAGTACCGCTTCGCCGTCTCCCCGCCTTTCATGCCAGTAGCCACCTCGCGGCCCGGGGTCTTCGCCTGCGGCGTATTCCAGCAGCCCAAGGACATCCCCGGCTCGGTGGCCGAAGCCAGCGCCGCGGCCTGCCTGGCCGGTCGCTTGCTGGCACCGGCCCGCAACCGCCTGACGCGCCAGGTGGAGACCCCCGCCGAGATCGATGTACGCGAGGAGCCCCCGCGCATCGGCGTTTTCGTCTGCAACTGCGGGGTGAACATCGCCGGGGTCGTGGATGTCCCCGCAGTGGTGGAGCATGCCCGCCAGCTTCCGAACGTGGTGTTCGCCGGACAGAACCTCTTCACCTGCAGCCAGGACTCCCAGGAGCAGATGAAACAGGTGATCGCCGAAAACCGCCTGAACCGCGTCGTGGTGGCAGCCTGCTCGCCCAAGACCCACGAAGGGATCTTCATGGACACCCTCGAGGCCACGGGTCGCAACAAGTACCTCTTGGAAATGGCCAACATCCGCAACCAGGATTCCTGGGTCCACGCCCAATCCCCCCGCCGGGCCACGACCAAGGCCAAGGAATTGGTCCACATGGCCGTGGCCCGCGCCGTGACTTTGAACCCGCTGCAGGAGAAGATCATCCCCGTCAACCAACGTGCGCTGGTGATCGGCGGCGGCGTGGCGGGGATGAGCGCCGCCGTCGCCATCGCCGACCAGGGCTACGAGGTGATCCTGATCGAAAAAGAGGAGCGCCTCGGAGGAATGGCCAACCGGCTGCACGCCACCATCGAAGGCTGGGACGTGCCGCGCTTCCTGAAGGAGTTGACCGGCCGGGTGCAGTCCCATCCCCGGATTCAGACGCTGACGCGCGCCCTGGTCGTCGGGTTCAGCGGTTTCAAGGGCAACTTCACGACCGAGGTTTTGGTGGGTCCGGCCATGTACGAGCGCAAGATCGACCACGGGGTGGTGATCCTCGCCACCGGTGCCGTCGAGTACCAGCCCACGGAATACCTCTACGGCCAGGACCCGCGCGTTATCACCCAGGTGGAGCTGGGCGACCGGCTGCACGCCAAGGGAGCCCAGGACCTATCCCAGGTCGTCATGATTCAGTGCGTCGGATCCCGTAACGACCGCAACCCCAACTGTTCGCGGATCTGCTGCCAGAACGCCGTCAAGAACGCGGTCCTGATCAAGAAGCTCAACCCCGAGGCCCAGGTGGTCATTCTGTACCGCGACATCCGCACCTATGGGCTGCTCGAGGACTATTACCAGGAAGCCCGCAAGCTGGGGGTGCTTTTCTTCCGATTCGAGGCGGAGGAGCCCCCACGGGTCGAGGCGGGGGAAGGCGGGGTCGCGGTCCGTTTTCGCGATCCGATCATCGGCCGCGACCTCCAGGTGGATGCCGACCTCCTGACGTTGAGCGCCGGCATGGTGCCGGCCGACACCGAGGAGCTGGCTTCGCTCGTCAAGCTCGCCCGCACCCCCGAGGGGCACTTCATGGAGGCCCACGTGAAACTGCGGCCGGTGGACATGGCCACCGAGGGTCTTTTCATCTGCGGTACGGCGCACAGCCCGCAGCTTCTGAACGAATCCATCGGCCAGGCGTACGCCGCCGCCGCGCGGGCGATCACCTTCCTGTCCAAAAGCCGGCTGACGCTCTCGGCCGTGACGGCGAAGGTCAACGCCGATCTCTGCGCCGCCTGCCTGATCTGCGTGCGGTCCTGCCCCTACCACGTGCCAAAGATCAACGCCGAAGGAGTGAGCGAAATCGACGAGGCGCTCTGCCACGGCTGCGGCATCTGCGCCGCCGAATGTCCGGCCAAGGCCATTCAGCTCAACTGGTACGAGGACGAGCAGTTGTTGTGCAAAGTGGATGCGTTGCTGGAGGGCGTCGTTTGAAGGCGCAGGGCGGAATGCGGAAGACGGAATGAGGAAGTTGGAACCCTAAGCCCAAGAGAGGATGGCGTAAGATGGAAACCCCTTTTGATCCGGTCATCGTGGCCTTCTGCTGCAATTTCTGAGGGTACACGGCCGCGGACCTGGCGGGTTCGATGCGACTGAGTTACCCCGGATCGGTGCGGATCATACGGGTGCCCTGCACCGGCAAGGTGGATGTGCTTCACATCCTCCGATGTTTCGAACGGGGCGCCGACGGAGTTTATGTGGTGGGCTGCCGGGAAGGCGACTGTCATTATCAGAACGGCAACTTCAGAGCCAGGAAACGAGTGGAGCAGGCGCAGCAGTTGCTGGACCGTATCGGGATCGGAGGCCAGCGCGTGCGCATGTGCAATCTGTCCTCCAGCGACGCGCCGCTTTTTGTGCGTTTCGCCGAGGAGATGCACGCGGCGGTCCTGAGCGCCGGGCCCAACCCCGTACGCACTGCACTGGAATCAAAAAAAAGAGCACCCCCCCCGTCCGGGGAGGAATTGAATGCCTGAACCGACCCGCTGTCGGAAGTGCTTGGAGCAAGCTGGCATAGGTTGAAAGGAGAATCGCCGAATGATTGTGGCCGACAAGAAACCGATTGAGGAGATCATCGCGCAGGTGAATGACGTGCGCAGCGTGCTCATCCTGGGCTGCAACGAATGTGTGACCGTCTGCGAAGCCGGCGGCAAAAAGGAGGTGGGCGTGCTCGCCTCCGCCTTGCGGATGCATTTTCTCCAGCAGGGCCGCGAGGTCAACGTCGGCGAGCGCACCCTGGAGCGCCAGTGCGACACCGAATACCTGGAGGAACTCCGCGACAGCATCGACGCGTACGAGGCGGTCGTGTCGCTCGCCTGCGGCGTGGGCATCCAGTTCACGGCCGAGCGCTACCCGTCCAAGGCGGTCTACCCGGGCGTCAATACCTGTTTCATGGGAGCCGCCCTCGAGCGCGGGGTCTGGGCCGAACGCTGCCAGGGCTGCGGCAGCTGCATTCTGGCGACCACCGCCGCGGTATGTCCCGTGGCGCGTTGTGCCAAGCGTCTCTTGAACGGCCCCTGCGGCGGCTCGACCGCCGGCAAGTGTGAAATCAGCAAGGATGTGGACTGCGCCTGGCAGCTCATCGTCGACCGGCTCAAGGCGCTCGGCCGGCTGGCGGACTATGAAAAACTGTCCCCGATCAAGGACTGGTCCACCGACCGGGCCGGAGGCCCCCGAAAAGTCATCAGGGAGGATCTGCGATCATGAGCCCGAACACGCCCAGCAAACTGGAGAAAATCCTGCGCGTCGGCCACCTGGCCGTAACCTCCGAGTGCGGTCCGCCCCGCGGCAGCGATGCGGCCCACATCGCGCACAAGGCCGAATTGATCCAGCGCCACGTGGACGCCATCAATATCACCGACAACCAGACCTCGGTCTGCCGGCTGTGCAGCCTGGCCGCCTGCATTCGGTTGAAGCTCATGGGGCTGGAGCCGGTCTTGCAGATGGTGGTCCGCGACCGCAACCGGATCGCCCTGCAAAGCGACCTTCTGGGTGCGGCCGCCTTCGACATCCACAACGTGCTCTGCCTGTCCGGAGACCACCAGCGCTTCGGGGACAGCGCCCAGGGGCAAAACGTCTTTGATCTCGACTCCATGCAGCTGATTCAGACGGTTCGCCGGATGCGCGATGAGGGCAAATTTCTTGGCGGAGACGCCATTCAGCGTCCGCCCCAGATGTTCGTGGGCGCCGCCGCCAACCCGTTTGCGGATCCCTTTGAGATCCGCGTGCCGCGCTTGGCTAAAAAAGCGGCGGCGGGGGCCGAATTCATCCAGACCCAGTGCATCTACAACCTCGCCAAATTTGAGACATGGATGGAAATGGTCTGCGACCGCGGGCTGCACGAGAAAGTCTTCATCCTGGCCGGCGTCACCCCTCTCAAATCCGCGGGCATGGCCCGCTACATGAAAACCAAAGTGCCGGGGATGGACGTTCCCGACGAGGTCGTCAAGCGCATGGCAGCCACCCCCAAGGACAAACAGGCGGAGGAAGGCATTACGATCTGTGTCGAGTCCATCCAACGCTTGAAGCAGGTTAAGGGCGTCAGCGGGTTCCACGTCATGGCCATCGAGTGGGAGGAACGAGTGCCGGAGATTGTCGAACGAGCGGGTCTTTACCCCCGACCGTCCGTGTGAGAGCGATCAAGGGGCATGCGTTGAAAAAAGCCTTAGGAACGGGTCCACATTCAATCTAATTAGAGATGATCGTTGGGAGGTGCAGCATGGTAGCCCAAAAGAGAATTCTGGTAGTCGACGATGAGGCCGATTTCGCCGCCTTGGTTCAAGGAAACCTTGAAAAAGAGGGATTCCAGGTGGAACTCGCCTATAATGGCGTGGAGGGACTGGCCAAGGTGCGGGCCAACCCGCCGGATGCCATCGTGTTGGACGTCATGATGCCCGAAAAAGACGGGTATACGGTCTGCAAGGAGCTGAAGTGCAGCGACGCGTACTGCAACATCCCCGTCGTTCTGTTGACGGCCGTGGCCTCCCACGTGACCTCCACCCGCTACAGCCACGCCGACGGCATGTCCACCGAGGCCGATGATTACATCGCCAAACCGGCCTCCGCCGCCGACATCACTCGCAGCTTGAAACGGCTGTTGGCAATGGATTGAGCTTTCGCCGCAACGGGAAAACGATGAGAAGGCTTGAGTCACTAGGAACGCGGGTCGTGTGCCGCGCCGCCCTCTGATCACTCAAGCCCCGGGGCCTCCGCGATGAAAGTCTACTGCATTCTCAGCGACGAACGCGCGGTTCATTCGCGGTCACCGGCCATGTTCTCGACGGTTTTAAAGCGCCAGGGGATCAACGCGGTGTACGTGCCGTTTGTCGTCCACCCCCCGGATTTGGGGCAAGCACTAAAAGGCTTGCGGGTGCTCAACATCGCGGGCGCCAACGTTACCGCTCCTTTCAAGGAAACGATCATTCCCTATCTGGACATACTCTCGGAGGGAGCGCGGATCATCGGGGCGATCAATACCGTCGTGCGGGACGGGGACCGTCTGAAAGGGTACAACACCAACGCCATCGGCATCATGGACACCCTGCGCGAGGTCGATTTCAACGTGGAGGACAAAACCGCTCTGATTTTCGGAACCGGAGGAGCCGCTCGAACGGTCGCCTTTATTCTGACGTGGTTGCGGGCGCGTGAGGTGTGGGTGGCTGGCCGCAACGTCCAGCGCGCCCGCGAGATCGTCGCCCAGTTCTACGGGCGGGGCGTAGACCTGGGCATATTGCCGGGCCTGCCGCTGCCGGCCCGCATCGTCATCAACGCGACTTCGGTGTCGAGCCCGGATGAATCCGCCAACATGGCCGGCCTGGTGGAGAAGCTGGAGCTGCGCGGCTGCGAGCTGATTCTGGACCTGAACTACGGCCGCCGCCGCAACTTCGGGCAGGAGAAAGCCGAAAAGGAAGGCATCCGTTTCATGGACGGACTGAATCCCCTGGCCTTCCAGGCCCGTCGCACCCTGCAGCTCTGGACCGGGATCCAGGTGCCGCCGGGAGAGTTTTTAAATGCCCTGCAGAACGGCATGGGGCAGGCCGCCTAAAGCATCAAACAAAGAGCATGGAGCAAGGTCGAAAGCCTGGATGCTTAAACGCCGTGATGGCCCACCGAAGACGGCCCGATGCGTTATGGTTTCTATCCCTCATTTTTTACCGGCGAAGCCGGCAAAAGCACGGTGAAAACGGACCCTTCCCCAGGCGTGCTCTGCACCTCGATGATGCCTCCCATGGCGTCGAGCAGCCCCTTGACGATCGGCAGCCCCAGGCCGGTTCCGGTGATATAGCGGGTATTCTCGTCCTTGACCCGATAGAACCGATCGAAGATCCGCGACAGATGCTTCTCGGGAATCCCGAATCCGTTGTCGACGACCCGAACCCGCACGCTGACCCCCGCCATATTCACTTCGACCCGGATGCTGCCGCCATCGGGCGTGTAGGTGATCGCGTTGCTAACAAGGTTTCCGAATATGCTTTCCAACGCCAGCGGGTCTGCCTGGATTTCGGGCAACGGTGCTGCGGGCAACGCCAGGGTCAGCGACTGGCCCCTTGGCTGAGCCTTGGCCTGCAGAAAATCCACGACGCCGCGCAGCAGCTCCTCCAGCAGAACCGGCCGCGGCTCACGACAGATCAGTCCTTCTTCGATCCGCGACATGTCCAGCAAGTCGTTAATGAGGGAAATCAGGCCCTTGGTTTTCTCCTTGGCGCGCGAAAGGATGTGCTGATCCTGAACCGGCGCGTGATCGACCAAATCCCCGATGACCGTGGCCAGTTGCTCGTGTATGGTGGACAGCGGCGAGCGCAGCTCGTGCGATACTTTGGAGACGAATTCGGACTTAAGGCGATCCACGATTTTCAGGGCCGTGATGTCGACTAGGTTTACGACGGCGCCGAGACACTCCTTGCGGTCGCCCAGCACCGGCTGTCCTCGCGCGCGCAGATATTTGCCGCTGGATAAAGCGAATTCATGGGCGGGAATGTCGTCAAAGTCCAGATGGTTGCCCTGGGAGATCTCCGTGATCAGCCGGCAGAGGGCCTCGTCCGGGATGTAATCGTCGATCGGTTTGCCCGCTTTTACCTCCGGGGCCAGCTCCAACAGCTGCTTGCAGGCCGGATTCATGAGCACCAGCTGGCCGGACGTGTTGGTCACCAGCACCCCGTCCGGAAGCGATTCGACGATGGTGTGGATCCGACTCTTTTCCGTGTCCAGGTCCGACAGGGTCCTCCGTTTTTCCTGTTCGAGCAACTCGGCCTCCCGGGTCAGGCGTATTTTCTCGGCCGCACGGTTGACCACGATGCGCAGCTGATCCGGCTCGAAGGGCTTGGGAATGAAATCGTAAGCGCCGCGCTTCATGGCTTCGATGGCAGCCTCGACCGTGGCGTAACCGGTGACGACGATCACCAGGATGCGTGCGTCCATCTCTTGGATGAATTTGAGCACCTCCATGCCGTCCTTGCCCGGCATCTTGAGATCCAGCATCACCAGGTCCGGCCGCAGCGCCTCCACCATTTTCTGGGCGTCGTCGCCGCGCGCCGCTTTCAGCACGCGGTAGCCGATTCGCCGCAGAATCCGTTCCGCCCCGTCGCGGATGTCCCCCTCGTCGTCCGCCACCAGAATCGTCAGTTCGTCAAGTTTCTTGTTCACGCGCGCGGTCTCCATCGGCTCGGGGTGTTAACGGAAGTTCGATCACAAAGCGGGCGCCCTGCCCCAGTTCGCTGAAAGCCTTGATCCGGCCGCCATGGTTTTCCACGATGCCGTAAACCAGGCTCAACCCCAAACCGGTGCCCTGGCCTTCATCCTTGGTGGTGAAAAACGGTTCGAAAATGTGCGGCAGCACGTCCGGGGGTATGCCCGGACCCGTGTCGGCGATCTCGATGCGCGCGCAACCGGACTCCGGCACATACGCGGTACGGATCGTCAGCCGCCCCCGGCCGGACAACGCCTGGGCGGCATTCAGGATGATGTTCATGAACAGGTGGTTCATTTGCTGAATGTCGCTGTGAACGGTGGGAAGCTGGGGGTCGAACTCGGTCTCGATCGTGATGTCCTGAAAAAGGGATTGGCTCATCAGCAGAAAGAGGGTCCGGGAGATCGCCTGGTTGACATCGTGGGGCCGCATAAGGTGGCGGGTCTGACGGGTGAATTCCAAAAGTTCCTTAACCGTCTCGCGGCAGCGTTCGGCGTCGTTCAGCACCCGGCCGAGGTCTTCGCGGACGCCCGGGGGGAGGTCGTAGTCTTCCAGCACCAGCTTTGTAAAAAGGACGACGCCGCCGAGAGGGTTGTTGAGCTGGTGCGCCACCCCGGCGGCCAGCTTGCCGAGGGAGGCCATTTTCTCCGCCTGGAGCAGCTGCAGCTGGGTCTTTTCGAGCTCCTTTTTCATGCGCAGGGTATCGCGCATGTCGTGGAAGAAACCAATGGTCGCAACCTCCGTGCTGCCTTCGTAAACGATGGCGGCATTCAGATTGATGGGAATGCGGCGGCCGTCCCGATGCAGGATCTCCACCTGGTAGGAGCGCAGCTTGCCGCGGCCGCCGTGGACGTCGCTGCGCAGCTGGCGCATGACCGCCCGCTCCATTCCATCCGGATAGATGTTACGCACGTCCAGATGTTCCAGCGCCTCGTTGACGGTGTATCCGAAGATCTCCGCGGCCGCATCGTTGAAAATGATCACTTTCCCCCTCTTGTCGGCGGCGATCACACCGTCCAGGGCGCTGATGATCAGGTTGCGCAGCAGCGCATTCGATCGTTGCAGCTGCTCTTCGACCCGGGTGACCGGCGGCAGGTCCAGCTCCATGCTGACCACCGCCTCGACTTCTCCGCCCGACAGCAGGGGGTAGGCGTAGAGGCAACTGACTTTCTCGGCCCCGGAAATCTCGTCGCGGCGATGGCTCCATGCAGGCCGGCCCGTCTCCCAGACGGTCTTGACGGCGCAATCGGCACATGGATCGGATCGGCGAAAAAAGACTTCGTGGCAGAACCGTCCGAGCATGGCCGCGTCCGGAGTCGAGTTGACATGGGAACAGGCCGCCAGGACGCGGTAGTCCCGCGAAAGGACGATCATGCGGTGGGGGAAGGCATCGACCGCCCTGAGGAGGTATTTCTTGTCGTTTTCAGCCTGCATGCTGCCTCCTGGCCGCGACGGGTAGGAACGTCGGAGCGCGTGCAATGCCGGAAAAGAATCCGGACGGGCGCGGCGGCGATTCGTCCGGAACGACAGCGACCTCAGTGCGGGACGGCCCGGCCAGCGATCGCATGCGGGAATCTATTGACACAAACCACTTGAAAAATCAAGTTGGGCGCCGCTGCCGCCAAACGCCATAGGAGCGGTTTCTTGCCGCCGCAGAGGGCTTGAATGCAGGCCGCCAGCCATGCTAAACAGATGACAGATCGTCGGGCCCTCATCCTCACTCCCACTGAATCGGCCCCGGAAAGAACGCATCGGCCGGCCACCCGCCGAGCGCCCTGCTGCACTCGAGCCCCGGCGCCTGCGCCTCAACCTTTTTACCGCAGGAGACGTCGCGATGAACAAGCCGGTCTCCATCCTTCACATCGGACTGGTCGGCGGCGGTGCGCTCTGCACCGAAATTCTGCAAAAAACCTCTTCGATGTTTGAACAGGAAGACATCCATGCCCCTTTCCTGGCCGTGTCCGACCCTGATCCAGAAAGCCCGGGCATGCTGCTGGCCGAAAAACTCGACTTGTTGACCTTCACCGACTACCACGAATTGTACGACCCGCGATACAGCATCCACCTCATCATCCTGCTCACCCCCGACGAGGAAATCCTCCGCGATATCCTTCAAACCCGCCCGGAGCGCATCCGCATTTTGTCCTATCCGGTGTTCCAGATCTTCTGGAAGGCGATCGGCAACGAGGAACGCAAACTGCGCGAACGCACCGAAGAAATGGAAACCATTTTAGACGGGATCCAGGACTTCATTCTGGTCATCCATCCGGACATGACCATCGCCGAGGCCAATGCATCGTTTCTCCAGAAGATGGGCTACACCCGGGCCGAGGTGATCGGCCGCAAATGTCATGAGGTTTACCACAAGATCGACCACCCCTGCGAACGCGCCACCGATGACTGCCCGCTGCGGAAGGTCATCCGCAACCAGCGCCAGAACCGCCAGATTCAAAAGCGCCTGCTGCCGAGCGGAGAGCTACGCTACTACGAGGTGAGCATCTATCCGGTTTGGGGAAAGAACGGCAAAATCTCCCGCTTCATCCACATCAGCCGGGACATCACTCAGCAGCGCCAGCAGGAGGAGGAAATCACGCGGCGCCTGGAGCAGATGGTAGAGGAGCGCACCCGCCAGTTGAAGGAAACCCACGCCAAGCTCCTGCACCACGACAAGATGGCCTCGCTGGGGAAACTCTCGGCTTCGGTGGTTCATGAAATCAACAACCCGATCGCCGGCATCCTCAACCTTGCAATCCTCATGAAGCGCATCATCGCCGAGACGCCCCTGGCGCAAAAGGAAATCGAGCAGTTCGCCTTTTATTTGAATTTGATGGAAACCGAAACCCGCCGCATTAGCCGCATCGTTTCCAACCTGCTGGCGTTTTCGCGCCAGTCTCGAATGGAAATGAAGCATCTCAGCCTCAACCGCCTGATCGAACAGATCCTAGTGCTCAACGCCAACCTTTTAAGAATCGCCAATGTCCAGGTGGAAACTCGGCTGGCGTCCGACCTGCCGGAGGTGGTCGGCTCCGAGGATCAGCTTCAGCAGGTCTTCATGAATCTGGTCTCCAACGCCGCCCAGGCCATGGAGCCCAAAGACGGCGGGCTGCTGCACATCGCCAGTGCGTTTCAAGCCAAGGACGGCCAGATCTTGATCCAGATCCAGGACACTGGCATCGGGATTCCTGCGGAGTATATGTCCAAGCTCTTCGAGCCGTTTTTCACAACCAAGAACCGCAAGGGGGTCGGCCTGGGGCTGTCGGTCGCCTACGGGATCATCCAGGAACACGGGGGCTCGATTTATGTCCAGTCCGTCGTTGGCCAGGGGTCCACCTTCAACATCAAGCTGCCCCTGCTCCCGCCCAGGGATAAAGCCGCACCGGAAGGAGGCCATCATGACTAGCGCTAAGATCCTGATCGTGGACGACGAAACGATCATGCGGGAATCTCTGTCCGGGTGGTTGGAGCGAGACGGGCACACGGTTCAAACCGCCCGCAGCGGAGAGGAGGCGCTCGCCCGGTGCCGCGAAAACCGTTTCGACATCCTGTTGGTCGACATCAAAATGGAGGGGATGAGCGGCCTGGAAGTCCTTCGGCGCATCAAGGAAGGCGATTCGGACGTGGCCGTGGTCATGATCACGGCCTACGGGTCGATCGCCACGGCCATCGAGGCCATGAAAAACGGGGCCGTCGACTACATGCTCAAGCCGTTCGATCCCAATGAACTCGGCGTGCTGATCGAAAAGATCATCCAACACCAGCAGCAGGCCCGCGAGAATCTTTATCTTAAAGAACAGTACAAGGACCGCTCCCGGTTCGAAAACATGATCGGCCAATCCGAAGCCATGCAGACGGTTTTCAATCTGATCGGCGATGTGGCCCCGACCGAGAGCACCGTGCTCATCAGCGGAGAGACCGGCACCGGCAAGGGGCTTGCCGCCAAGGCGATTCACAGCCACAGCCGCCGCTGCCGCGGGCCTTATGTGGTCGTCAACTGCGGGGCGATCCCCGAGCATCTGATGGAAACCGAACTCTTCGGGCACATGAAGGGCGCCTTCACCGACGCCAAGGAAACGAAAAAAGGCCGCCTGGAGCTGGCCCATGGAGGCACCCTGTTTCTGGATGAAATCGGGGAAATCGGTATGCGCATGCAGATCGACCTGCTGCGCGTGCTGGAAGACCGGATCTTCTACCGCGTCGGCGGCACCCAACCGATCGAGGCCGATTTTCGGGTGGTGGCTGCCTCCAACCGCAACTTGGCACAAGCCATGCGCGACGGCCGTTTCCGCGAGGACCTTTTCTACCGATTGAATGTCGTCGCCTTCGGCATGCTGCCGCTGCGGCAGCGCAAGCAGGACATCCCGCTGCTGGCCGAGCATTTTCTGCACCGATACGTTCAGGAAACCCATCGCTCGATTGAACGGATCAGCCGGGAAGCTCTGGACGAAATGATGCTTTTCGATTGGCCGGGCAACGTCCGCGAGCTCGAGAACGCCATCGAACGCGCCGTGGTGGTGGGCAAAACCCGCCAGATCATCCCCTCGGACCTCCCGATTTTGTGCCGGGCTCCGATGACGCCATCAAACGCGGTCACGTTGGAGGAAGTCGAGAAGGCGCATATCCGCAAAATCTTGGATGAACAGCAGTGGAACATCGCCCGCAGCGCCCGCGTGATGAGGATCGACCGATCGACCCTCTACAGCAAAATCAAGCGCTACGCACTTCAGAAAACCGCGTGAAGACATCGGTGCCGACGACCATCGTGCTCTCCCCGACTGGCGACTTCGACCCCCGGCTGATCGCGACGGTCGGCCGGGAGATCGAGCGGGTGTTTCACATCCCCTTTAGCGTATGTACGCTTCTGCCGGATTTGTCCTTTGCGTTCGACGCCGGCCGCGAGCAGTACCATTCGACCCCGATCCTTCGGCGTCTGGCTGGCGTTGCTCCTCCTGAGGCCTGCAAGATTCTGGCCCTAACCGATGTGGATCTTTTCATCCCGATTCTGACGCACGTCTACGGCGAAGCCCAGCTGGGAGGAACGGCGTGCATCGTCTCCGCCTATCGGCTCAACGCCGGATCAGGAGCTCGTTGTTTTTCCGAAAGAGCGGTCGACCGCGTGGCGAAGGAAGCCGTTCACGAGTTGGGCCACACGTTCAACCTGCGGCATTGCCCGGACGCCGCCTGTGTCATGCACTACTGCCGCAGCGAAGCCGACGTGGACCGCAAGTCAAGCGACTTCTGCCGGTACTGTCGGGTGATGCTCGCGGACGAGCTTCGTCGAGTGGATCGGAAAGCCGGCTAAGTTCGCAGAAAGGCAGACACCAGCGCATCCCAACCGAGCTGCGGCAGGCAGCCGAAAAGGTCCTGACCCAGGCGGCCGCCGTCGGCTGCCAGCGGTCCGGCTTTTTCCTCAATGAGATCATAGAGCCGCTCGATCTCCCCTTCGAGAAATGCGGAGGCCTGATCGCCGATCAGGAGCGTCTGCAAATCCTGCCGCAGGTTAGGGACGTAGGCCCGCAGCACCCAAGCGTCGGCATACGGATCGGTGCCGGCGCGGCATCCATTCTCCCTCAGCGCGGCGTTCATCGCGACCACGACCCCGTTGACCGGCGATAGGAATCGAGTGCGGTACGATCCGCGACCGGCGGCGATGGCCGCCGCATCGCGCCGCAGCGGCTTGCCGATCAACGGTGCCTCGACCCGGTCGAAGGGCGCGAGCATCCGCAGGGCAAAATCGTCGAAGCCCACCCGGACGGTGGACCCTTCTTCGATATTCAGCCAGCAGTGGCCGGGGTGCAGGTAATACCCCTGCGGCAGCCGGATGCCGTGGATGTCGAGCGCTTCAAGCGGGTGCACCGCGGCGAACACGGTGTAGGGGTCGTTGAAATACTGGTCGAAGTCGCACTGGCCGCACAGATAGTTGTGGGTGCAGGCCCGGAAGGCGATGCGCCCTTTCAGATGGTGCAGGCACGGGCGCTTCCACAGGGGCAGTCGTTTGAGATTTTCCTGCCATGACACGATGGCGCCACGGCGGCCCTGCATCCGCTCGCCTCGAAGCCGCCGATTCCGGTTCCGGGCAGCGACTCGGCAGAGGGCGCGGTCGAAATTACATTGCGCGCACTCAAAGTCCAACGTGCAGCCTTTCTGCTTGACGATCCCAGCCTGCATCCAGATACAACGTTTTTGGCCCTTATAGGCGACTGCGGATGTCCGTGCGCTCATGTGATCCCCCTTTTGACATTCTCGCCTTAACGCCCTCGCTTCACGTCCGCAGGAAGGTCCGCGTCAACCGCTCCCACCCCAGACCGGGCAGAAGGCCGTATATGTCCTCGGAGAAATATCCTCCGTCGGCAGCCAGCGGACCCGCGACGGCCTCGACCATATCTTCGAGCTGCTGCACCTCGGCATTCATCCAACCCAGCGCCAGTTGATCGGTCATCAACGCCTTCAGAGAGCTTTTGGGGTTCGGCGTGTGAACCAGGAACAGCCACCCCTCGCCGTAGGGTTCATGGCCGACCGCGGCAGGGGCTTCCCGCACCCGATGGTTGACCTCCAGAATCACGCCGCCTAATGGCGCAAGCACGTCCGCCGTTTTCCCCTTCCGCTTGAGACCCCAGGACGGCTTTCCGGGATGAAACTCCTTGCCCAGCAGCGGCAAATCGAAGCCATCCGCAGTACCGAGAAGCTTCCTTACAAAATCATCCATGCCCACCCGCACCGCACCACCGCTTTCGATCCGGGCCCAGGTATGGCCTTCATGGAAGTAATGGTCCACCGGGACGTCAAACCCCCGGACGTGCGTCATCTCGCCGGTCGCAACCGGTGTCTTGGCAGACCAGACCTCCTCGAAAAACTGGTCGAAATCGCAGGCGGCACATTCATAGTTGCAGGCGCAGGTCCGCTTAGCGATTCGACCGGTTAGAGAATGCCGGCAGTCGCGATCCATCCCTGGTCGCAAGCGCATAGCCGCCTGCCAGCCGATCTGTTTGCCGGTTTGCACTTTTTCGCCCATGGCATGATCATAGCTGCAGGTGGCGCAATCATAGAAGTGGGTGCAGTTCTTAAACTTCACCGCGCCGGCCTGCATCCAGATGCAAGGGCGCGCAGCCTTGGCTTTCTGATCCGGCTTAACCAGCCAGGCCTGCCCGCCAAGAACGGCCTTGATGGCACCTTGGGCCGGCTCGTCTCCGGCCCCTCTGCGGTAAGTGGTTCCATATCCGATTTGGTCTCTGCGGTTGTCCTTCGGGTTGGTGGCCATGGCATTTCTCCTCCGGTTGCATTTGTTGGTCGTTGCCTTCGTTTCAATGATCCTTATGAGCAATCGGCGTACCAGCCCGGCCGACCCCGGCGTATTATTTTAATTGACTGGAATAATTTGTTTTTTTTAATAATCACCGGAAACTGAATCGTACGGGCCGCGTGGCTTCTTGTTGTATTTTCCGCCATCGGAACAATGAAAATACCCTAAGATCGACGCCATCTGAAACAGGAGGCCATGTGATTTCAATAAGATCGAACAGGCGTCGGTTTTCCCTACGCCGGTGCCGCGATTCCATGCACGGGTTACTGGCCCTAGTCGAAGCGATAGGCCGGACAGAGAGCCTGCCGAAATTCAAAGGTCGAATGCGATGGCGCATCCAAATCGAACATCCTGCGTGATAGCAAGCATTGATCTCGCTTCAAATTCCTGATATGTGAGAGCTGCAATTTGAAGGGTCTTCTCAATTTGGTTGGCGTCCCAAAGAAGCAATAGGCTCATAAAAACTCGGCACTCCGTCAGCCATTCACATAGAGTCCACGCTTGGGAAAGGAGATCAGCATGAAATTCGACAGCCTGGAAGCCATTGTGGATTTTGCGATAGAAAAGGAAAAGGAAGCCGCGCAGTTCTATTCCAGCCTGGCCAAGGAAGAAGCCTTTTCGGGTGCCAAGGACATGTTCCTGGACTTCGCCAGGGAAGAGGCCAAGCACCAGAAACTGCTCCATGACTTCAAATCCCATGGATTCACTGAAGCCATGAAGGATTACCAGCTGAAGTGGATCAAGGATATCAAGCGCAGCGACTACGTGCTGGATCTCGAATACCGCAAGGGGATGGCCTACAACGAAATTCTGTTGCTGGCCATGAAACGCGAGGAAAAGGCGCTGAAGCTCTACAACGATTTTCTAAAGCAGGCCGACACCCCGGAAGCCCAGAAGGTCTTCAAAATGCTCTGCCAGGAAGAAGCCAAGCACAAGCTGGCCTTCGAAACCATGTACGACGACTACATGGCAAAAATGGGGGATTGATATATTTTTAGCCGGAGGGCGAACCGGCCTTACCCCGCAGCCCTCGTTCCTATCGAGCCCCCACGGAGACTTCCCGGTAGCGGAAACACGGCACGACATGATCGTTCACCATGCCGACGGCCTGCATGAAGGCGTAGCAAATGGTGGGGCCGACGAAGGAGCAGCCGCAGCGGATAAGGTCTTTGCTCAGGGCTCGGGATTCATTGGTTTCGGCGGGGATTTCCTTGAGCGTCTTCCAGCGGTTCTGTTTTGGCCGGCCATCGACAAAACGCCACAGGTAGGCATCGAAGCTGCCGAACTCCCCCTGAATATCGAGCAAAACCCTTGCATTGCGAACGGCGGATGTGATCTTGAGACGGTTACGGACAATCCCGGGGTTTGTGAGGAGACTTTCTACCTTTTTCTCACTGTAACCGGCGATCCGGCGCGGGTCAAACCCGTCGAAGGCCTGCCGGTAATCTTCGCGCTTTCTTAGAATCGTGATCCAGCTCAACCCGGCCTGGGCGCCCTCCAGCACCAGAAATTCGAACAACCGGCGGTCATCGTGCAGTGGCACGCCCCACTCGGTGTCATGATAGCCCACATACAGCGGTTCATCCCCGCACCAGGAGCAACGCGTTTTCTTCATCGGGCTTATTTCAATAACGGCGGCCTTTAAGAGCGCAGATAGAACCCCAGAGCCTTGTCGATGGTTTCGGTAGGAGCGAACTCCGCGCCGATCAGGGGCGGGCTGATGTTTCGGATGACGACCTTCTTCTGGATCAGGCTGCGCGGGGGGTCGTCCAGTTGGAACGAGACTTTCAGCAGATCTCCGACGGCAAAGGCTTCGCTCGCGCTGATCAACAGCTTCATGCCGCTGGTTGAAAGGTCTTTGATCCGCACCGGTCCCTTGCCCTTCGGCTGGCCGTTAACGTAATGGATGTAGGTGCCCGCCAAGTTGGTATCTTTGCGATAGCGACGCCGCTTCTCGATGACGGAGACGGTCGTCTGGCCGCAGGGGCACTTCACCTTGAACCGGAGCGGCTGCTTCAATTCTCCCAAGGTGGACACATCCACATTCTTCGTCCGCTGGCAGTGCGGACAGCGAAACACCGCCGTGTTGCTGCTGGTGATGTAAACGGTTTCGGTCATCAGCTTTCCTCTATAACCGCATGCGGTTGATGGGCTTTATCAGCCTTATCGGTTCTCATTTTAGCATGAATCCCCGCGAGGTCAAAGGAACACCATGAACCCATCCTGTTATTGCCGGTCCTCGGCGGGGAGGATATCCACCCGTCGAAATTCGACGGTGCCACGCCGGCAATTCGTTGACTTAGAAGCGGAGGCGCTTACTATTACCGCTGAAGAGGCGATCGGCTTGACTAGCGATTTGCGGTCATCCAGGCTATGAGCAGGGAGCCGTCCTTTGATGAGCGGGGAACGTCCAGACATCCATGAAAGCGACGTGTCGGAGGTCCGTGATGAGGTGACCGAGCCGCCGCTTTACAAGGTCCTGATTCACAACGACGACTACACCCCCAAGGTCTTCGTCGTCGAAGTCTTGATGAAGGTTTTCAACAAGCCCATGGACGAGGCGACGGGCATCATGTGGCACACTCATGAGAACGGAACCGGGCTGTGCGGGATTTATCCGATGGAAGTTGCTGAAACCAAGGTCAATATGGTAACGGAGGCCGCGCGCGACAGCGGTTTCCCTCTGAGGTTGACGATCGAACCCGACTAGCGAGGCGCAGAACGCATGCAGTGTCTACAGCCCAGCGATATTCTGACCCGAATCACCCGCTACAACCTGATCCGCAGCCAGCGTCTGGTCTACATCGACGTTCATGAAGCGCTTCACGGTCAACTGGCCGCCCGGTTCGTGGCGGTTCCCAACCTGATCAACATCATCGCCCGGCAGGAATACCAGGGGGTGGGGGAAACCGAAGCGGAAGCCCTTCAAAACTGCCTTTCCAAGATTGAAAGCACTCCGATTGAAGATCTCTTCCCCCGCAAAGCCAACCCGGGCGACTTATAAAAACCGTGAATCCGGTCAACCGGATCGCACACGATCGGCTGAAGTCGTCTCGGTTATGGACGGCGGGTCCCCATCTCCGCGTGTCGATCCCCCCGATGCGCGGCCGACCACCCGGGCGATGCGCGGGCGGTAGTCGTCCCTTTTCGCAAGCCGGTTGGCGATCATTTTCATAAGAACCAGACCAAGGGCCAGGCCGCAGAAGCCTGAGAGAATCGACGGCAGCGGGGATTGCAGATTCGATGAGAGCGAGATCCATTCCCCCAGCGCGGCCCCGACGACCAGCAGCAGAATGGGGAACAGGTACACCAAAAAAGTTCCTTTCAGGAACGACAGGGTATCCATTTTGAGCACCACGCGGTCCCCGACCCTGGCTCCGATGCGGTTGACGGCGGACACCTCCATTTCCTTGCCGCCCCCCAGCGAATGACAAGCGCCGTGGGAAGCACAACTCTCGCACGCATCGCTGCGGATAGTCTTGACCCAAGTTCCGGATGCATCCGCGCGGATGACGACGCCTTCCTCGTTTGCCAAACTGGTGCACCTCAGTTTTGATTCGGGATTTCCACTCAAGCGGACAGAGAGGCATTTGTCGGTTTCTTGGGTGGCGCCGTCCGGTAGCAGATCAGCCCGCACTGTAGACAGCGGCTGGCTTCCGCGCGCGCCGCGCCTTCCAAGAAGCCGCGTTCGATCTCGCCGCAACGCTTCAATTCCGGCCCGCTGCAAATCGGCATAATTTGCCGCGGAAAGGGTTTTGCGTCTTCAACGCAGCTGATGTTTTGTAGGTACGACTGCGGCCCGATGACCGTCTCGCCGAGTTGGAGGGGAATGCCGTTCATTAGCTGATGAATGGATGCCGCCGCCCTCCGCCCGCCGCCGATGGCCTTAATGGCCGCGCTATAGTCTGTCGGCACGTCGCCCGCCGCAAAGATCCCCGACTGATCGCGATGCCAGGGGTGTTTGTAGGGTAGAACGCCCTCCCAGGCCAGCGGCGCAGGGGATGTGCCTGATTCGGCTGAAAGTTCACCGCTGGATGGAACAATGATCATCTCCGGGAAACGGCCCGCGGGCAGGATCAGGCGTTGGGCGGCCAGTCGTTCCATTTGACCGCTTTCAAGTTCCAGCACCTCCACCCCGGTCAATTCGCCGCCTTCGCCGAGCAGTCTTTGAATGGCCATCGCGCAGCGAATGGTCAAGCCATCCAGCCCGCTGGCGGCGACGTCCCCGTCGTTCAGCGGGCTTTGGTCCCAGGTTTCCCTGAAAAGAATCGTGACGGTGCGAGCACCGAGATCCCGGCAGCGTTTGGCGGCATCCAGCGCCAGCTTGCCGCCGCCATAAATAATCACGTCCGCTTCCGGTGAGGTTGAAAAGGGTGGCACGCTGGAATCCGGGCGCAACAGGTCTACCAGCAGAAACGTCCCCGGGAGCGGCGACTCCAGTGCCCTTCCCCCTCCGCGCGCCAGCCGGCTGTCCCAGCCGCCGGTCGCCAGAAAAACCGCTTGATATCCGTCCTGCAGAAGGCTGCCCACCGTAAAATCTTTTCCCAGCACCTTTTCAGTCTCGGCGCGAACGCCCATATCCAAAATCCCCTGGATATCCCAGTCCAGAACTTCCTGGGGCAGCCGCTCCCGGGCGATAGCACTCCTCAAAATTCCGCCGAGTTGGGAGGTGGCTTCGAAGACCGTGGGTGAATGACCGAGGCGGGCGGAAAAAAAAGCGGTGGAGAGCCCTTCCACGCCGCCGCCGACCACCGCAATTCTGCGACCGGTCGCCGGCGCGGCGTAGGGCAGTATCCGTTTATCGCTCTGCTTTTCAAAATCGGCGGCAAACCGCTTGAGATAATTGATCGCCACCGGCTCGTCGACTAATTGCCGGCGGCATTCCGTCTCGCAGGGACGGGGGCAGATCCGGCCGATGACCGCGGGGAACGGATTGCGCTCCTTGATGACCTGAACCGCCCGGTGATAATCCCCAAGCGTGATCTGCCGGATGTATTCCCGAATGTCGATTCCAGCCGGGCAGGCCCTCTGGCAAGGGGTCGTGCACTCCTGCGTGGTGTATTCCCGCAGGATGCGCCGGGTGACGGAGGATAGGGTGATAATATGCTTGGGACAGACACGCTCGCAGGTTCCGCAACCCGTGCACCGTTTTTCGTTCACCACCGGCAGCCCTTCCGCTCCCATGCTGAGGGCATCGAAAGGACAAGCGCGAACGCAGGTCCCGAGACCGAGGCAGCCGATCGTGCACACCTTCATTCCGCCGCTCAACATGGCGGCAGCGCGGCAATCGTTTAAGCCATGATAAAAGAATTTGGTGTCGGCCTCCGCGACCCCGAAGTAACACCCCGGTCTGGCGAAATCGGGCTCGACGGCTTCCACTGCAACGCCCAGCAGAGCGGCGATGGTCTCGCCCACCTCCGGGCCGGCGGCCACACAGGAGTTCGGAGCTGCCTTACCGGCAACGATAGCTTCGGCATTCGCGCTGCAGCCCGGCTGGCCGCAGCCGCCACAGTTCGCCCCCGGCAGGGCGGCGGTGACCGCTTCGATCGTCGGATCGACATAAACGTAAAATAATTTGGCTGCCACCGCCAGCACTAGACCGATGCTCAGTCCCAGTCCGCCCATCACGATGAGAGCTTCCGTCATACCCAGATCTCCAATAGCGCTCAGTGGTCAATGCCTTGGCGAAACCACTAGAATATGGCTCCGAATTTACATTTTTCGAAGCATGTCATGCATTTGATGCATTTTTCCCTGTCGATGCGGGCGACCTCCTTCTTCTTCCATACGATCGCCTCGACGGGACAGGCACGAAAACACAGACCGCACTTGGTGCAGATCTCCGGTTCGATTTCAAACTTGAGCAGCGCCACACAGCGCTTGGCCGGGCAGCGTTTCTCGTGGATATGCGCCTCGTACTCGTCCCTGAAATAGCGCAAGGTCGACAGCACCGGGTTCGGTCCGGTCTGCCCCAAGCCGCAGAGCGAGGCATCCTTGATGATGCCGGACAGTTCCTCGAGCGTTTCGATGTCCCCGGCCTCGCCGCGACCCTCGCACAGCTTCTCCAAAATCTGAAGCAGGCGTCGGGTGCCCTCGCGGCAGGGCGTGCATTTGCCGCAGGATTCATCCTGCACAAAGTCCATAAAAAACCGTGCCATGTCCACCATGCAGGTTTCATGGTCCATGACGATGGCGCCACCGGATCCCATAATGGCACCGACCTTGGCGATCTCCTCGTAATCCACCGGAATGTCGAGGTGCTCCTCCGGTACGCAACCGCCCGACGGGCCGCCCAGCTGGACGGCTTTGAACTTTTTCTTGTTGGGGACGCCGCCGCCGATGTCATAGATGAGCTTGCGCAGGGTGGTGCCCATGGGCACTTCGACCAGGCCGATATTGTTCACATCCCCGGAAAGAGCGAATACCTTGGTGCCCTTGCTGCCCTCGGTGCCGACCCCGGCATACCATCGGCCGCCGTTAAGAATAATCTGGGCAATGCTCGCCAAGGTCTCCACGTTGTTTAAAATGGTCGGTTTCTCCCAAAGTCCCTTGAGCGCCGGAAACGGCGGGCGCGGGCGCGGCATGCCGCGCCGGCCCTCGATCGATCGCATCAGGGCCGTCTCTTCCCCGCATACAAAGGCACCGGCGCCCTGGTAGATCTCAATATCGAAGTCGAACCCCGTTCCAAGAATGTCCTTGCCGAGCAGTCCGTACTCCCGGGCCTGTCGAATGGCGATCCCCAGTCGTCGAATGGCCAGCGGATACTCGGTTCGCGCGTAAATATAGCCCTGCCGGGCGTCGATGGCCTTGGCGGCAATGATCATTCCCTCCAGCACCGCATGCGGGTCCGCCTCGAGCAGGCTCCGATCCATGAACGCCCCCGGATCGCCCTCGTCGGCGTTGCACAGCACGTATTTCACCTCTCCCGGGCTCTTGCGGGCGAACTCCCATTTGATTCCCGTTGGAAACCCGGCGCCCCCGCGTCCCCGCAAGCCCGACCTCTTGACCTCTTCGATGACTTGCTCGGCGCTCATTTCCATCAGGGCTTTGGCGGCGCCGAAATAACCGTCCCGGGCGATGTACTCGTCGATCACCTCTGGGTCGATCACCCCCTTGTTGCGCATGACCCAGAACATCTGGTTGGCGAAAAAAGGAATCTGATCCATCTTCGGGATCGTTTGCTTCGTAGCCGGATCGACGTAAAGCAGTTCACGGACTGGGCGGCCTTTGAGAAGATGCTCCTCCACCAGATGCGGCACAATCTCCGGCGTGAGCTTCTGGTAGAAAATCCCCTCGGGTTGAACGAGCATCACCGGACCGACGGCGCAGAAGCCGTTGCATCCGGTTTCGACAATCCGGACTTCCTCCGAAAGCCCCTTCAGCTCCAGTTCGTGCCGGAGAGCGTCTCGAAACTTCAAGCTGTGGTTGGCATGACAGCCGGTGCCGCTGCACAGCATCAAGTGGGTCCTGACGTAATTCATTCCTTGCTCCTGGGTCTGCCGCTCTCAGTTAAAGACGTTTCCGAAAGAAGGCCGCAGCGCATACCGGCGCGCTGGGCCGACCCGTTCCGGCGGGTCCCCCGGAACGAAGGCGCCATCGCCTTCGCGGGGTCACCAGGATCCATCCAGGCCGCGCAGACCGTTCATGTAAAGGCGCCCACTCGCGACGAAAAGCGAATAGCGCGTCAACATGACCGGCATGTCGTAAGAACGAGCCAGATCGAGCACGGGCTCGTCCGGCCGCTTGCCGCGCACGAACACCACCAGCGCCACGCCGGCCACCTTGGCCGTCCGGAGAACCTGTTCCGTGGTTAGCCCCGTCAGCAGCACGGCCCCTCTGGCGACGGCAGAGAGCACATCGGCCATCAGGTCGGCGCCCCCTCCTCCGACCACGCTCTGGTCGAGCTGCTCATGCCCCACCAGCACCTCGGCTTTTAAAATGTCGCGAATTTCGGAAATCTTCATAAAGTCGAGTCCTGTTGGTCAGCTACTCGTATTGGTCGAGGATATGAACGACTTTGTCCGATTTCACATCGCCGTAAGTGTCGCCGTTCACCACCATGACCGGTGCCAAGCCGCAGGCACCCAGGCAACGAACCGGCTCCAGGGAGAAACGACGGTCGGACGTCGTGGCGCCCTGCTTGACCTGGAAATGATTTTCAATCCGACTGATCACTTCCTTGATGCCCTTCACGTAGCAGGCGGTCCCCATGCAGACTTTGACCAGGTTGCGGCCTTTCGGATAAAGCGAAAACAACGCATAGAAAGATGCCACCCCGAAAACTTCGCTGCGGGAGAGATTGAGGCCGATGCTGATATAGTCGATGACTTCCGCCGGAAGGTAGCCCACGATCTCTTGACACTCGCGCAAGACCCCGATGACCGATCCGGGCATGCCTTGGTTTGAGGAGATGACGGCATCGATCCGCCCCCACATGTCTGCGGTGATATCGGGATGGCTTGGATGAAAATCGGTTCCCATAACGTGCACAGCCTCCATCGGGGATGAAAATGCAATTCAGCGGATGAACACCCATGCAGGTCGGAATTTATTTCATACCTAAAAACGAAAGTCAATGACTGCCTGGGAGCCGCCAACTGCCCGGCTTGACGGCAAAAGCCGTATAAACTAAGATCCATCCCGTCGCCAACCTCATGCACGGGACAGATCCATGTCATTGGATGAATCCAAGCGCAACGCGGTCGAAACCGCGGCGTTCTTAAACGCTCGCATCGCAACGGCTCCCCGCACCGGATGGATCGTCGGAACCGGCCTCGGCGAAGCCACCGGGGCGCTGCGCGTGACGAAAGCCTTCGACTACCGAAGCATCCCTCATTTCCCGCTCGCAACCGTCCAGAGCCATGCCGGCCGGCTTCTTTTCGGGGACATCGAAGATCATCCGGTCGTGGTCATGCAGGGCCGATTGCACCTCTACGAAGGCCACTCGCCGGCGGACGTCACCTTCCCCGTCCGCGTCATGCAGGAAATGGGCGTTCGCCGACTGATCGTGACCAACGCCGCCGGGGGCCTCAACCCGACGTTCCGAGCGGGAGATTTGATGGTCATCACCGATCACATCAACCTGTCCGGTGAAAACCCGCTGGCCGGCCCCAACGTGGCCGCTTGGGGGCCGCGGTTTCCCGACATGACCCGGGCCTATGACCGCAGCCTGATCGCACGGTCGGAAAGTGCCGCCCGGTTCACAGGAATCCCAACCCGCAAGGGGGTTTACGTCGGCCTGAAGGGGCCCTCTTTGGAGACGCCGGCGGAAACCCGCTTTCTGAGGGCTCTGGGAGCCGATGCGGTGGGTTTTTCTACGGTGCTGGAGGTGATTGCGGCGATCCATGGCGGCATGCAGGTCCTCGGCCTCTCGATCATAACCAACGTCAACGACCCCGACCACCCGACCCCCGCCACCCTGGAGGACATCGTCGCCGTCGCCCATCAGGCGGCGCCTGTTCTTGAAAAACTCCTTGCAGCCGTTATGGGACAGCTCGATGACTGACGCGCAGGTCGACATTCTGATCCGCAACGGCATCGTCCTGACCATGAACCCGGATCACACTGTCATCCCCGATGGCGCCGTGGCCATCCAAGGGGACCATATCGCCGCCGTTGGCGGCCCGGCCACGGTCGGCACCTGCGGCGCCCGGAAGGTGATTGATGCCGGCGGCGGGATCATCATGCCGGGGCTGGTCAACACCCATACGCATGCGTCCATGACCCTGTTCCGGGGATTGGCCGATGACGTGCCCTTGATGAGTTGGCTGAACGACCACATTTTTCCGGCCGAGGCGGACCTGGACTATCGCAAAGTTTACTGCGGCGCGCTGCTAGCCTGCGCCGAGATGATCCTTTCCGGGACCACGACGTTCTGCGACATGTATTTGTTCGAAGACGCCGTGGCTCAAGCCGCACGCACCGCCGGCATGCGTGCTGTGGTCGGGGAAGTTCTTTTCGATTTCCCCTCACCGCACTACGGCCCATTGGAAGAGGGATTTGCCTACACCGCCGCGCTGATCGAGGCCTACCGCGGGGATCCGTTGATCACGGTTGCCGTGGAACCGCACTCCCCTTACCTGTGTGCACCCGAACTGCTGCAACGCGCTTTTGAACTGGCAAACCGTCACCGGCTTCCGATGGTGGTCCACTTGGCAGAGACCGAAAAAGAAGTCCAAGACCTCCGGCAACGCTACGGCCGAACCCCGGTAGAGCACCTCGAGACCCTGGGGGTGCTGGCCCCCAACGTATTGGCCTGCCACTGCGTGAAGCTTTCCGCAACCGATATTCAGCGGTTGCAGCGCTACGACGTCAAGGTCTCCCACAACCCCGAAAGCAATATGAAACTGGCCTCGGGCATCGCGCCGGTGCCCGAGCTGCTCGCCGCCGGAGTTTGCGTTGGGATTGGCACCGACGGTGCTGCCAGCAACAACAACCTGGATCTCTTCCTCGAGATGGATACCGCCGCCAAACTTCACAAAGTCCACCGGCTCGATCCCACTGTTTTAGGGGCCGAAACCGTGCTGCGCATGGCCACCCGCGAGGGAGCGAGGGCTCTCGGCCTGAGCCACCGCATCGGATCGCTGGAAGCCGGCAAACAGGCCGACCTTATCCTCATCGACACCCGCCGGCCGCACTTGACGCCCCTTTACCACCCGGTGTCTCAACTGGTCTATGCCGCCAAGGGCAGCGATGTCACCACCGCGATCATCAACGGCCGGGTAGTCATGGAAAACGGCCGCATCCTTACGTTCGACGTACAGAAAGCCATGGACGACGTGAACGCGATCGGCGATCGCATCGCCGGCAGGCGATGAGCGATCTTGGCGCGGTCCCTGCCCTCTAAATTAACAAATACGGGATAGACGCTGCGCGCGATGCGGGATGCTCGCTAAAAGAAAAATCCTGCAGCGATCCGAAGCCGCATCCCGCAGCCGGAATCGAGCATCCAGCTTCCCATATCCAGCACCGGACACCGATCATCATGCCATTCGACACCCTCATTCACAACGCGGCCCTCATCACATGCAACCCGTCTTTCGATTTGCTCCAGCGGGGCTGGGTCGGGATCAGAAGCGGAAGAATCGAAGCCTTGGGCGAGGAGCCCGACGACGGGCGGCACCCGCAAGCGTGCGCGGTCATCGACGCTCAGGGCGGCATCGTCATGCCGGGCCTGGTAAACACCCACACCCACCTGCCGATGACGCTTTTCCGGGGGCTGGCCGACGACCTGCCGCTCACCACCTGGCTTCAGGACCATATCTTCCCGGCTGAGCGCGCGGCCATCCACCCGGAATCCGTGCGCTGGGGGACGCTTCTCGCCTGCGCCGAAATGCTCCTTTCCGGGACGACCACCTGCTGCGACGGATATTTTCATGAGGACTGCGTGGCGTCGGCCGTACAGACTGCCGGCTTGCGCGCGGTGCTGGCTCAGGGGATCATCGACCACCCTGCTCCGGGCGCACCGGATCCGGCCCAGAACCTACTCCGGGCCCGCCGCTTCTGCCAACAATGGCAGAACCGGGTGGAAACGATCCGGCCATCGGTTTTCTGCCACTCGCCCACCACGTGCCGCCGGGAAACGCTGGTCCATGCCAAACAGCTATGCAACGACTTCGATCTTCTATTCCAAGTCCACCCGGCCTCCGCCGTGGTCTACGCCGCCAAGGGGTCGGATGTGCGCACGGTGATGGTGGGGGGACGGGTGCTGATGAAGGAGCGGCGACTTCAAACACTGGACATCGAGGAGATCATGTTCCACGTCAAGCGCATGGCGGCCGAGGTCGCCTCGGCTTGAATATCTTCTGGCGAGCCCGCGCAGCATCTGCTATACTAAAGATTGGAAGATTTTCATTTCGGTTTCAGAAAGGGCGCGACCGATGTATCTATCTCACTATGGTCTAAAAAAGAAGCCTTTCAGTATCAGCCCTGACCCGGAATTCTTATGGCTGGGGGAAAAGCACCGGGAAGGGCTTGCCATCCTTAAATACGGCATCCTGGAAAACAAGGGTTTTCTGCTCATCACCGGAGACGTCGGAACCGGCAAGACCGCTCTCATCCGCGCCATCGAAAAGGAACTGCAGGCCCGGGCGATTGTGGTTACCATCCCGGATCCCGGTATGACCTTGATGGATTTCTATAACTATATGGCGGCCGAGCTCAACATGGATCGCAGCTTTACCAACAAGGGCGATTTTCTGATCCATTTCAAACGGCTGATCCTGAGCGCCTTTGCTTCCTATCGCAGGGTTCTGCTGATCATCGACGAATCCCAGCGCCTGAACCACGATTTGATGGAGGAGATCCGCCTGCTGTCCAACATCGACCTGTCCGGCAAAGTATTGATCAACATTTTTTTCGTTGGACAGACGGAATTCCGGGAAATCCTTGCCCGTCATGAAAACCGCGCCGTACGCCAGCGGATTACCGTCAGCTATCACCTGGCGCCGCTCACGGAAGAGGAGGTTCGCCAATACATCGGCCATCGACTGACCGTGGCCGGCACCTCCCGCGCCATCTTCACAGCGGAGGCCCTGCAGGCCGTGAGCCGAACCACTCAAGGCTACCCGCGGCTGATCAATATCATCTGCGATCACGCTCTGATGTCCGGCTATTCGCGCGGGCTGAATCAGGTGGATGCCGAGATCATCCAGGAATGCGCCGATGAACTGAAAATCACGATCGGACGCAAGCCAGTCGACGAAAAGATTCCAGTGCTTCCCCCGGCAGCTGCCACGGCAACCGCTGCCGCACCTGACCCCGCGGCGGCGGACCGCCAACGCTCGTCGCGCGGCGCCCTGATATTCGCGATCTGCCTGCTGGGCATGGGGCTCGGATGGTACGTCTGGGGGGACTCCATTTCCGACGGACTCGCCCGTTTGGGCAGGGGCAGAGAAGCCCGCGAGATTCGCAGCGCCAAGGACCGCCAAGCAGCGGATCAAGCGGCTCGTCCGCCGACGGTGTTGGCGGAACCCGGCCCGCGCGCGGCCGCACCCCCGATCCCTCCGCCCGCACCGGCCCAACAGCCGCCACCTCAGCCGACTCC
>Ga0105105_10000198_pt1 | contig 28113 bp, 20 predicted proteins | sample PPLLaktember2015_4_FD_79108 | JGI IMG/M metagenome (GOLD analysis project Ga0105105, IMG submission 79108) | Freshwater sediment microbial communities from Prairie Pothole Lake near Jamestown, North Dakota, USA - PPLs Lake P8 Core (1) Depth... | ecosystem: Environmental > Aquatic > Freshwater >...
CCTACTTCAACTTCAAAGCCTTTTGTCTTCGGATCAATAATAATCTTCACTGGGACTTTCATCCCCTGGAATTGTTTGGTCTTATCATTGATAGTATTGATCACTTGCATGATGTTGACACCCTTTGGGCCAAGTGCAGGACCAAGTGGTGCGCCTGCAGTTGCTTTTCCACCGTCAATGAGTGCTTTAATGGTTTCTGGCATGTTCTCTTACTCCTTTTTTTCTTCTCTCTTCTTGTCTTCTTCTTTGCGTTTAATGATTCTGACTTGTTCCCCACGAACAGTAATCGGGATAGGAACCATAGATTCTAACAGCTCAACAGTGATCTCCTCTTTTGAATAATCAATGTGGGTGATTTTTGCTTTTTCACCGCGGAACGGACCAGCGACCATCTCCACAAGGTCTCCTTCAGTGATCTTTGCAACAGCAGAGGTCGGAGCCAGGAAATGTTCAATCTGACCGATGGGAATACTTCCTTCGAGCATGTTCCGTGCGTACGATATTGTTTTTATCATGTTCTTAATGAGCTCTTCGTCAAACGCTTCAACGAAAATGTACCCCCGTAGATCTGGGGTGACAAGGATAGAAGGAATGTTTAACTTACCTTTTTTTGCTCTACTATTGATTAAATCAGCGGTATTCTGCTCTTTCCCAACTTGTGTTTTAATAGTAAATATACAAGAAACCTCGGTGTCAGTGTGTTCAGAACTAGTATTCTCCATAGATGCGACCAACCCTCTTAATACCCAAGTGTCTTCAGTATCCAGGGTGCAACAAGTTCCCTCATGATGTAAATGACAAAACCTAATGCACCGATAAGTAAAATCCCTAACCCAGTGATTTTCGCGGTTTTTTCATATTCTTCGTTGGTGGGTTTTCGAGCCATTTTCAAAACTCGACCATATTTTCCTTTCCCAATGCGTTGTTGTCGCTCTTCAATCTTGTGTTGTAAAACCCACGCTTTTTCCAGGAAACCTTTGCGTTCTTCGTTCACTCTAGACACCTGTGATACGTAAGGGTCAAATAGTAAGGTGTATATAAAGAATGTGGCGTTTTTTCAAGAGATAAAATCAATACCAAACTCCTGTTCTTCCCTCGACCGTTGTGTCGGACCCATGATTTGTTTTGACTTCACACCGGTAATCACTAACATCGCCCGTATTGATTTCTTCATGGTCGGGTCGATCGTCGTACCCCATATGATCCGGGCGTTCTTATCGATCTTCGAATAGATTTCTTCTACGACTTTTTCCGCCTCTCGCAACGTCATGTCGTTTCCACCAGTGACATTGACCAGTGCTCCGGTCGCTTCGGTGATATCTACCTCCAACAAAGGTGAGTTTAACGCTTCTGTGATCGCATCAACAGCCTTGTTATCACCTTCTGCTTCCCCAAGACCGATTAATGCGACACCACCACGTTTCATTACCGTCTTTAGATCCGCAAAATCAAGGTTCACCAGACCTGGCATAGTGATCATCTCTGTGATTCCTTTTATGGACCGCATGAGGACTTCGTCAGCGACCTTGAACGCTGCATTCAACGCTAAGTTAGGAACAATATCAAGGAGTTTGTCATTCGGGATGACGATAACTGTATCACATACCTCACGGAGTCGTTTCAAACCTGCCTCGGCGTTGTCCATACGTACTTGTCCTTCGACGCAGAACGGTAAGGTGACCACACCAATGGTCAGCGCACCTGTTTCTCTTGCTATCTGTGCAACGATCGGAGCGCATCCTGTCCCTGTTCCTCCACCGAGTCCACAGGTGACAAAGACCATATCGGAAGGAGTAATAGCATCTCGAATGTCTTGTTCACTTTCTTTCGCTGCTTCTTCACCAATTTGAGGAAGTGAGCCTGCTCCAAGACCTCGGGTCAGATGTCGCCCGATAAGGATCTTATAAGGAGCCTGAGCGAGCAGAAGATGTTGCGCATCGGTATTAATTGAGATAAGGTCAGCACCGTTGATTCCTTCTCCAAAACAGCGTGTGATGGTGTTCGTCCCTGCTCCTCCACACCCAACAACCTTAATCGTCGTCGTCAGACTTTTCAGAATATTTTCTAAATCCTCATCGTTTACACCTGCGACCTTGAAGGTCGGATCGCGTTTCGTCGCTCGCATCCCCGTAGTCTTCTTTTCCTCCTCGTTTATCTGTTCTTTGACGTTCTCTTTACCCTGCTCAGCCGCAACAACATCTTCAATAATCTTCCTCATTTAGTAACTCACCATCCTCACAACAAAACCCCATCTTTGTAGAGAATTATTTATTTCCCACTATTGTTAACTATTTTCAATTCTTAAATATTTCCAAAGAAAAATCTTTATTTTTCACCGAATGGGTCAGATATCCAAGAGAGATCCGATCGGCAAAAGATGCGTACTGCTCGATGTTCTCTGCAGTTATTCCTCCAGACACTTCAATAAGAATACCTGGGTTGATACGACGGATCTTTCGAGCAACATTTTTTCCAGTTTTAACATCAAAATTATCAAGCATGATTATCTCTACGTTCAACCTGGCTGCTGTTAACGCATCTGTTTCATTTTCCACCTCGATTTCGATGGGGTACCCTGGGAGTTTTCTTTTTACCTTTACAACAGCCTGTTGAATAGAATTAGTCATCTTAAGATGATTATCTTTGATCAGTACTGCATCATAAAGCCCATACCGATGCGGCTCTCCTCCACCCAGGATAATTGCTTTTTTTTCAAACAAACGGAAACCAGGGGTTGTTTTCCGTGTTGCAGCAATACTCACCATTGGGTTAATTTTTTTACATCTCTGTACAATTTTTTTTGTTTCAGTGGCAATCCCACTCATCCTGCTGATGATGTTCAACGCAAGCCGCTCACCTTTTAAGATAAAACGAACTGATCCTTGTATCTCCAAGACCGTGTTTCCCTTCCGTACGACAGCCCCATCCTTAAAGACCATGTGTACCGATGCTCCTACTTTCTGAAACACCTGTTGTGCTTCATGCAAGCCTGCTACCACACAATCCTCTTTTGCGATGATGACCGCTCGTGCTGTTTGTTTGGTAAACAACGCATCCGAGGTAATGTCTCCTTTTTTTCCTACATCTTCCCGTAGGAATCGATCGATGTCATCCATAACAATATTTTTTATAGGTAATTCCTGTTTAAAGGTTTTGGGAGAATCCAATTATGAGACTTGGCATTATAGGCTGTGGTGCTATTGGGACCGATGTCGCAAAAGCAGCTGATACGATGAAAGATATCGAGAAAATCTATTTGCATGATAGCAATCCAGCTGCGGCAATGAAACTCTGTTCGATGATGAAAAAAGCATCGATTCAACCAGTAGAGGATTTCTTAAAGGATGTCGATGTCGTCTTCGAAGCAGCTTCCCAACAAGCTGTCAGCCAATATGCAGCGATGGTTCTTGCAGCAGGTAAAGATATCATCATCATGAGTATCGGGAGTCTATTTAATGATACGTTACGTAAAAAACTTGAAGATACTGCTAGGAAAAACCATCGGAAAATCTATCTTCCGTCTGGCGCAGTCTGTGGGATCGACGGTGTATTAGCGGCAAGTATTGAGAAACTCGATAGTGTGACGTTGGTGACAACCAAACCTCCCGCATCTCTTGGGAAATCTGTAGAGGAGCGGACCGTGATCTTCAAAGGAAACGCCCGTGATGCCGTAAAACAATTCCCTAAAAATATCAATGTTGCTGCTTGTCTTTCATTAGCTGGTGTTGGTTTTGATGAGACAAAGGTAGAAATCGTCGCCGATCCTGTTGAAACAAGAATTAGTCACAAGATCCTCGCGCATGGTCGATTTGGCAGACTGCGTGCCGAGGTGGAGAATATGCCAAATCCAAATAACCCTCAGTCCAGCTATATGGCGTCACTCTCTGCGATTGCCACCCTGCGGAGAGTCCTTGATCCACTCCAGATTGCTTAAATTAAAGTGGAAACTCAGGATCGCTTTCCTATCGTTTTACTGTTTTTAGCACTAAAACCTTAAGAGGATGCTCCTTTTACGAGGCTGTTGAAACAATGACCTTTGAAATAAAGGAACGAGACGCGGCAGGACGCCTTTGTCAGTTTACAACAAAACATGGGAACGTGACCACCCCCAACCTCCTTCCGGTGATCAACCCAAATAAGATGATGGTCACACCAAAAGAGATGAAGAAACGTTTTGGGACAGATATTCTTATCACAAACTCCTATATCATCTATAAAAATCCAGAGTTAAAGAAGAAAGCGTTAGAATCTGGGGTGCATGCTCTCATTGATTTTGATGGGTCGATCATGACAGACTCGGGAACGTTTCAGAGCTATGTCTATGGGGATGTCCACCTCGATCCAATCGAAATCGTCCAGTTTCAACGGGATATCGGAAGCGATATCGGCACCATCTTAGATGTGTTTGGTACTCCAGGTCAAACAAAGGAGGTAGCAGAACAAGGGGTCCAGGAAACGATTGAACGAGCAAAAAAAAGCGTATCCCACAAAGGAGAAATGCTTCTTGCATGCCCTGTCCAAGGGTCTGTGTACCCCCAGCTTCGTGAATATTGCGCGCGTCAACTCAGTGCTCTTTCTGCGGATTTCTTCCCAATCGGCGGAGTCGTCCCCCTCATGGAGAATCAACGATACAGTGATCTGGTTCGTTGTATCCTTGCGGCAAAACAAGGTCTTGATCCCTCTAAACCTGTTCATCTGTTCGGCGCTGGTCATCCCCTGATTTTTTCACTAGCTGTCGCCCTTGGGTGTGATTTCTTCGATTCGTCAGCCTATGCAAAGTACGCAAACGATGGACGCATGATCTTCCAATGGGGAACAGAGAAATTCGATGACCTCACAGAGTTACCTTGCAGCTGCCCCATATGTACGAAATATTCGAAAGAAGAATTAACAGAACTTGATTCAAAAGAACGAACCTTGCAGATCGCATTGCATAATCTCTATGTGAGTTTCACAGAATTAAAGATAATTCGCATCGCGATATCCGAGGGATGGCTATGGAAACTTGTCGAACAGCGAGCCTCAACAAACCCGTTTCTGTCTGATGCATTACGAGTACTACGGGAACCAGATCATCTCCAATGGCTCGAACAACATGAGCCAACCAGTAAAAAAACAGCGTTATTCTACACGGGTCCTCAGACAATGTACCACCCTACGATGTTTCGATATCATAAACGATTGTTCACTCGATATGAACCATTGTTTCATACCACGGTGGTATTTCCTGAAGGAACAAAACCATATTCACTGTTTTATTCTAAGGAAATGGCACATATCCTGAAACAAAAAAACGTCAACCTCGTTGTACGTTCCACGCTTGGTCCTGTTCCCTTGGAACTTGACGAGATGTATCCACTTGCACAATCAGTATTTCCCCTGTGTGTCGACCTAGAAACAAGGGAAATAGCACAACAAGTCATGGATCGATTCCTTCATGATACCAAGGTGATTGTTTGGACGGAACAGATGATGCTACCGACAGAGGAACCTCTCACACATCCGATAGATTTTGATATAAGACGTATCTCAGCGGTCGCAGATATGCAGTTTGGGCAGGGGGCATCCGATGCACTTTTTACTGGGAAGATCCACATTGTCAAATCAAAACGAACCGGGAAGATCAGGAATATCATTTGTGATGGTTCTCATGTGGTTTCGATGCGCGCGGAAGACGGCTTGTTCACCTTAAAACTGGATGGTGGCCGCCGACTGCATAAGACATTGAAATACCCCTTGTTACGTGTTGTAGTAACCGATGATGCAGTACCGTTTATTAAAGATGGTAAAAGCGTTTTTGCGAAGTTTGTTTCCGACTGCGACCCTGAGCTACGGCCATACGATGAATGCTTGATTATTGATGAACATGATACGTTCTTGGGGATTGGCCGAATAATTCTTACGAGAAATGAAATGCTTACGTTTCGACATGGGATGGCGGTAAAAACAAGAGAATCCATAAAAGAAGGATGATCCAACTCAGCCAAAACTCTTATTATCTCAATACTTATTACTAATTCAGTTGCACTCAAAACAAAAAAAGAAAAATGACGAAAAGGAATGGGAATATGAACAAATTTCAAGAGATTTCAGAGCAAATTAAAAACATGAAAAACGTCCGAGATTTTTTACAAGACAAATATGAATCCTCTGAGTTTCATAAGAACAAGGAGAAATTTCCACAATCAGCAGTCCCCCCAGCACCAGAAGACGAAGAAATCTACAAATTACTGACTGCGATACAACAACTCGATAAATATATCAAGGAATTGCAAGACATGCAGTTCAAAGTCCTCAAACAAGAAGAATAATACTAAATTCTTTTAGGGTCTGTTATTTTTTTCTTATTTCCTGCAACCTTATTTTGATGTCTTCTTGGAGTTCATCAGCAATATTTCTCTTGGTGAAGACATCAGCTCTTATGGCAATTGAAATTTTTGTTGCAAGGAGTCTCGCTATCTTTCCTCGCTCGGTTTTTGGTGCACAGTTTATCGATAGATGCTGGAAGATAACACCGTGTTTTGGTGGTTTTCCCCCCTCTTTTTTAAAACGGAAAAGCGCTTTCTCTGCTCCAAGGATCTGAATGGTCGATGCAGGCATGAGCGCCATCTTTTGCATCCCACCAGCTAAAGCAATGAGTCGTGCGCCAATGAGCGGTCCAATGATGGCACTGGTGTTTGGCGCTAATGTGTTCATGTCCTGTTCGATTTGTTCTTGCAGCCGCGAAATCTCGTCGTTGACAGCGCTGAGTGTTTTTTCAAACGGCTTTACTTTCTTTTTCGCTGTTGGTAGCAATGTCCAGCAACTCAGACGTTCTGATAGGAGATTTGCTGTCTGAATAAGGTCATCGAGTGCGTTGACCATCTGGATCAGCTGTAAATCCTCGCTTTGTAATTGTTCATCTACTCTCTCTTGTGCGAGCAACAATGATACATCATGGAAGAGCTCCGGGGAAAAGCCGTAGTCTTCAGGGTTTATCACCAGCGTCCTAAAAACAGGGTCTTCATACTGATAAGAACCAAGTGGTTGTAAGCGTCTCTCATTTACTAGTATCTGTGTATTTTTTGAAATCTTTTCTTCCTCAGCAAGGATAGTATTGTTCTCTATTTCACGTAAACGCTGAACAATTTCTTTTCCTTGTTTTGGGAAGAGAATTTCTTTTTGAACAGCTGTTTCATCGCAGAGAAACGTTCCAAACCATTTTGTAATGAGGTACTGTGTCATCCACGTTGTATAAGAAATTCTTTCTAATGTAGTTTACGATTGAGTTTTCATGTTTTACCCTGGTGATAAAAGAGATTTTAAATATAGGAACTTATATTACGTGTGTTAACAAGTATCGAAGGATTGGGGGTTTTTTAATGAAACCAGAAAGAAAAGAAAGGATTGTTCTTACAAATGTCATCGAGACTGAGCTCGATATTTTAAAAAGGCATGTGCTTGTTCTTCAAACTCTAAAGCAAAATGAACCTGCTGGTATTATTAAATTATCTGAGCTGACCAAGCACCCACAGCATATGGTACGATATTCGTTACGAATATTGGAACAAGAAGGACTCATCGAGCCATCCCCGCAGGGTGCTGTTACCACCGAGTCTGCTAGTAAAGCAACCCCGATGCTCAAACAGAAATTAAAAGATATGCAAGATACCATCAGCGAGATTGTTAAAGAACTTGGGTAAACTCAGTTTGTACAATCTTTTTTTGCCGCGGTAACTCAGCTGGGAGAGTGCACGGCTGAAGACCGTGATGTCGAGGGTTCGATCCCCTCCTGCGGCATACCTTTAACATATTAATAATTGGGGACTAAATGGAGAAAATCAAACCCCTTACCATATTTTTAATTGATGTCAAAAGCAGGCATCAGTGTTAATCGTTCAGTTCTTCATCCTAAAAAGATAATCAAAGCATTGACATGATTCCGATATGAACTTTAAGTTGAACGCTGTCCACCGAATGTTCACTTATGGTTGAACTTATTCTGCTAAAAATTGTTTAAAACAATATTAAACCAAAGAGATAGAAAGTACTATATAATCAACGGAAAAACATTTGGGAATCGCTTACACAACCTCTCACAGAACCATTGCATAGGTAGGTTATGCGAACATAACCTGGTTACAGAGAATTGTCCCCCAATCACCTTCAAAATGGCGGTGATTGCTTTAAAATTGTTTTTTTCAATACATTGTCTGAAACAGTCTCCCTACGTATTAACCAAATATACTCAGGAACACTTTCTTTGATATAATCTTCTTTTTTATTTTTTTTCTGTTGGTACGACATTGTTTATAACTTTTTTATCCTTCTCGAAGTATTTTATTAATAAGAAGACATCTCAATGGGAAAAGTTCAAAAAGAGTCAGGTTTTAATATCTCGCTATGAAAAAGATAGCTGCGTATGCCAAACTCCTTCGACTCCCGGGTATCGGTGCACTCGGAACCACTACATTAATTGGAGCAGTAACAGTCGGCGTCACCGATTTAGTGGATTTATCCATTGTTTTTTTAGTCGGCTCTCTTTCAGCTGTTTTTGGTTTTTTACTAAACGACTATGCCGATGTTGAACTTGATAATCTTGTTGATGATTTAAAGAAAAAACCACTTGTCAGTGGAGAAGTATCAAAAAGATCAGCATTACTGATAGGAGTCCTTCTCATATTATCGACATTCTTTCTTATTTCGCTACTCTATTTTGAAAAACCAATCGATACTTACAAATTCATTGCAATTAACTGTATTATCCTAGCAGGAATTCTGGGGAGTGTTTATGATTTATATGGTAAAAAAATCATCGGCTCTGATTTTCTTGTTTCAATATCAATGTCTTTTGTTTTCTTATTTGGTGCTCTTTCATTTGGTCAACCAACAATAATAACATGGATAATTTTTGTTCTCACATTTAATCAAGCAATACATATGAATGCTGTTGAGGGTGGGATAAAAGATGCTGACCATGATTATAAAATGGGTGTTACAAATATGGCGCTTTCTTCAGGAGTAAAAGTAGAAGGAAATTCTCTTTTTATTCCAAATACTTTTAAGGCGTTTGGGTTTGGTATACGATTGTTTTCAGCTGTTTTATTGTTCACCCCTTTTGTGTTTTTTGGTTATGACTACTATTTCTGGCAAATTATTTTATTGGCAGTTCTCACTTTTATTTTATTAGCCTTCAGTTTTAAATTTTTAACGATGAAAATATTTGATAGAAGTAAAATAAGAAAAATAATTGGCTTTCAATCATTTTTACGATATTCTCTTGTGCCGATAATGTTAATTCCAATTATTGGAACTCTTCCCTCAGTGATACTCATTTTTTTTCCAATAGTCTGGTATATCATATTTACACCACTCCTTGGAGAAGAATTATTTAAACCTCGGATGTAAACCCATTTTAAAAAAGATGGATGAACATTGATTACGATGGAGCATTCGTTGGGGTTGTGACTTGTAGGCTTACCAACAGCACACTACCATGCATAATATTAATATATGATATGGATTATCATATCATGAACAAGAATAAAGGACGAATAACAACTGTTTTAGGCGTTATTCTGGAGTGATTCATCATGGGGGATACGAGAGATAGAACGTTGAAAAACATGGAGTTATTATCTAGCAGTAAGAGTTCTTTTGCAAAATTTCTAAGGATTCAAAGGAGTGTCGCAGCCCTCCCTTTGCTTGTTATGTATACTATCGTCGGATTATATTTTACCGGGTTTAATTTCTTCCACGTCACATACCTTCTTGGCGCTCTTGCTCTCTATCTGCTATCAGTAGCCGTCAACGGGTATAACAATCTCTTTGACGTTGAAGAGGATAAACTAGCGATATCCAGTGGAATTCAGAAGGCAAACTATTTACTAAAAGAGTTTACTTGGCGTCAATTGAAATGGAATTTTGTGCTCACCAGCATCGCCCTTGCCTGCGTGGTGTTTCTCATCGGAAACCTAGAATTTGCTATCATATGTGCTTTTACCTATGCTCTTGGAATTATATACACCAGGCCAATTCGACTGAAAAACAGACCACTCATCGGAACTTTATCCAACACCTATGGATTCTCACTTTTACCGATACTCAGTTGCTTCTTTTTGTTCAATGGTGAACTGACAGCTACGATTGCATTTAGCCTAGCTACAGTTCTTCCAACATTTGCAGGTTGTCTTATCGCTGAAATAGCTGACCGGGAGATTGACAGGAAAATTGGCACAAGAACTACCGCCTGTTGGCTTGGCACGCGCCTCAAGACCGTTATCAAAGCTGTGTTGATCTTTTCTGTTGTTTTTTATTTTGTTGCTCTGTTCGTCCACTGGGCCGTGGTTCTTCTTATCCCATTTCTGGTGATAATTCTTTATGAAATCTATAAACTTTACATGGACTTTACAGATAAAAAAGCTGATTATACACTTTTAAAAATAGGCGCGAATCTCTCAAAATTTCTGGTGGTCTATATAATAGCCGCGATACTCTACCACGAGCTAGCAGCTGTTCTACATACGAGTATTTTTTAATCACTGAAAGGGATTTTATGCTTCAACTATTTCGACACAGTTTCAAAGACCATTAACATTTATAGATAAAATAATCAAAAGACGAAAGAATGAACAAGTTAAATTTTTTTTTTTAATAGAATAAATGACCGACTAAGTTTGATGGCTGGTTTGAGCCCGATTTTACAAAAAACCGTGTTCTACAACAGAAAAAAGGGATTGGAGCGCAGTCCACCGAACGCAAACCTGAAATTCAACTTATCCCTATAAAAAATGACTAAAAACCTATCTAAAATTTTAAAACAGAAATCTTTATAAAAACGTAATGGCGAAGGATTGACACAGTCTTAAGGATTTTTTTTTGGGGAACTGTTTTTATCCTGTGGGAATATCACTTTAGGTCTATACCCCCTCTGCGGCACTATTAGTTTATCTGTTCTAAAAAATCTAAAACCAATTGTCCATAGACCATCTTTTTAAAAAATCTGTAGAATTCGATTTCATATTCTCGAAAGAAGATTTAAATAGAATTATCCGCTATCATTTTTATCTCTAGGATGCAGAGATTCATCTCTTTAAGAAGCTCAGATGGGAACAATCAAACATCATACTGCTAGAGTTCATCAGAGTTAGAATTCATGACAATTATAATGTAAAGAGTAAAAGGTGGTAGAGGAAGAAATATGAAAATTAAAAGTACAAAGATTCAGTGTCGTAAAATGATCGTTGTGAGTGTCACTCTGTTTGTATTGATTGGAGCTGCTCTTGTACCATTTATAAATGTGATGGACCGGAATACTTTTCTTGAAGAGAAATCAATGATTATATCTCCTCAGAATCATTACTTGCAAAAAAATGTAGTCGGGGATCCAGTTGAACCTCTTGGTGACCCTGGAGTACAGAATATCAACACCTCTGAGTACTTCACCTCTATTCAAGATGCTATCAATGATACTGATACCATAGATGGACATATCCTTGAGGTGAACTCAAGTAGTTATACGGAAAATATCGTCGTCAATAAATCACTGACTATCCGTGGCATTGGCACCGGTGTAGAACAACCTATTATAAATGGGGGCAGTGGAATTGGTTTTGTAATCGCTGTCAACAATGTGACCATTGAGAATGTGAATATCTCTGAGACAAGAATAGGAATTTTCTGCAATCATTCAGGGTTAATAGTACTGAACAATACGTTTTGGCTCAATAATCGCAGCATCGATTTTAATCACACTTCAAATTTCAATACTGATACGAATTATTGTCTTTATGATAATTCAATAATTGGAAATCTGTTTATGATAAATACGACGAATGATTTTGATGGTGCAGTAATAGTAAATCTTGCATTGAATTATCAAAATCACAGTGGAACAGTCACCATCGGAGACTTCACAATCACCGATAATCGTTTTCTATTGAATGATTCGAATGCATATGCAGTACTCTACAATGACAATTCTATCAAAAGACTACAAGATGGCTCAATTTCGATTGGGACGTTTAATTTTTCCGATAACATCTTGTATAAAAATAATAGTGAAAACAACGGTATGTTATTCACTGGTTCTCTTAGTAACCTTAAAAATGATATCATTACTGTGCAAGATATCATCGTATCCAACAACACAGCTATAGACCAAACCAATGCGGCGTTTTCTTTGGAACAGTACAAAGTTGAAAAATGGAATGGGACAACAAATGGAGTGTTTGGAGATATCCTTGTTATGGATAATGTCATTAGTTCTTCTTCTGTATTTTCTGATGGGATCCAGATAAGTGAAATATCCTGGTGGGATCTTCAGGATGAGGCATCCCTGACGGTAGGAGGCTGTCATATCGAAGGAAACCATGTTACTGTCACCGATGGATATGCGATTGTGTTCTATATGGATGATATCGGAACCGAGTTGCAGAACAATGCGCATGTGATGGTAGGGGATGTTAGCATCTCGACAAATATTCTTAACGCTGGAAGCGGTTTATTGATCGATTACTATCAATGTGGGGACAATCTGTATCATGATTCTCAGTGCACCCTTGGGGATTTTCAGATCGTAAATAACGTCATCGACAGCACGGAATATGGTGTGCACATCCAACAATTCTCCTATCTTGGTTCTGAGTTGTACGACAATGCGACCTTTACTATAGGCGATATCCATCTTGACGACAACCAGATACGTAGCGATTCGCATGGGATTTATTTCTCGCAACTCTTAATCGGGGAAAATCTCCAAGACTCCTCAATTTGTTCGATTGGGATCCTCACGTTGAATGACAATGTATTGAGTAGTGGCGGAGACGGCATTCTTTTTATTGATAACGTCTCATCCTTCAGACTAGGAAATACTATGATCGAAAATTCAGTCGTTTCATTAAACGACATTGAAATATCTCGTAATACAATAAATGATTCTGATTCAGGGATATTCATTGGTCCCTGTATCTTTGGAGGGGAAAACGATAACCTCGACTTGGATTCTTTTACAATTGCGAATAATTCGATATCATTATGTTCTATTGGGATAGAGACAAAAGAGTTCTCCATTTCTGATTGGTGTCAGCCTGTTATTAAAAACAATACCATCGATAATTGTAGTATCGGGATTTGGTTTGATTCATCCTATGGCAGTCTTATCTACAATAATTATTTCGACAACACTCTGAATGCCAAGGATGATACAGACAACACATGGAATGTCGCAAAAACTGCAGGGGGAAATATCATCGGTGGTGCATTTCTTGGTGGGAACTTCTGGTCTGATTACACAGGGGTCGATGGAGATGATGATACTCTTGGAGATACGCTGATTCCCTATAACGCCATGGGCAATATCTCAATGGGTGGTGACCTACATCCATTAACTCATGTAACTGGAGATCTCACGCTTACGCCACCAACTGATTTTACTGCAACGGTTGTCGGGCTCGATCAGATCAATTTGTCATGGACCAAAGGTATTCATGCGGTGTATACCAGGGTGATGCAGAAGACAGGGGGATATCCGGTGAGTGTTTCTGATGGTTCTTTGGTGTATAATGGGACTGGTGTGGTGTGTTCGAATTCGAGTCTTTCTTCAGGGGTGCGGTATTATTTCCGGGCGTGGTCATGGAATGATTCTACCAAGTTTTGGTCGACGACGAATGCAAGTGTAAATAATATCACCTGGATTGTCCCACTTGTTCCGAATGGTTTCTCAGCTACAACTGTCGATACAAATGAGATTGTCCTTGCATGGACAAAAGGAGGGTATGCGACGCATACTAGGATTCAGAGAAACATAGGCAGTTACCCTAGTGGTATCAACGATGGGACGAATGTCTATAATGGATCGTTAAGTACGGTTTCAGATAGTAGTCTTGCTGAAGGAATACACTATTATTACCGAGCATGGTCATGGAATAGTACAAGTAGACTGTGGTCATCATCAAATGCAAGTGTGAGCAATACGACATGGAGTGTTCCGCTTGCACCAACCGATTTCCATGCGGTCACTGTAGGAATCAATAAAGTCAATCTATCCTGGACCAAAGGTACACATACGACACATACGAAAATTATGCAAAAGACGGGAGGATATCCGGTGAATATTTCTGATGGTTCTTTTGTGTATAATGGGACTGGTGTTTCTTGTTTTAATTCAAGTCTTTCGCAAGGGGTGCGTTATTATTTCCGGGCGTGGTCATGGAATAGTACGAGTAAATTATGGTCATCAACAAATGGATCTGTAAGTAATACCACCTGGAATACTCCACTTGCTCCAACTGGTTTAACAGCAACAACAATCGGGAGTAATCGAATTGATTTAACCTGGGCCAAAGGAAACTATGCGACGTATACCAGAATCCAGCAGAAAACAACAGGCTACCCGTTGAGTATTTCAGATGGGACAAATGTGTATAATAATACTGGTTCAACAACCTCAAACACTGGCCTGAGTGTAAATACCACATATTATTATCGAGCTTGGAGTTGGAACACAACAAGTAAAATTTGGTCTTCAACCAATGCAAGTGTTTTAAATTCAACATGGACCGGGCCGTTAGCTCCACCGAGTCTCTCCGCGGTCACATCTGGTATCGATCAGATTGATTTGTCCTGGACCAACGGTTTTCGAGCTACCCATACGAGGATCATGCAAAAGACAGGCGGTTATCCAGTGAGTATTTCCGATGGTTCTTTAGTGTATAATGGGACTGGTGTGGTGTGTTCAAATTCAAGTCTTTCTTCAGGGGTGCGGTATTATTTCCGGGCGTGGTCATGGAATAGTTCAAGTGGTCTCTGGTCGACGACGAATGCGACTGCGAGTAATACGACTTGGAGTGTCCCCCTTGCTCCAACTGGTTTTTCTGCGACGACGGTCGATACATATGAGATTAGTCTCACATGGACAAAAGGAGGGTATGCGACGCATACCAGAATTCAGAGGAATATCGGCAGTTACCCAGAGAATATCAATGATGGGACGAATGTCTATAATGGAACATTAAGCATGGTTTCAGATACAAGTCTTACTGAAGATACCCCATATTATTACAGGGCGTGGTCATGGAATAGTACGAGTAAATTATGGTCATCATCAAATGCAAGTGTGAGTAACACGACATGGACTACTGTGCATGCTCCAAGTAGTTTATCCGCTACAACTGTGACTATCAATAAAATCAATCTGTCTTGGACCAAAGGTACTCACGCGGTCTATACCAGGGTGATGCAAAAGACCGGATGGTACCCGGTGAATATTTCTGACGGTTCTCTGGCGTATAATGGGACGGGCAGTGCCTGTTCTTGTGTAAATCTCTCTTTCGGTATGAGATACTATTACCGAGCCTGGTCATGGAATGATACAAGTAAAATGTGGTCAGTGGCTAACAGTAGCACTTATAACATCACAGGTCCGTTTGCATCAACAAATTTGAAAGCAACAGTGATCAGTAGCAGTCAAATCAATCTTGCATGGAATAAAGGAACCTATGCGAATCACACAAGGATTCAGCGGAAAACAGGGAGTTATCCAGCGAATATATCAGACGGTACAAATGTCTATAATGAGACCGGTTCTTCCTACAATGATACTAGTTTGAACAAAGGCACACTATATTACTATAGAGCTTGGAGTTGGAATGCTACAGTAGGTGTATGGTCGATTAATTATGCAAGTATACAAGCCAGCACACAAGGTGGTGGTGGCGGTGGTGAAGAAGTTCCTCCGCCCTCATCAGAGAACGAAGCACCAACCGCGAATGCAGGGGGACCGTACATCGGATATGTCAATCAAACAATCATTTTTAATGCGGCTGACAGTTCCGATGATGTTGATGTGGTTGGGTATCGTTGGGATTGGACGAATGATGGGATCTGGGATACCGCCTGGCTTAACTTGTCAAAAACCGCCCATGTCTATACTACAGTTGGAAACCATACTTTAAATCTTCAGGTTCAGGACGATGAAGGCTTCACAGATAATGTGACTACGACTGTAATTGTGAAGGAAAGTATTTCCCTGCGACAAGCACCAGTCGCAGATGCAGCAGGACCATATCATGGGTTGACATATCAGATGATACAATTCAACGGGTCAAGAAGTTATGCGATGAACTCCAGTATCGTCAACTACACATGGGTCTTTGGAGATGGAATATATGGATATGGTGTCTCTCCAGTTCATGCGTATGTATCTGCTGGGACTTTCACAGTGATATTGACCGTAAAAGATACAAATAATCTCCAAGCGATTGACACGACATCGGTAATGATTATTTTAGATGAAAATCGTAACAACATCTCTGATATAATGGATCAAGCAATCGGAGCAGATATCACACAAACTGATTTACGATCTGTTTCAATCAATGGTGTCTTGTATTATCTTGTTGACACGAATCATGACGGTATCTCCGATGCTTTTTACAATCCAACGACAAACAAAAAAACTATTCTTGGTGAACAAGATGAGAAACAATTGATCGATATTGACGGTGACGGTCACTGGGATTATCTCTATGATCCGGTGTTGGGCTCCACAACTCCCTATGTTGAAAATATATCCGCTCTTGAGTCCCCCTGGTTCAGTGTCGCCCTGAGTGTGATTATCTTTATTGTCATTCTTTTAGTTGTGTGGCTCTATAAAACGGGACGTATATGATAAAAAGATATACAGCGGATTGCTAGTCTACAGGCATCTTTCCTGTTTCTATCACATTCTACGAAAAACGTCTATGTGATGGTTGACATGAAGCGATAACTCTCGTACAACCATAGGTCTAGATGTTGTCCATCTGGTTTTGAAGGCTTCCATCCCAAAAGAGGTCTTTTATCAGGAATGATTGTTCTTTTGTCAATATGACTTTTTCGATAGGTGGGAGATCTGTATCTGGTACCTTTGCAGCCCAGGCAACAAATCTTCGAACCATCCACCAGGTATGTGTCAATTCATCAGAAGCATCTTTACTTAACGATGCGATATCCTCCCATTGATACAGACCGGTCCCAAGACATGAGAAATCCTCTGATTTTCTTTCTTTGATACGACCGTTCCACCAGACCATATATTCAGGGTGCGCAGCACATAAAAGGATTCTGCCTTTCTTTTCATTTGGATATATCTCTGCTGTGATACATGGTTTGTCTGAATAGTCTAGTTTGATACTCTTATCGGTTAACTCCCAATTCCCGGCCAGATAATAGGTGTATAGAAACAGGTTTTTTAAGCAATCATTTTGTTTTTTGATGTATCGTGCTGCTCTGAGAAACGCTGAAAAAAGACCATGGATGCCTCCTACATATCTCCATGCATGGATCTGTAAATTTTTCATATCTGAAATATCTTGTGTAGGATATTTTGCTAGGATATGTACTTCTCGATTAGGGTGTTCAGGTACTATCAAGGCTGGGCCACCCCACCAACGTATTCGTTCGGTATCCTGTTTTACATCTGAGAATATCAGAGGATCCTTTACTATTTGAAAATCTATCGGGGCGCCTCCAGTATGGATTCTGGCGCCATCAACCGTTATTCCTGGTGCAAAAGAGAAAACATACGCGGTCGCACCGATATCCTCCGGATGGTTTTTTTGAAACGGGTAGAACAATGGGAACGCAAGGGATTTGTAATACGATGAGACACAGGTTACTCCCAGAGCGCTTTTATTATACTGTCTTTCGAAAAATGTACGCGGTTTTTTCTCTGTTGTCTTTAAATCGGTTATCAGCGCGGTTCCACCGCAGATTCCTATGTATCCTCCACCATCCTGGATAAACGCAGCGATGTTTTTTTTCCATTTTCTGACCTTTTTTAAGAAGTGAAATCCTTTTGTGATCGCTTGGCCATCTCCCACGCCCCCTCCAGGGACAAGTAAGACGTCGAACTCTTTTGTCGTCAGTCGTCCATGTACAATATCGTTATCGAAAATATATTGAGTGGTCACTACATAGGATCTCCCCTGGGTCGTCCAGGTGTAATTCTGTAATATTTCAGGGAACATCCGCTTCCCTGAGCCCCATCCTAACAGTTCTTCTGCAAGGATAGCAACGCGTATCGTACGTTTGTGTTGATTTTTTGTTCTCTCGGCATCTCTGGGTTCTGACATGTGTCTCACTTCGGTGGGGCGTACCTCCAACGATCAATGGTAAACTTCCAGTTCTTATCGACATGTTGCACTATTCTTTGATCAATTGAATAGACGTTGGTCTTGTACTCGGATTGTCGTTCCAGATATTTCATCATGCCAGGTGTCGCTGTCTCAAAACCAGGGATCTTCAACGTCTCATAGATTCGTTGAATATGTTTCATGGGATCAACGATAAGGTCCTCGTATCGTACCTCAACAAACCTGTCTGTTTTAATCTGTTCTTTTTGCTCAAAACAACTATTCATCAGACGAATGTAGTTTGAAACAACTTGTTTTTCTATTTCTTCCTCAGAAGCATCTTGTAACGCGAGTTTATCTAACACCTTCATTCTCATTTTTTTTGTCGAAAGGTACACCAGATAGGGGCTTCGATAGATATGAATGAATTTTGCCTCAGGGAACACTTCAAGCAATGTGGAGATACGAGCGGTGTTTGGCGGGTTTTTCGAAAGGAACCTTTTTCCTGGATTCATATAGAGGATTGTTTTTATAAATTTCAGATAGGTTGCTTTCCATTGGTTTTTCTCTTCAGATGAAAATCCCTGGAAATGAATGGATTTTTGGTATTGTTCTTCGGCGTTTCTGGGGAAATGAAGACAATGGAAAAAAGACCAAGGGCATAACACTGCAAGAGCTGCTTCATCCTCATAGGGTCCATCCATATCAACCTTTATAGCATCCATCGGTCGCTCTGAAGGGAGGAATCGAGCGAGAAATCGCTTCATCGGCTCAAGAATGAGACAACCTTCTGGTAAGAGGGTGCTCCAGAGGGTGGTATAGCAGAATTGCGGATCGTTACTTAAGAGCTCATGCAGGTAGGTTGTCCCACTACGCCAGTGGCCGATAATAAAAACAGGGGGATCAGTGATAGGTACCTCATTGATTTTTTTCTTATATTTTATATTGAAAAGCATCCGTATCGGGGTAGTACCCAATGATATAACTGTGATAAAAAGTGCCCGATGAAGATATGTACGGTCAATCCCTCCGTTTTTTTTCACAAGAGTAATCCAGTGTCGTAGTGAAATCCCGAACAAGGGGTGTTGTGTGGTTTTATTGTTCATTTGTGTGTGCTGTTTGTTTTTTGTTTTCATCGGTGCCACTCTTTTCTCTGTAATTTAGGTTGTGAGGTCTTTTTCAAAAACACGATGTTTTTTGTACACAGTTGCTCCAGTGAGTGCAATTGTTGTATGGGCAATCGTGTTGTGTTCATCCATGTATCCGACCTCTGCGCGAACATAACCTCTGTTTTTCATTTCCAGCAACGCTTTATAGTTTAATAAAGACGCAATATGATGGTGACGGAAGTCTTTCCGTATCCCGACAAAGTGAAGCTTCCCTGTATTTATCCTTCGTTGAGTCAATAGGAAACGAATTGCTTCCGAAGGACCAAGCTTTCCATGCAGGGATTGAAACACAGTATTGTAATCTGGAGTCGTCCATAGATATGCAACAGGTTCATCGTTCGATTCGGCAACGAGGAATAACCTTGGATCGACGAACCATCGGAGGTGTTTCACCCCGAACCGTGTGTACACCTCTTGTGATGAAACAGGAACAAAGCCCCAATGATCTGAAAATGTTTCTAAAAAAAGAGGAACCCACCATTTCATCTCCCTTCCGGTATGACGTCGATTGAAAGGGCGGATCTGTATACCTAACGACAAGCACTGTTGTGCTTTTTTTTCAAGCTCCTTTGGTAATGGTTTTGTTAAATCGATAGAATAATGGAAAAAATCACGTGATTTTTTCATTCCATACGTCTCTGCAAAGGAGAGATAATAGGCTGGGGAATAGGTAGAAAGCACACTTGGTGGGGAGTCAAAACCGGTATGGAGAAAGCCGCATCCGACGTCGATACGGCCATCGATGGGACCTCGCATTATCTTCATGTTTTTTGATACAAGCCAGTCCTGAGCCACTTGAAATAATGCTTGTGCGGTTTGGTAATCTTGGATGCATTCAAAAAAACCAAAGTACCCTATTTTTTCTCTGGCTGCCTGGCAATACGCATGGTCGATGATTGCAGCAATCCGGCCAATGACTTTCCCCTGTTTCCTAGCGATGAAGAGTTGACATTCTGCATGTGACCAGAAGGGATTTTTTTTCTTAAAAAAACCCTTCAGCTCATTCCAAAACGGTGCCACCCAAAAAGGATTGTTATGATATACCTGAAAAGGAACCTGATAAAATATCTTAAAATCGGTTTTGTTTTTTACGGGGTGTAATTGTATCCCATTAGATATATTTCTTTTGGAGTCTGTCTGTGACTCAAAAATATATTTCCCCTGTGAGTCAGATGCTGATAGGGAAATGCTTCTACCCCCGTGATGCCTTCGACATGGTCCATTCCAATTATTCTTGATTTCTTAATAAACATTCTTCCCAAATCTATCACAAATTCAGCTTCGATGTTATACTGGTAGGAATGATAAAAGAAAAATCCTTATTGAGAGTGGTTCTGTTATCATGCCTCTTGTTTTCTCTGAAAATGGTGCTTCTCTAGAAAAAATAATTATTGACGAGTGTCTCCCAAATTGGATGGTTCTGTAAAAAGTAAGTCAGGAACTGTTGAAGGAACGTCAGCCATGGAGGAATAATGTTTACTGGTGTCTTTAGAGTGACTGGAATCTGTTCGAAATCAGACTGGTTATTGATATTTTTTACGAGAATGTATCCTATAAAATCTGAGTCTGGTTCATCAGGGGCTACAACCGATGCAAGAACCGTTACCGCTCCATCCTCTGGAGTTAATCTTGTTCCAGACTCTGGGTTAAAGGACCATGTCCCCCAAGAAATTGAAGAGGCATCGATAGTCCAGTTCAGCAATGAGTCATTATCCCCGATATTTTGTAATTCAAAACTTCCAACGACAGTCGCACCAGGTTTGATGTCGGTCCATGAAAGACTTCCAGAGCAATCTAAATCTGAGGTTGTCTCGTTTTCTGGTGGCTCTGGTTCTTCCTCTTCAGGAGAAATATAGACTGCCTTGAATACTTGGCCGCCTGTGTTGTATTGCCAAACAGTTGATCCTTCAGGTGTGATTTCGAAGATCTTCCCTGTTTCCCCATTGGTGATGAGGGTGTTTCCACTGGGGAGTCGCCAGGCTCCTGAGATATGGCTTGCATAAAAACTCGTCGGAGGGTTTGCTGTATAGATCCATGTTTGGTCTGCTGGTCCGTACGCGGAATCTGGCTCAAGATAATACTCGCCGTTCTCGTTCACCGGTGGAGTAATTTGGTCAACTGTGGAATAATGGCTGCCAGGGCGGTTCGCTCCATTGTTAAAGACAAGGATGTCTCCTTCGCCAGGGCATCCTTTATCGATCCATGACGCATCATGTTGACTAAACAGTTTCCTGTCATTTGTCGTGCCTGCGTCATAGGTCATTGGGTTTCCCCAGCGGTAGAGAAGATCACCGCCTTTTCCACTGGTTCCACCGCTGTGACCTGCTGCTTCCTCAGTGGTGGTGCTATGGTCGATGATCCAGATTTCATTAAAAAGATTGACACTGATGAGTATTTGATCAAAATCTACGTTATAATCAATTGAATTTGTATGCATCCAATCTTGTTGTGTTGATGTCGCATAATTGACATCCACTAATTCTGGGTGATCCGTGACTACTCCGTAATTTTCTTTTGATGCATCATAATCCTGGATCAGATGATCCCAGGCATGCCACTCCCATACAATATCACCACTTGAAGGTCCTGTTGGTTGGACTTCTATGACATGGTCAGGCCACAACCCGTTATTCGAAACGTAGCTTGGGTTCCGTCCGGCTGCGATCGCCTCTGTACGCGTTTTCGTTTCCCAGGCGATGAGCAGTACATTCCCATTTGGTAATGTTTTTACATCATGATGTGTGAGATGGCCATTGGTATTATATCGAAAATCCCAGATGATCGTACCATCCCAAGCGACTTTTTGAACACCACCACCAGACCCACCGGTCCCTCCACCGGAACCAGTTCGTATCGTCCGAAGAATAGTCCCGTTACCGAGCCACCAGACAGCAACACCTGGGAAATAGCTGCTTGCCCATGAACGATTCAACGATCCATCAGCATGGCGTAAATACGTTGTCGTGGACCACATTGGTGTGTATAAAAATTGACCTTCGGAAAAACTCAAAGGGAACGGAGTTTGATTCACTTGCTCAGATGATGACAAGGGTATATAGGCACCAAGTAAAAGAAACAAAATAAAAAAAACCGTCAATCGGAATTCAGAGTGAAATATCATCTTTGAAAATCTGGATCGTATTCCGTTCTTCATAGTAGTTTTAATAGGTGATGTCTATAAATAGTTTTTTCCCAATTTCATACCCATTTTTTTAGTATTAAATTGATTGAAATGACAAAAAAAGACATGAAAAACATTGTAGAGACGTTCAATAACTTTTAAATAAGAGACGAATAAATATAAGGTTCCTATGGAGTTTGACAATTTAAAACAGCGAGCGCTCTACGTAAAAAATACGCCACTCCCAGGATACACCTTCCCAAATTTCCTTTACCTTCTCGCCCAGAATAAATTCAAGGTGAATGCACAGTACATCCCTCGGATGATTTACTCGCTTAGTTTCAGCACGATTATGTTGCCTTTTTACCTCAAAGAACGATTACAATTCGATAAGCGTACCGAACAGACAGAAATCACTCGTCCACCTCTGTTTATCATCGGGCACTGGAGGAGTGGGACAACCTATCTTCATAATGCTCTCTCCCAGGATAAAAACCTTGGTTATCTTACGACATTCCAGGCATATCTCCCGGGGGTCTTCCTGGGAAGTGAAAAGATCTTCAAACCCTTGGTACGCTCGAGTATCCCAAAAAAAAGACCTATGGATGACGTTCCGATGGATGCAGAATATCCTCAGGAAGATCAATATGCGATTGGAGCGTTCTCTCCTTATTCGTACTACCATGGATGGTGTTTTCCAAAAAACATGGAATTTTACAATAATTCTGTTTGCGTGGATGGGGCATCCAAAGAAACCATCGATGAATGGAAAGCATATTATCTCTATATCCTGAAGAAGATAACCCTGTATCAACAAGGGAAACAATTAGTGTTGAAAAATCAGGATAACACCGGAAAAATAAAGATATTGCTGGAAATGTTCCCTGAAGCAAAATTCATTTATCTGTATCGAAACCCCTATGACCTGTATTTCTCGATGATGAAATTTATGAGTATCGCGATTCCTCGTTTTTGTATACAAAAACCACCAAAAATAGAAGATGTCGAAGAAAGTATGATGAATCTCTACGCCAGGATGGTTCAAAAATACATTAAGGAACGAGAATTCATTCCCAAAGAAAATCTCGTTGAAGTCTGTTATGAAGACTTTGTTGCTCAACCTTTTGAAGAAATACGGAGGGTTTATGAAGCATTGCAGCTAGAGGGATTTCGTGACAGTGCACCTGCGTTTGAAACCTATCTTCGGACTCAATTGAGCATAAAAAATGATCAGTATATGATGGACGACACGCTCAAACAAAGGATTGAACAAAAATGGGGTTTTGCAATTAAAGAATTCGGTTATGAAAACAACGGCATATGATTTTTTTTTCCCTTAGCTCCATTTTGTTAGGATTGCTTCCCTGTTGAAGATTGCTTTAGCAAAAAAGAACAACCCTAGGTCAAGACATCCGTACAACCCTGCGAAAATAAAAATCATGACCGGTGAGAGGAAGATAAATCCTGCTAATACCCCTATCATGAGAACGACAACTGGCATGACGACAAATCCCCCGAGCTGTTGTGCGGCTCGGACATCATTTACTTTCGAGGACACAAGGACGCATGCAAGAACACTCATGAGACAGGCGGTCGGTGCCAGGAGGACCATCGATAGGGTCCAGGTGAGATTCGGCAGAGGCGGATAGCCAATTTTCGGGATTAATACAATATCAAGAAGAACAACTCCTAAGGTGAATGCGAGGTAGGTCGCTCCCATCGAGGGGATGAACGAAGAAAAAATCTTGCCAGCGAGGAGCTCGCCATCGGTCGTCGGTGTAGCAAGCAGTGGTTCGAGACTTCGGTTATTCTTCTCCCCAACAATACTATAGGTAGCTATGATTGTCGGAAGCGTCGCTGGAATGATGATAAAAATCATAAGGATCATGTTGAACATCATTGGAAGTACTTGATCAATATCTGAAGGTTTTGTTCTGGTAAATGTAAGGTCTGATGAGACAGCGAGGATGAATCGTCCATCTAGCCTTGTTCCTTCTGAATGGATCAGAGTCACATTACTGAGATACGAACTTGAAAGTGAACTATTTTTAATAGTTGAATCCACCACTGTGGTGTTCTCGATAACACATGATTCAATGATACAATCAGTCAGAGATGCGTTTTTTAATATCGTATGTCTAAAAATCGTTGCATCAAACGTTGCATCTTCAATCGTCTGATTTGTCCATGGCACCGGTGCATCATCGGGGAAACTACCGATTTGAAGGAGTCCATCGATATCCCATGGTCTTTCAAGTGGGACCATAGTCACCATGGGAACAAACATGACAAGTGGCAAGACAACTCCAAGGACAATAGGCATAGCGATGATGGATCCGATTACGAATTTCTGTTTTTTGAATTCGTCAAGATCCTTTCGCATCACTATCCAGGCATTTCGCCAGCGCATCACCGAGCAACCTCCTCAATGAGTTTGAGATATACTTCCTCTAGCGAATGCTCCTCCTCTGTGATAAATTGAACCTTGAGACCTTGTTTGAGTAACCAGGAAAGAATTTGCGGGTTGTCCTCCTCTGGTTTTCTCACATTGAGCATCAACTGATTCCCTTGAACCTGTGCCTGGGAGACAAGACCTAACGATTCGATATCTTTGAGTAATGTTGAGGGGATTTTCTGCATCGTAATACTGATTGTTCGTGTGAACAATCCTTTCGCAAGCTCTTTGGGATTCCCAATTTTCACGGTCCTATTCTTCACCAGGGCGACCATGTCGCAGATACGCTCTGCTTCAGTTAAATTATGTGTGTTTATCAGAATGGTGTTTCCCTTTTTTTTTTGTTCGAGGATATATTCTCTGACAATTTTTGCTGCCATGGGGTCAAGACTTGCGGTTGGTTCATCAAGAAAAATGTATTTTGGGTCATGGATGAGTGCACGCGCGATCGCGATCTTCTGCTTCATGCCTTTGGAAAACCCCCCTACCGGCTCGTTCCGTCTATCCCACAGATCAAGATTTGTTAATGTCGCTCGAATCGATTCTTCCCTTCGTTGTTTTGGTACACCGTAGAGCTGCCCATAATAATCAAGGTTTTTGTATGATCCGAGTGTTTCGTACAAACCAGGGACTTCCGGGAGCAGCCCGATCATCCCACGGATTTTCTGCGCATCTTCTTTTTTACTAATCTCATATGTGTCGATGTGTGCTTTGCCTGACGTCGGTTGGATGAGGCAAGAAAGCATCCGCATGGTCGTGGTTTTACCTGCGCCGTTTGGTCCGAGAAGCCCAAAGATGCAACCATCGGGTATCTCTAGAGTAAAATCCTGTATCGCAGTCACTGATTCGAATGTTTTTGTTAACCCTTCGCAGATAATCATACCGCACCAGTCCTTATGTTCTCAACGATGAAAATACCATATTTTCTGATTCTTAATAAACCCAGCAGATGAGATGAATAATCTTTGCTTAAGAAGGCATAACACACTTGTTTTTTTTTAAAAACCGCGTTTTAAAAGATTGTTACAGTTATTTTCAAAATAATTCTATTGTTCTATGGAAGATCATTAGGTTTTTGTGCAGGATGCCAGTCAATTTCGATTTGTAATAATGGCGATTCATTCTCTTGAATTCTTATTCCAAAAATTAGTTTCGGAAGTATCCGTGGTCTCCCCCAATAATTTTGGTCCCAATTGTTCGTGCAGTTCACAAAAAGAGCGTGTCGTTTGTTTCTCAGAAAGTTGTTTGTTAGGACCGTATTGTTGGTTGATGAAACGAAATAGATGCCTTGTCTATTTTTTGAAATGCTGTTACCAGAGATGATGTTATTGGTGGAACAATACACAGATATACCAGACCAATTGTTCGAAGATATATTATTACCTTTAATAGAGTTATAATCGTGTCCCGCAACGTAAACACCGTTTTTGTTGTTATTGATGGTGTTGGCAGAGACTATGTTGTTGTCACCATAAACAATGAGGCCGTCATTGTTGTTGTTTGTGATGGTATTATCAATAATATTGTTGAAATCACTGTCACCTATGTATATGCCGATACCATCGTTGTTTGAGATGGTGTTAGCAGAGAGAATATTCTTGTCCCCATAAACGTGTATACCATCACCGTTGTTATCTGTGATGACATTATTCAGAATGTTGTTGCATTCGTTATCACCGATGTATATGGCTGTCCCATTGTTGTGTGTGATGGTATTACTAAAGATGGTGTTGCTGTCGCTAGAAAGACGTATGGCTTCATTGTTATAAGTGATGGTGTTATTACTTATATTGTTGAGATCACAACCAGAATCCAGCAGCATCCCATAATTGTTGTTTGTGATGGTATTATTGAGTATGTTATTGTAATCAGTGGAATAACCTAGGTATATGCCATTATTATTATTTGTGATAGTATTACCCGAGACGGTGTTGAGGCCACCTGAAAGCCGAATCGCATCAAAATTATGTGTGATCGTGTTGTCATAGATGGTGTTGTTCCAACCATGGAGGATGATACCATAATGATTCTCTCTGACGGTATTACCTGAAAGAATACAAGAATTGGATTCCAAGACTTGGATACCGACTGTCGTGTTGTATATTTCTTGGTTTTTTACTGTGATGTTTGTGCAATTTAGAAGAATTATCTGCCCTGCATCACTCTCGAGTACCAAGTTGGATTCATCAGAGAGATAAACAAGAGGTTTGCCATTCACCGTATTATCCGTCACAATATTGTCACAAACATTTTCCGCGGAAATAAATAAACCAGAGTGAAATAAAGCATTATTGGTAATGATGTTCTCCCAACAATCCGTTAAGAATATACCATAATAATCGTTGGTGATAGTGTTGTTAGAAACAGTGTTGTTGTCACCAGAGATATAAAGATAGGTGTTCTTGATAGTATTACAAGAAAAAGTGTTGCTGTGACCAAAAAGCCGTATTCTATCTTTGGGGATGTCGATGATGTTATTGATAACATTGTTATAATTTGAATCTATTCTCACCCCTTCTCCGAGACGTCCGCCATTTTTAATAGTAAACCCACTCATATTTACCTGATCAGTAACAATAGAAATCGTATATGCAAAATATCCGTTGATTATCGTTGCGTTCTTATCCTCTCCAAGAAGATTGATTCTTTTGTTGATGATGACATATCCAAAATACGTTCCGTTGAAAACAAACACGGTATCTCCATCGCTTGCGTTGTCAATCGCATCCTGAATCGTCGTATAATTTCCAGGTCCACTCCCACCAACATAGAACCAGTTCCCTCCTGATGTTGGTAGCAATGGTTTCCTGATATCCTGTGCTGTTAATGGGATACTACTTGATACAATGAATAAAAGAATGATTCCAATAGCTAATTTTTTTCGATTCGTTAATTATCCCCCTGTGTACATTTTTATAACACTGCTCCCCTTTAAAAACATAACTCTGGAAAGTACTACCATTGATACCATTATCTAAAAAATGAGGTAAAATATCCTCCTATCTCCAAAATTTTATATACAGTTTTCCGTTTCTCCCTATTGGGATGCCGGATAATGATAACGTAGGAGCGGATGTGCTCTCTAGTGGAAAGGGATGAGTGTGTATCTTAAACAAGTTGAAATGGAAAATTTTAAGTCCTTTGGACATAAACTAACTGTACCGTTTTACCCAGGGTTCACTGCGATTACAGGACCAAATGGTTCAGGGAAAAGCAACATCGTTGATGCGATTCTCTTCGTCCTTGGCCCAAAAAGTTCAAAAGTCATGCGCGCAG
>Ga0105105_10000199_pt1 | contig 27928 bp, 32 predicted proteins | sample PPLLaktember2015_4_FD_79108 | JGI IMG/M metagenome (GOLD analysis project Ga0105105, IMG submission 79108) | Freshwater sediment microbial communities from Prairie Pothole Lake near Jamestown, North Dakota, USA - PPLs Lake P8 Core (1) Depth... | ecosystem: Environmental > Aquatic > Freshwater >...
ACCATTGTTCGCCGATATTTTTCAATTTCCACTCGGGTGTAGGCACCGTTCCGGAAAGCTCACCCTGTAAATCTATCCCTAAACGCTCTCCCAGACCGAATTTTTTGGCAATTTCCGAAACTTTATCGACCCCGACTTTTTCCGCCAATTTATAAAAGAAAATGTCGTTTGAGCGCTTGATTCCTTTGACAATATTAACCTGCCCGTCGGTGCCACCGTAACCGGTGTAATACCAGTTGGAAAAAGAAAAATCACCGACTTTCAGAACTCCGGTATCCTCAATTTGCCAATTTTCATCAATTGCCCCGCTCTCCAGTCCCGCCGAAGCGACTACGAGTTTAAATGTTGAGCCCGGCGGGTAAATACCCGCGATTGCCCGATTCAAAAGAGGCTGATTCTTTGAATCTAAAAGGATGTCTGACAAAGTAAAATATGAGCTGGCGCTGGAAATCTTGTAAGCCTGCCCCATCGTAAAAAGATTTGGGTCAAAAGAAGGCTTGGAAACCATTGCCAGAATTTCCCCTTTAGGAGTCGCGACAATGGCCGCACCCTTGGCAACATCCTTCATGGCGTCGGAAACTGCTTCCTGTAATTTGGCGTCCAGAGTTAAAGTAATGTTCTGGCCCGCAATCGGATCTTGCTGTCCGAGTTTTCTGATTAAGTTGCCCGAAGCATCCACTTCAAAAAGTTCTTTCCCATCTATCCCCCTAAGCATCGATTCATATTCCTGTTCTATTCCTGCTTTACCGATGATATCTCCGGATAAATAGCCCGAATACTGCGGATACGATAGTTCTTCCTTGGAGATCTGTCCGACGTATCCCAAAACGTGAGCAAAAATCTCTTTGTATGAATAGCTTCTCAGGCTATCTACTTCCAAATCCTTCTTGCCGGAAGCTATTAAGCTTAACGCTTGCTCTTTATCGATAAGTACTGTTTTGCCGTTAATGCTTTCCCTGAATCCCGGAAGGTTAAAAACCAAGGGCGTTCCGGTTCTATCGAAAATTATCCCGCGTGGCGCATGTACAGCAATCGTTTTTGTCCTATTATTGTTAGACAAATATCTATAATAGTATCCCTGAACTATCTGCAGGTAGAATAATTTGACAAAAAGTATTCCGAATAAAAAAATGCAAAGGAGAGGCAAAAAATAATTCCTGTTGGCATGTTTTTCGTCTGTATAACCCCAGTTTCTCTTTTTGTAATCGCCTTTTGATATATAATCGCTAAAAGCTATTCCGGTTTTTACCATATCTTAAGATTTGTCTTTTGAAATGTTTTGAATAAAACAAGTCCGATTATGGCGCTTACAATTACCTGAACGATAATCAAATGCGTGTGTCCCGAAAGGAACAAAAAGATCAGACTTCCTATTAAGGAGGCAATAAAAACAAAATAACCGGTAGCTATTTCAAATTTACTTTGGTATAGAATAACCAGAAATAAAAAAATTAGATAAAAACCGCTGGAAATCCCGACCGTTCTAAATAACACAATATCTAAAAAGATTCCGAAGATGAAAGCATAAATAAAAAGCCACTCTTTCCGGAGCAAAACTGTCTGACAAAGCAGAACCAAAAAAATAAATGGAATTGTTGTTAGACTCGCCTCTAAGCACAAGGCTATGGTTAAAAGTATAAGCACCAAAAGTTTCATCGGTAGTTTGTGACGATAAACATCTTATTCAATTTTGACACATTGATTAAGCTTTGCAGAGCTGCCCTTTGAAAAAGATCGCTCGGATTTTTGCTGATTGAGATTATTCTTCCGATAACCAAACCCGGAGGAAAACCCGTATTCTCTATGGTAATATCGCCCTTTGTTAAAACTAAATCTCCCCTTTTTAAGCTATCCGATAAGAGCACGTTGTCCAAAATCATTGCTCCGCCACCTTGTCCCTTGACTACTCCCTGAGCCCCAGTTGAGAAAGTTTGGGAGGTCAATGAAAAAGAACCATTTGCCACCAGGGCCATGCTTGAGAGTGAGGGAGCTACCGAGGTTATCTTGCCGAGTAAATTATTTTCATAAACGACCGCATCACCAAGTTTAACACCGTCGTTTGCACCTTTGCTAAGAATTACTTCTTCGGAAACGGAAATCCCCGGAATAAATCCCGGCGCGCCCACGACATCGGCGGGAAGAAGACTTTGGCTTCTCGGATTTTCGGTTTGGAACTGATCTCTTAGAGCTTTGTTATCTTCGACTAGCTTGGTCTGGTCGATTAGTTTATTCGTTAACTCAAGGTTTTGTAATTTAAGCGTTTGAATTTGGGAATTTGAACCGAAATCGGTAATTTTTGTGGAAACTTGATAGGTCAACAGCTGAAGAGGTGAAAGGACATTTTTGAAAAATGAATCCAGAGGATTTAAGAAACCTAATTTTGATGAACCGAAGATTAAAAGCGATAAAGTAAAAAGAACTAAAAAATATGCAAGGAAGTTATTCTTTTTTGGCATGCACCCATTTTAAACTTTTAGAAGCATTCTGACAAGTTCTAGAAGATGTTCTCACTTCAGCCCCCCGATGACTTTGACCCAGCCTGTTATAATAATAGCATGACAAAAACGTCTGCGACCATTCAAGCTTTGGAACATTTTCGATTCAAAAACAGAGATAAGACACTGAAAAAGCTGCAAAGAATAGTTAATGATGGCGCCGATAAGCTCCATTTAATAATCGACTTTGATAGAACTCTGACAGTTGACAAAAGCGAAAGAGACGGAGACACAACCACATGGCAAATTTTAAAAGCGCGTTTGTCTCCCAAAGGATTAAATAAATATTTCAAACTTTTCGATAAATATCGACCACTGGAGATTGAGGGGAAAATGAGTCAGGAAGACGCCCAAAATTGGTGGAGCAAAACTTTGCAGCTTTATATTGAGAATGAAATTAATTTATTAGAAGTCGAAAGGAAATTCTTGGAAAAAGCCACTATCAGACCTCAAGCAAAAGATGTTTTTCGTCTATGCGAAACTCTTGGAATACCTACGGTAATTCTTTCGGCGGGAATAAAAGATGTTATTGACATTTGGTCAAAAACATTTCAGATAAAACCAACTTTAGTTCTTTCAACCAAGCTCATTTTGGACAAAAAAGGGAAGATTATAGATTGGGAAAATGATAGCCTGATTCACGTGTTAAACAAGAGGGAAAAGGGCCACGCAAAGCTTACAGCGATTAAAGAACATAGGTTGAACACAATTTTAATAGGAGATTCTATCGACGATGCGAGGATGGTTGAAGGAGAACAAAATGTGCTCAGAATTAGATTGATGAACCCACGCGAGGACGAAAATTCCAATGAAAAGGATTTTGAAAAAGATACATTGGAGAAATTCGATTTAATGATCGACAATAACACTTTTGAGCCAATTCTTAAGATTCTAGAATTAATCAAATAAGCTACTTCAGCCCCCCAAAAAAAATGACTTTTGCCTAGCGTTTGATTACTTCCTTTAACTCGACATTTTCTTTATCGTATTCAAATCTAATTCTCCATTTATCAAAAAATCCGTCTTGACCTAATATTCCGTATGGTAAAGATTTCATTTCGTAACTAAATCCGATGTAAGCTTTATGCTGCACTCCGCCAATCTTGAAAGATACGTTATGAAAATATGCTTTTTGTGATTCTCCCGAGGTACCGTGGAATATTAGCTCGTCACCTTTCACAACATCAAGCCCCAACCTTTCCCTATTTCTCCATGAAATACGCAAAAATCTGCTCCGGAATCTATTAAAACAAGATAGCCAAAATTTCCTTTCTCTGTCTCAAAGTCAATTTGGATGATTGGTCTTAAAGATGATTTTCGCTTAAAGTCTGGGTTTTCTTTGGGATCAAGAGGAAACTTACGATATTTGAAGTTCATAGGATATATGCACCATAGTTTTTGGGGGCGCGGGTTACAATTGGATTGGAAATGCCTTTTTCAATTGCTTTATCCATAACATTATTGAAATTTTTGCCCGAGGCAACAATTTTCAAATCATTCGGTGACAATACAACCTACTCATCAGAATACTTTTGTAATTTACTTGATAGATCATTCAGTTTTGCTTTCATAAATTTATGATACCACTTTTTAAACTAAATACCAAATTTCTTATTTGAGGCCGCCGATGACTTTGACCCTTTGAAGAAGCGAGTCGTCTTCTAAGACTTTTCCTGTTCCGCGGACAACCGAGGTTAACGGATCTTCGGAACGGATAACCGGCAGATGAGTTCTTTCAACAATCAGACGGTCAAAACCAGGCAAAAGTGAACCTCCGCCTGTCAATAAGATTCCGTGGGTTAGAATATCGCTGGTCAACTCCGGTGGCGCTTCTTCCAAAACATTGGCGATTGCGTCGATAATCTGTGTCAGAACGGGTGATAAAGCCTCTCTGACTTCAATTTCTGTAATTCTTAAGCTCTTCGGTAGTCCTGTTTCGATATCCCGGCCTCTGATAATCGCCACTTTCTCTTCCGCTTTTTCCCCGTCTGATTTAGAGCTCTGGAATTTGAGCCTTGTGCCTGCGTATGCGCTCCCTATTTTATTTTTTAGCTCTTCCGCCGTTGCGTCTCCGATTAAAAGTCCGTGTCGAAGTCTGATGTAATGAATTATTGCCGCATCCATATTATCTCCCGCAACCCTTAACGATCTCGAAACGACAATTCCGCCCAAAGAGATTACGGCAATTTCGGTCGTTCCCCCACCGACATCAACTATCATTGCTCCGGTCGGCGAAAAAACGGAAATATTTTCTCCGATTGCCGCCGCCATCGGCTCCTCTATTAGAAACGCTTCTCTTGCGCCGGCTTGAAGAGCCGCCTCCCAGACCGCCCGTCTTTCCACCTCTGTAACCGACGAAGGAATACCAATTACTATTCTTGGCCTTGAGAAATTTGTCGGGAGCGGGTTCCCTACTTCATGAATCTTTTTAATGTAATGGGAAATCATCGCCAGCGTCGAATCGAAATCGGAAATTACTCCCCCGCTAAGCGGCCTGACGGTAATAATCGCAGCCGGAGTTTTGCCAACCATTTTCTTTGCCTCCATTCCTACCGCGATTACCTTTTTGGTTTTTTTATGAATTGCGATAACCGAAGGCTCCCTAATAACGATTCCTTTTTCGCGAACAAAAACAAGGGTATTTGCGGTTCCCAAGTCTATGCCAATGTCATAAGAGAAAAAGGAAAATAATTTGTTAAACATAATGTCAGCGTATAGAAAATAGCGTATAGGGCATAGCTAGCTAAACTCTAGTCGCTAATTGCTAATCACTAATATAGCATCTTGCCGAAGTTTCCTCAATATGCTAGGATAACTTAATCTGCGCATCCCATGAAATTATTTAATTTCTGTCAAAAAACAATCGAATATTCATTCTACCTTCTTTTCTTCCTGGTTCCGCTTACTTTCACCGGAGACACGTCCGAGCTTTTTGAATTTAATAAGCTCTGGGTTACCTTTATCATAACGACCGTTATAGGCACCGCCTGGATTACCAAAATGATTATCAGGAAACAAATCAGAATCCAGCGGACCCCGCTTGATATCCCAATCGGTCTATTTTTGGTTTCCGAAGTTATTTCGACCATCCTTTCTTTAGACCCGCATGTTTCGTTGTGGGGTTATTACTCAAGGTTTAACGGCGGCCTTCTTTCGATTTTTGCCTACGTTTTTCTTTATTATGCGTTTGTTTCCAACCTTAGAGACGAGAACACGGTTAATGGAAACGGGGCAAAATTCGAACTTAAAAAAATCTATTTGTTCGCTGCCGGGATTATAGTTTTTACAATTGGCGCTCTAATCTCCTCCCAAATCAAAAATCCCGTTCCCGCCGGCATTCCGTACCAGGGCATTTCGACTCTGGTTACCGTTTTGGCTACCTTCGGCCTTTTGATGCTTGCTGCTCCGATGGGAATAATTAAAAAATCTTTATATGCGATTCTTTCTTCGGGGTTTTTGGTAATTTTGTGGGGGCTTCCTTCACATTTCGGCTATGATCCGACATGTCTTTTGTTTAGAGGAACACTCGATGTTTCCTGCTGGACAACGGATTTCCAACCGAAAGTCCGCATTTTTTCTACCCTTGGCCAGCCGGATTGGCTCGCCGCATACCTTGCCGTGTTAATCCCCTTAACTATTGGCCTACTCCTGAATTTAGTCAGGGAAGGCAAAATTGTCTTAGACAAAAGACTTTCTTTTGTTAAAAACCATAACTTCTGGCTCGGAATTTTGCTCTCTACGTTTTTCGTGATGAGCTACCTGGCGCTTTTGTACACACAGTCCCGTTCGGCGATTCTGGCGGTTTGGTTAATCATCCCCCTATTTCTTTTTGCCTATGGATGGTTTTATATTAAGCCTAAATTAACCAAGAAGAATCTGACTCTGGATTTCAAAGTAACGGTTGTTATTTTTCTGTTATTAGGACTTATTCCCTTTTTTGCCGGGCAACCGTTCGCGCAGTTGAATAACTTCACTCTTTCGGGTATAGCTCAACGCTTTGCAAAACCTGCAGCTACCGACAAAACCGTAAAGCCGACTCCGACCCCAGTACCGTCTCCTGTTTCAAGCGGTGAATTAGGCGGAACAGATTCCGGCAAGATCAGGCTTTTAGTTTGGAGAGGCGCAATAAACGTATGGCTTAATAACCCAATCTTTGGTAGTGGTTTAGAAACTTATGCCTTTGCATACTATCAGTATCGACCGGCTGATCATAACTTAACTTCCGAGTGGAGGTATCTCTACAACAAGGCCCATAATGAGTATCTAAATTACCTGGCGACAACCGGAACCGTCGGAACTATAGCCTACCTCTTTATGATAGGCAGTTTCATTTTTGTTTCTGTCAAGCCTCTTTACAAAAAGAGGAGAAAGCTTTCGGCGGCAGACTTTCTGGCATTTTCACTTATTGCCGGCTACGGAACAATTCTAATTACTAATTTTTTCGGCTTTTCGGTCGTCATGATCAACATATTTTTCTACCTCTTCCCGGCTTTCGTCTTCCTACTTTTGGGCAAAATAAATTACGAGAAAGCATATTCTCTATCTTTGACTAAATCGGAAAATTATGAGCTAAATAAATCGCAAAAGGTCCTGATCACAATCTCTCTTCTTTTCTTTCTATATTTAATTTACACCCTTATTTCCTATTGGAATGCCGACCGCAACTATTATTACGGGATGAATTTCGATAGGTCAACTGCCTACGATAAGGCATATCCTTTCTTAAAACAGGCGGTAAGTCTTAGACCAAGCGAGCCCACTTTTGTCGATGAATCCGCTTATAACAACGCTGTTTTAGGAGCGGCTGTTTTGGCTCAACAGGCCGAACAAACGGACCAGAAAAATCAACAGCAATCTCAAGAGTTGGCAAGGCAGCTTATCGACGCTGCGGTCTCTCAGACAGATCAAGTTACAACCGAACATCCAAACAATATCGTTTTTTGGAAAACCAAAGTTAGAGTTTTTTACACTCTGGCACAAATAGATCCATCTTATTTACCACAAGCGCTTGAGGCAATCAAGAAATCCGCTGAACTTGCCCCAACCGATGCGGATGTTTATTACAATTTAGGAATCTTGTATGGCCAGAACGGAGATTCGCAAAATGCGGTAAAAACTCTGGAAAATACGATAAAACTAAAGCCGGACTATAGCCAAGCATACTATGCTCTGGCAATTTTTTATCATCAATTGGCGATTGATAAAGATGGAAAAATTATCAACGAGACTTATAATCAAAAAGCGATTAACGAACTAAAGTTAATGATTAAATTGTTCGGACCAAACCAGCAGGCATCGGATGCGATTAAAACCTGGGGAGGAGAATAAATAAAATTGATATGTTAAATATTGTTCAAGCTCCACATTCAGCGCTATCCTCCAAAGCAAAACCGATTGGTAAAATTGATAAAGCGGTTACGAAATTCATTAAAGAGATGAAGGATACTTTAGATGCTGCAACTGATCCAATTGGCGTAGGGCTAGCGGCTCCGCAAGTTGGAAAGAGCTTAAGTATTTTTGTAATTAAACCATCGCCAAAAGCTAAACTCCAAACATTTATAAATCCAAAAATTACCGGGATTGAAGACGATCAGAATGAAAAAATTAAGCTAAAAAAGCATCAGCCTAAAAAACTGGAAGGCTGTCTGTCGCTTAAAGATATCTGGGGCGAGGTGGAGAGAGCACGTGCGATTGAGCTTGAATATCTGGATGAGACAGGAAAAAAACATCATAAAAAATTCACCGGCTTTATCGCAACCATTATCCAACACGAAGTTGACCATTTAAACGGGGTTTTATTCCCCAAAAGGGTTTTGGAGCAAAAAGGAACACTTTATGAATCTAAAAAGGACGAAAAAGGCGAGGATTACTTCGAGGAATTGATTATTTAGCTCTCCGCCAAGTGAAATAGTTGAGGCTTGGGCTCCCCTACTGCAAAATATTCCCCAGACCCATCGTCTGAAATCCGTACTACTGCTCCCCGACCTCTTCTTATAACTAATTTATTTCCCCCTGGATCATCCACTGTTGTAAAAAGAAGACTTTTTTCCGGAGCAGTTTCTTTTAGGAAAACGCGAACGTTATCTCCCGCTCCTCTAACAGCAACCATGAACCCGTCTCGAGAGTCAAAGACAACCCTTGCTCCGTCCGGAAGTTCTGCTTTCGCGGGCGCACCTGGCCCCCCGAGCTCTCCAAAAAATCTTTCAGCCATAAGGGAACTATAATATCATTTATTGTTTGTTTGTCAAGTTTTGCGCTGGATACTAAATACGAGATACTATATACTTAATACTGAAAATGAAGATTGTCTTTTTCGGCTCATCAAAATACTCGCTGATTGGGGCAAAAATAATTCATAAAAAACTGGGGATTTCTTTAATCGTAACTATTCCAAATGGCCCACTTGAGAAATTCGCACTTGAAGAGAAAATTTCTTGTCTAGCTGTTACAAAATTGAACGACGAAACGATTGAAAAAATTAAAACCATTGAACCGGACTTTTTGGTGGTTGAAGATTACGGCCTGATCTTGCCCGAAAAATTACTGAACATTCCAAAATATGCCAGCTTAAATATCCATCACTCGCTTCTTCCCAAATACCGAGGCCCTGCGCCTGCTCCCTTTGCAATTTTGGCCGGAGAAAAAGTAACGGGTGTCTCAATTATTGAAATGTCGAGCGTTGTTGACGCCGGGGATATCTACGCACAAAAAGAGTATGTTTTGAAACCTGATGAAGCAACCGATTCTTTACTGAAAAAATTGAATTGTTTGGGCGGTGAATTGACAGTTTCGGTTATTGGGGACATTGAAAAAGGCATTGCGACCAAAACTAAACAGGACGAAACAAAAGCAACTCAAACTAAGTTTATGCAAAAAAATGATGGTTTCGTTGATGTTTCGAGTATTGATACCGAGCAATTCGACCGTATGGTGCGGGCATATTTTCCCTGGCCCGGTGTATGGACGAAGGCTATTTTGAATACAAATAGTGAACGGAGGATTATTAAATTTTTGCCGGGGCAAAAAATACAGGTGGAGGGAAAAAAGGAAATGGGCTACAAAGATTTCGTCAACGGCTACCCTAACGCCGACAAGAATTTAGTGGTTTTTTTAAAAAAAGGGCTTTGACTATCTCCCGGGATTAAGAACTCCCTTTCTGACGAGAATACGCCGAGCTACCGCACCTAGACGCCTTGAATCCGGACTATTTGAAAAGGGACCGCGAGGATTAAATCCTTCCGGCCTTGCAGGTTTATGGTCAGGAAACTTTATGTCGACATAGGGTCCTCGTTGACCCGGCGGGATTCCTATTCTTCTAAGATTCTCTTCACCCATATTTAAATTCTATTGGCTCTATTAAAAATAGTCCATTATGCTTTTCAGGCAACAACTGGAGCGACTTCGACGTTTTCTACTTTTTTAGTAGCGTCTTTAAACTTCCTGACGCATTTTGTGCAAAGCCTTACTCTTTTTGTTGTTCCGCCAATAACAATTTTCGCCGAATGAAGGTTCGGTTTAAAAATTCTTCTGGTTCTGTTTTTGGCGTGGGAAACATTGTGTCCGTACATTATCCCCTTGCCGCAATTAAAACAAACAAATGCCATAGATAAATTACTAGGTTAATAGTATACTAAACAAAAGGAATTTTTACAATGGATATACTCTCCGCAATTTTGGCATTGATAATCTTAGTTTACTCGGCGATTCTACATGAAATCGCCCACGGCTTTGTGGCGGAAAGGTTAGGTGACCCGACCGCCAGACTTTTAGGAAGGCTGACGCTGAATCCTAAAAACCATATCGATCCTGTTATGACAATTCTATTCCCGATTATTACCTTTTTCGGTAGCGGCGGAACGCTTATTTTCGGCGGCGCAAAACCTGTCCCGGTTGATCCGTTTAATCTTCGCGACGGAAGAAAAGATATGGCAATTGTTTCCTTGGCGGGCCCGGGAACTAATGTTCTAATAGCGGTTATCGGTGCAGTTTTAATCAAGCTTTTGATTTTTACAACCCCCCTTTGGGGCGTAAATCCAATAGTCGATTTTATTGGTGTTTTTTTGGCTCTGGTCGTAAGAATTAATATACTTTTGGCTATTTTCAACTTTTTGCCTATTCCCCCACTCGATGGCTCAAAAATTTTTGCCCTGCTCCTTCCGGAAAAAGAAGCCGCTGCTTATCTCTCTATCGGCACTTTTGGAATTTTAATAATTCTCATACTGCTGCAATTCCCTATCGGTGGATTTTCTCTGGGGAGTCTTATTTCCAGTCTACTTACTTTCTCCGAGCACCTCTTAGGACTCTAACTTACTATTGATGGCTTCTGGTAAAGCCTGACGTTTTTGCCAAGAAAAAACACGGGGTGAAAAGAGAAAGCGAACGGATGTTCGCGGTTTGCGTCGACGGATGTCGAGCAAGTTCTCTAGTCAGAGCCCGTGCTGTATATGCACTTGTTTTCGTTGTTACGGATCAGTCAGGTGTGACGGAAACGCTACTTGCGTTTAAAGCCGTCACACCTATTTGGTGAACTCCTCTTTGTCCTTACAAGACTTGCTGAAGCACCAAGCTTCTGAGAACCGGGAGGAGGTCGGTCCACAGCAACTGTTCGTGCTCTAATCAACCATCTGTTGACCAGCAAGCCTGCGAGGCATTCAGTCCCAACGGAGGAAGGCGTCGAGACAACCTCGCGGGAATTGCTCTTTGATGAGCGGTGGCCTTGAGGGGCTACCTAGTCAATGACCTCTTCTGGGCTTGGACGGCCAAGAAACCGAGTCCGGCGAAACCGAGACTGATCAGCAAGGCCAAGAGCGGAGTGCTCCCGTTGCCTGAGTCTGGCGAACCGGTGGTGGTCGGTGGCGGAGTCGGCGCAGCCGTGACTGGCGGTTCCGTGACCGGAGGCTCAGTGACTGGCGGTTCCGTGACCGGAGGCTCAGTGACTGGCGGTTTCGTGACCGGAGGCTCAGTGACTGGCGGTTCCGTGACCGGAGGCTTAGTGACTGGTAGGGTTGGCGTGGGAGTAGGAACAACACAGACCGGATCGGTCCAGTAGCCTTCTACCCAAACCTTGGGCTCCACGTCCCATTGCCAACCGTCCTTCTCGCAGGCGTCCCCCCAGGCATGGTAGCCATCTGGACAAGTCCAGTAACCATCGTGCCAGACCGGGGGTTCGACTTGAACTTGACCTTCTGGACAGGTTGGTTGCGGCGGACAAGCCAAAGCGACGCTTGCGATCAGCAAGATCGCCACAATGGCGGATCCGACGCTGAGAATATGCGTGAACTTACGCATTGTCTTCAGAGCTCCTATGTTAGAGAACGCTTTCCTTAACCAAGAACTCTCGACCTTATCGATCGGCACCTCCCTATTCTGTCTCCCCTGTTTGGAAAGACGATTTGGTCGGTTATCCGAGCAAGGAGCTAGCTCCGCAGAGCAGTTTGACCTTCTCGGATGAAGCTGAACTCTGAAATAGAATCTGTTGAACGCGATTGTCGAGGATTAAGTCCCGAGCATCACTGAGGATTTCTTGCCACAGGACAAACATCTGATTGTCACTGTCCCCTTATGCTGCTCTAGAATCTCGACAGGACCTTTGCCGTCGCAACGCTTATGCGGACATGCTCGATGAGCCTTCCTCATATGGGTTGCGCGAGCACACTTTCCTACGTTCAACACTTCGGATCTCCCCATTTCCCAGAAATGCCTTTTTGTAACCAACAAACCTTGTTTTACATTTATCTCCTTATGCTATCTACTGATGCGCTCTAAACATTAAATCAATAATGTCCAAGGCGCACCAGTCGATAGTAGACTTTTCCGTAACTTGTCAAAGTGCAAAAATAGACCCAAGTAACACAACAAAACCTCAGGCAGCATATTTAGCCTGTGTTTATTTTGTTACCAAAATAATTTGATAGAATAATCCAAATTCAAGCGCAAATGCTTGGGTGGATTAATTCAGCGCGAATATAGCAGAAAAATACCCTCTTGTCAAACTATGAGATACACTTTGAGAAGGTTTGAGATTTTTTTATCTTAAAATGAAGAAGGTTGAAAGTTTTATCTGCAGGGATGCTCAGATTCGAACTGAGAAAAGCAGTTTTGGAGACTGCTGTGATACCATTTCACTACATCCCTATACCGCTATTATACTTGGAAAAAACAGTTCTATCAATCGGATGGAAAATGGGGTTACTTTAGCTTTTCGTTTTCTTTGTGTTCGGTAACTTTCCTACAATGTCTGCAGAATTTCTTAAGTAGTAACTTTGCTTCAGTATTCAACTTATTTCTGGTCGTGACATAATTCCTGTTTTTGCAAACAGTACAAACAAGCCCTAATGTAACTCTGTGTTCTCCTTTTTTTGCCATAATCGGTATTTTAGCAGACTTTCTTAAAAATTTGAAGAGTGAATATGGAGCCGGCTGTGGGAATCGGACCCACGATCTAGTCATTACCAATGACTTGCTCTACCACTGAGCCAAGCCGGCCGATGTGCTGGGTGAGGGACTCGAACCCCCGCAGCCCTTACGGGCATCTGGTCTACAGCCAGAGGCGATTGCCGCTACGCGAACCCAGCATTCTAATTTATTTTAAACTCATTCCAGCTCTTAACCCCTATTGATATGTGACTTTTACCTAAAACTTTTCCTACCGGGATTAAATATTTAGTATGATCTCCACAAAACACAAATAAAAAATCAAAGTCTCCGTCTTTATATTTTGTATGATAAGTCTTTTCTCTATATCCTCCAAAAGTTGTTAAATCAACTATAAATGCCCCGCTTGGTTCCTTGTAGTTTGAGTACTTACATTGAACTCTTATTAAAATTCCTTTTCTGTCAACAATCAAATCATATTTATCTGTATCGGAAAATGGTATAAAGACAGATTCATTATTTTTCGTAAAATAAGCTACTGCTTGTGCTAAAGCCAGAGTAGCTTTCCTCTTACTATTCATGCTCTTGTATTTTACATGGATAGTTACCATGTGTCAATGAGCCTGTCATTTGAGCCGATGGGGAATCTTGCAATCCCGACCCATGCTTTACAAAAGCATTGCTCTACTTCTGAGCTACATCGGCTGACGCTTTGATTTTACCAAAAACAATAGCAATAAAAAAGCCCTGAGGCCAAAAGCAGAAAAGATTAGATAAATTCGTCCCTGGTATCGAGATGAGTTGATGTTTCCCCGAACCTTTAAATTAGGTGAGTTAAGCCTGTTTCACTCGGAAACAATAGCATTTACTCTGTCGTCCAAAATTTTTGGACTACCTCAAGCCTCGTGAAAATGTAGAGGAAATACTTACCAACTCCCTCAAATACCAAAGAACATATCAAGTATAAGGTCCACTTTTCACGATGTCAACCCCGTCAAATAAAGCAACGCTTTGGCAAAGCCATTTGACGGGGTCAACTTGACCCCATTAAATACCAGCCAAGCTGGTACTTTCTTGAAGCATTTAACGGGGTTGACAAACGGTGTATAATCCAAAACGCTCCAGGTGATATAATTCTTAAATCATGAATCTTAAATTGGAGACATGTAGAAATTGCCCAACAAAATGCGTATTCGGGCAGGAAGTCGGCGCTACTTTAATTAGATTTCGAAGAAAATCGGCAGGAGCAGCAAGAAAGCGCACTCAGGATCCAAAACTTGTTGCAACGATCGTTTTTGCCTCACGAGACAATCTCTCCAAAAATCTACAGGCTGCCAACAAACGCGGTTGCCCTGCTTCTGAAATAAAAAGGCTTGAAAGGATTGCGCTCCGTCAGATTGCTCCTTCTATTGCTAATACAAAAGCGCATGGAAGACTAGTTAACCCTACCGCGGCAACTTTCCCCTTCAAAGCCGGCCCTTCAAGTATTGAGCATTCTTTAAAGTAAAAATAGCGTGGAGATTAACCCCATTGCTGCGCCTAAAAGCGAACCGCCTAAAACATCCGAAAACCAGTGTTCCCCCAAATAAATTCTACTAATAAACATCAGAAGATCAAACGCTACAATTAAAAATGTCAGAATTAGCTTAAGATTCCTGCCAATCTTTTTATTTCCCCCAACCAGAAACAACAATACAACAGAAATGAAGATTGTCCTTGCTAAATGTCCCGAAGGGTAAGAAGAACCCGGTTGGACATATGAAGTTGGAAATTGAAAAGGAATATCATAGCGGAAAAAAAGATATGGGGGTCCCGGATGCTCAACAAAGGCCTTGCCATACAGCTCAAAAACATGAAGAAAGCCGAAAGAAAACAGAACGAAAATGTATCTTAACTTCCTCGTAAAAACCCATAAAACAAGCAGGATAATCATCGTAATTTCAAAGCTCCCAACTAAACTTAGGAAAGAAAAAGGCGTGTTGAGAGAGGTTGAAATCTTGTCTTGCAGCCTGACGGTAGTATCAAAATCCAATTGGGTAAAAAGGTCTTTGTGAACCAAATACGAGAATAAAACAAATAAAGCAAAAATGATTATACCTGAGAAAAAAACGAGCAGGCGGCGGTTGTTCATTAATCTAGCTTTAGTTCCTTTATGAATTGCTTGAGTTCCCCATTGATATCGGGGTGCTTTAATCCAAGCTCGATAACGGTTTTTATGTACTCTAGTTTATTTCCGGTGTCATAATACTTAGAGTTTTGGATTTCAACCGCGTACAGAGGTATTCCCTGATCTTTGAGCATATTTATTGCATCAACCAACCAAACTTCCCCACCCTTGCCCGGATTTAAACTTCTTAAGGCGTCAAAAATTTGCGGGGGCAAGATGTATCCGCCGTGAGTCGCTAAGTTAGATGGGGCTTTGTCCGGCTCCGGCTTTTCAACAATCTCATTGATTTTATAGACATTGTTCTCTACCTGAGTAACGTCTGCGATTCCGTATCTTTTTAGATCTTCCTTTTTTTCGATCCTAACGCCCGAGATGACAATTCCGCCATATTTTTCATAAACGTCAATCATCTGCTTAAGCCTTGGCGGAGTCGCATAGATAAATTCGTCGCCCCAGAGTACGGCAAATGGCTCATCTTCGATCGCCGGCTCTGCCGATAGAATCGGCGTTCCGTTTCCGTAAGGGCCTTTCTGCCTGATATAGATGAAGTTTGCCATCTCGGAGATTCTGGTAATCTGCTCGACAAATTCCGTTTTCCCCGATTCTTCAAGATTTTTGACTAATTCCGAATTTGGGACATCGAAATGATCCTCGATTGCCCGCTTTGCCGAACCGGTGACAATAATTACATCCTTTATTCCCGAATCAACAGCTTCCTCAACGACGTATTGGATAACCGGCTTATCAACAACCGGCAACATTTCTTTAGGCATTGCTTTTGTTTGGGGCAAGAAGCGGGTTCCGAAGCCGGCAGCTGGTATTACTACCTTCCTAATCTTTTTCATAATTTTTAGGGATTAGTGATTAGCGTCTAGCGTTTAGCTACTATACCCTATACGCTATTTGCTATATGCTGATATTGATTGTAAAGCCTACGCCTCTCTCTGTCAACCCTAGTTAAATTGCTTTCAGCACCAGCTTTGCCGGATTTAACAGGGTCAATTTCTTCTTGACATTCAAAATCCTTAGTGCTATATTTCCGCTATGCCTACTGAAGTAGCTCACGATTACAGAGATGAATCTGTTCGAAGAACAGATCCTGCGGTGGATCAAGATGAAGAAGTCGCAAGAAACCGCAGAGTCTTGGCCCAAATTGTAAGTGCGTTATTAAAAAGTGCCCCTTCGGAAGCCACGCCCTTTCGGCCGTATGCAGGAATGATGACTGGAGAACCAGGCGGAGGACAATTAGCATCTAGTTTAATTGCATTAGGTGAGTTATTAAATGAGTCCGCAGAATTCCTAACACAAGCCGATGTAGAAAGAGTAGGGCAAACCGGGATGTTGATAGATGTAGCCCAGATGGCTACAGACGAAACAGTTATGGCAGACGAAACCAAACGAACAAGAGCACGTCTCATCGCATTTCGGAGAACAGATCATTTGCCTCGAACAAGAACGCCCGTTGTCATTGGCACCGTTGCCGCTAAAAACCCACGAGGCCTAACTAGATTAGTTAATATTGTAGTTTTAGAAAATGGGACTGTTTGTGCCCCTACGGAACCAATTGGTTTATAGTTTCCTAGCCTTTCCTATTTACATGCACCACATTATCTGTTAAAATATTGACAAATCCCAAAAACTATATGTTATTAGGGATTTTAATTTATGGCGACTACGCCGGTGGTTTTCTTAAAAGAAGTTAGAGACGAGCTTAAAAAAGTTGTTTGGCCAACCAAAGAAGAGGTAATAAGATTAACGGGTGTAGTTATCTTAGTTAGTTTAATTGTCGGACTCTTTTTGGGCGGAACTGATTTTATTCTGACAAAATTAGTCGAACTGTTAATTATTAAAAGATAAATTATGGACGACACAAAAAAAATAACGGAAGAAGTAAAGGAAGAAAAGCAGGAAGAAGTTGTTGATCAACCAACGCCTGAAGAGAAGCCTGTTGAAGAAAAACCAGAAGAACCGAAAATTGAACCGGAAAAAGAGTTAGAGGCTCCGAAAGAGCCAAAAGAGATCGAAGCTCCAAACGAACTTGAAATCGAAACTAAGGAAACCGAGGGCGAAGTCGCTCCTGCCGAGGAAGTAGTTTTACAAACAGCTGAACCCGTAGAGGCTAAAGCTGAATCGAATGAACCCAAATCCCCCGCTGACAATGCAAAGTGGTATATTGTCCACACCTATTCCGGTCACGAAAATAAAGTCGCCAAATCCCTAAAGCAAAGAATAGAATCGATGGGATTTGAAGAAAGAATTTTCGACATCATTGTCCCCACCCGCAACACGGTTAAGGTTTCTCAAGGTAAAAAAGAGAACGTCAAAGAGAAAATCTTCCCGGGCTACGTTTTGGTCAAAATGATTTTGGATGACGAATCCTGGCTTTTGGTTAGAACTACCCAGGGTGTTACCGCTTTTATCGGCGCCGGGAACAAACCAACCCCAATTTCCGATAAAGAAGTGGCGGCAATCCAAAAGTTTATGGCTACAGAAGAACCATTGTACAAAACTTCATTTGTGACCGGTGAGGCCGTTAAAATAACCGACGGACCATTTACAGATTTCTTGGGAACAATCGACAATATCGACGAAGCAAAAGGCAAATTGAAAGTTTTAGTCTCCATTTTTGGAAGAGAAACTCCGGTCGAACTCGATTTTTTACAAGTTTCTAAATTATAATTTGACGATATGGCCAAAAAGATTAAAACACTTATAAAAATTAATATTCCTGCGGGAGCAGCCACGCCTGCGCCACCGGTCGGAACAGCTTTGGGGCCTCACGGGCTTCCGATTATGGAATTTGTGAAAGCATTCAACGACAGGACTGCCGACCAAAAAGGAACCATCGTTCCCGCGGTCATCACGGTTTACGAAGACCGAACCTTTTCGTTCATTGTTAAGAAATCCCCTATTGCCGAGATGATTAAAAAAGCCATGAATCTGGAAAAGGGTTCTGGCAAACCCGGAACTGAATCCGCAGGAACTCTGACTAAAACTCAAGCCGAGCAGATTGCCAAAGACAAATTGGAAGATCTAAATACCGACGACGTTAGTCAGGCGGTAAAAATTGTGGAAGGAGTCGCCCGTTCAATGGGCATAAAAGTTGCATAATGGGTAAAATTAGAGTAAGAACCCTCGGAGACGAGGAACAAGAACAAGTAGAGAAAAACGAAGTCAAGAAAAAACACGAAGCTAAAAAGACGGTTAAGGCTCCGGGTATGAAAGGTGGAGAAAGGGTTGTGTCTGTAGGCCCAACCGAAGAAGAATTGGAAGCTTTGGAAAAACAGGAAGAAATACCCCAAGAAGCTCCAAAGGAAGAAAAGGAGAAAACAAAAAAAGTCAGAGAACAAAAGGAATTCCATTCCAAAAAATACCAAACTCTTTTAACCCAAGTAGATAGAACTAAAACTTATACCATCAAAGAGGCTCTAGAACTTCTGGCAAAATTGCAAAGAAGCTCTTTTGACGAAACCGTTGAATTGCATATAAATACCCTTTCCAGTGGTGTTTCGGGACAAATTACCCTCCCCCACGGTACCGGCAAAGTTACCCGCGTCGCGATTGCTACTGATGCAGTAATCGCCGAAATTGAAAAAGGAATCATCAATTTTGACGTTTTAATTGCGGAGCCGGAAATGATGCCAAAACTAGCCAAAGTTGCCAAGGTTTTAGGACCAAGAGGCTTAATGCCAAATCCTAAAAACGGCACAATTGCCCCAAAGCCCGAAGAAGTCGCCAAAAAATTCGAAGGCGGACAAATCAACTTTAAAACGGAAGCAAAAGCGCCAATTATCCATTTAACGGTCGGAAAAATGTCTATGGGAGCGGAAAAACTAACCGAAAACATCGAAGCATTTGTAACGGCTATAAAAAAATCCAACATCGTCAACGTTACCATTAAGAGTACGATGTCACCGGGCCTCAAGATCCAGATCTAAGCTCCAATTTCGGCCTATTGACAACCACCTAAGCTAGCAGTAGAATCCCTTCAACATGGGAGCTCCGAGTCAGATTGAAACAAAAGGACTACGAGATTGCCCCGATGGCAGCCCGCTACTACCACCTCCAGGAAGATTAGATAGTGAAGAAATAGGCAGAATTCTTAATAGTGAACGCCCGCTTGACGAAGGCGTAAGATTTATCAACGAGGTTGTTTCTGATTTTGTCCGTAAATATTGGCAAGGTGCCCATTTTCCTTCCACTTGTTACGATGTCGTCTATGTCGACGAGGGAAACTGTGAAATACAACCATGGAAAATAATGGGAATTCGGGTAAGCGCAATTCATAGGGATGGCAGAATTTTGGCAGGAGAGGCGATAACCGGAGGCGAGGGGAGGCATCAAGAATGGGACTTTAATAGCCTAAACCTTGCTCCAAGCGGGGTTATTGTAAAGCGAAGTCTAACAATTCTCGATACCGGAATGCGGCTTCTTAAAAACAGACTTCCGGAGAACGAGTGCAATGCTATCAACACCGGGCTTGAAACAACTCGGGGAGATATAGTGGGAACTCTTGGTATACTTCAGGGAATGAGAGTGATAGAGCCCGATGGTTCGATTCCTGCCGCCGCGTAAACTTGACAACAAAAGCTATTGTGATATAGAATTCATACCTTATGACACTCGGAGGAGAATTTTTAAGACATATTTCACCAAGTAGCGTAATTACAGCTGCTACCGGAGCTGGTTCGGCTTTTGAAGGCGCGAACCTAGCCAAACAAGATCTTATAATAAACGCTGGGCGCGCTCAACTTGAAAACAGTCTATCGGTGGCTGGAGCCGCAGTTGCTGTACTCGGAGTTTTATTCGTCGGTAAAGATTATCTTAATTATCGCAGAGCCCAAAGAAAACCCGTTACAGAGAATACAAATCCCCAATCCTAACCCTTGATGGAGGAGAAAAATTACGAAGTTTTATCAAGTGCTCCGCGGTGAAGTCTACTTAGATACTCCCGTGCCCTCCTATCATTTTCTTCAGCTCTTTCAGGATATAGTCTTTTTGAAACTTCTAATCGATCCTCGACATATTGCCCACGATTTGCCAACCTATCCCTTCTATGTATCGGTCCCTCCGCAGCCAATTGTCGTCTATGTTCTTGCTCTTTTCGAGCTAAATCTGTTAGCCCTCTTTCTAAAAAATCAATTACAACCGTATCTGTACCAAAATCAGCCGCCATGTCCTTTGCCAAACTAGAATTCCTTTTGTAATCTACGTATTGCGACAGAGTTATGTCTAAAATATCTCCGGTTAAGCCTTCGTGCTCTTCTTGCTCTCTTCTTCTTTGAAGCTCCGCTTCTGTTACCAACTTTTGGGAGTTTCTAAAGACTTTATAATCAACCTCAACCGCAAAAACTGCACTTCTACCCTCACCTATACTTTTATCAGCAGGTACAAATGATCCGTTTACTCTTGGAGAACCTAAATAGACTACTCTTTTTATTTGCAGCGCGTCTCCCGATTCTTCCCCGACAATTCTTTGCATGTTCGCAGTTACTCTTTCACCCGCGGCATCAACTTCATACATCTGCTGCCCGTTTGCTAATGATTCCGCGTCGGCAAATCCTCTTGGAGTATCAATTTCTGCCTCGCCGGTCCTATACTGAATAGTTCTGAATAAATGGAGTTGTCCGCTTTCATCGATTGCGAACGGAGCTAAAATCATATGTGGCCCTTCGATTAAAACCGGTCTTTCATAACCGGATTTTGGATTAGCTCTGCTAAGACCTTGTACAGTTGCTTCTATCCTTTGGTTCGCATTGCCCATTGATTGTACGCCTAAAAGTTCTATATCCAGGCCCGCTGCCCTTAGCCTATCTTGAAGTTCCGAAAGTGAGGCAACTCTAATAATTCCCTTAGAATCTCTTATTATGAAGTCTTCGAAATGAGAATTTAAATCGGTGTTTCCACCAACCGTGCCTCTTGGTTTTTCGGCAAAATCTTGAAGATAATCAACCAAACGAACTAATCCTTGTCTTTGGCCCATCTCGGCAGATACTTCTTGCATAACCGAAGCTTGAGCAAGCGGATGCCCTTCTCTAATCGGTTGGTTTCTTTCTATAATGAATTCCATCATAAAAAGCAGTATACCACAAATTGTGTATTTGTCAATATTATAGGACCTATGAGGATTTTATAATGGCTAAATTAACTTCTTTAATATCTTATAGTACTTTAGATTCCCTATCCACTTGAAAAACTAACGGGTCTTTTTTAAGAATACTTCTGGGGACTCTTTTAAGAGTAACCATCGTCGTCATATTATTGGTCGGATTCCCAACCGCATGCCAATTTGTTCCCTCAACAAACTTCGGGAGGAACTCTACAACCTGTTCCCTCCTTTTTCCAGACTTTGCTTCAATCAAAAGTTTTATTCTCTTGGTGCCTGAGCATTCAATTCCAACCACCCATTCATCTTTTTTAAGAATGGCCACCGAATGAGCTGTCTCTTTAATCTTGCCATCTTGCTGTTCTTCCTTAACTACTATTTCGCCTATCAATGGCACAGAAAATTCCTCCACATATTTATGTCTATGCCAATTAAGTTCCGCGTTAAAAAAAGGGGGGAGCCTAGTTATTTTTACTTCGACAGGGATATTGTGATCTCTTTGGTAGAAATAAAAATTATTCCGCTCTTCTCCGCCTTCACGGTATTCCGTATCAACTTCTGACAAAGGAATAAACATGCTTTAATTGTAACTTAACCGATAGAAATATCAACCATGCAAAGTTAGGTAGTGGGTCAATTTGAAATATAGAATGCTTGACCGCTTAAATAAGTTATGATACTCTCCTCTTATGGCAGATATAAATAGATTAGCCTATTCAATAGTAGGCAAAGCAACTGAGGATAAAAACCCCAATGCCGTAGCTTTGGGAAGATTAGGGGGATTAAAGGGTGGAAAAGCCCGAACTGCCAAACTTACGCCCCAAGAAAGAAAAGAAATCGCAATTAAAGCCGCAAAAGCTCGTTGGAATAAATAGATTATTATTTATAAAGTATTTTTAAAAGGTTCTTATACATGTAAAAATGATATTTCCCCATTTTTCTACTTGTAAATAAACCTGCTTTTTCTAGAGTTTTAAGATATTCGCTTGCGGTATTCCACGTACAATTAAGCTCGTCTGATAATTTTGCGGCTGTGATTATCGGAAATGCCGATAAAGTATCTGCAAGGTCTGAAGAATATATCCTTTTATAATTGAGCTTTAAGAATTTTCTTAACCTAAAATATTCATTTTTTATCGCAAATAATAAATCTTTTGTTTCTTTTGCCTGTAGATAAAAACCTTGCAACATAAAATTAATATAATCTTTCCAATTATTTGATTTTGTAATATTTAAAAGTACTTGATAATATTCAGGTTTATTTTTCAAAATATAGCCACTAATAAAAAGCGTTGGGAAATGTAGCAATCTCTTGTGTACTAAAAATAGTACGATTAATATTCTTCCCGTTCTACCATTCCCATCATTAAAAGGATGGATTGCTTCAAACTGATAATGAATAATTGCCGCTTTAATCAAGGGGTCTATAGCCCCAGTAGTATTCATAAAAGTTTCAAGATTTCCCATTAAGTCATTAACTTTTCCTGAAACTGGAGGAGTGTAAATCACTTCTTTTGTTTTAGAATCTTCTATTTTGACTTCTGTTTTTCTGTACTCTCCTGGATAGTTAGTTAACAACATTTTATGAATATCCTTAATTGTGCGTGAGGATAATGAATATTTTGCTAAATCTTCAAATCCTTCATCCACCGCACTTACATAACGGAGAACTTCTTTATCTGCTTTTTTTTGGTCTGCCTCAGGAAATAATTGGTTTTCCAACACATTCATCATTGTCGTATTTATATTTTCCACGCCAGTACTAGCAATAGACTCTTTAAGAATGGCTGGGGACAATAACAGTCTTTGATTTATACCCGAACTAAATCCTTTAAGCTCTGCTAGCTCAACCCTCGCCTTAATTAATAAGTCTGTAAACTCTGAACTCTTATAATCAAAAGAGGGAGGCAATAAGCCCAAATCAAATGGACGTCCTGGATTAAAGTGTATATCAGTGTTCATATACTCAAATATTATCATTTTTTAAGTATGTTGTCAAGTATCTAGCTTCAAACTTCCTCTTGACAATGCTTGAGCGGTCAAGTATAATAACATCATGTATACATTAACAATAGACAAAAAAGTTCAAGTAATATCCGCTCTAGTTGAAGGTAATTCTATTAGAGCTACTTGTCGCATGACAGGGGTTGCAAAAGGTACTGTTACCCGTCTTCTTGCAAGAGTTGGTAAGGCTTGTGCAGAATATCAAGATATTATATTAAGAGATTTAACCTGCGAGAGTATCCAATGCGATGAGATTTGGTCTTTTTGTTATGCAAAAGACAAAAACGTCCCCGAAGAATTAAGAGGTAAATTCGGCTTTGGTGATGTATGGACTTGGGTTGCCATAGACGCAGATACGAAATTAGTTCCCAGTTGGTCAGTTGGATTAAGAAATCCCAAATATGCTAATTTGTTTATGCAAGACTTAAAACAAAGACTTTCTAACAGGGTACAAATAACTACCGACGGACACGGATTGTATCTTTGGGCTGTTGAAAAAGCTTTTGGTTCGGAAGTTGATTATGCAATGTTAGTTAAGTTATACGGAACACAACCAGACGGAGAAAAACGCTATTCTCCTACGGATTGCATAGCGACTAGGCAAGAAATAAGACAAGGAAATCCCGATGTTAAAAAAATCTCTACAAGCTATGTAGAACGCCAAAATCTAACTATGAGAATGAATATGCGAAGACTTACAAGATTAACCAACGCTTTCTCTAAGAAAATAGAAAACTTAGAACATGCGGTTGCTTTACATTTTATGTATTACAACTTCTGCCGACCTCACAAAACGCTTAACCTTAAAAGAAATTTAGGCATAACTCCCGCTATGGCGGCTGGAATTACAAGTAAAATTTGGACGATAGAAGATATTATTATGCTGACTGATGAAGTTTAATTTTTATTACATCGCAAATATCATTAACTCCAAGAGAAATCTTACTTGTTTCTTTCACAGAGCGAGTAGCTAATTCTTCTAATTGGCTTAACGTCATATCATCCTTATACTCTTTCATTAAGAGATATTTTGCAATATCTGTAATTCCTAAAGCTATATAGTTATCTTTTATCAAAAGTGGTACTAAGTTATTGTGAGAAAGAGAATAAATCTTAGGCTCGTTTTTGTCAGCTATCCCCACAAGTATAAACGCAAAAAGAGGAACTTCAACCACTCCTTTTAATATCAACAATGGATTTTCTGCACTTTTGTTAATCATTTCCGCCTGTTTACTTCTTGCAGTAATAAACATAAGGTCTTTTATCTCTTCAAGGCTCATCTCTTTGATTTTGGGGTTAGTAATCATTTCATCAATAACTTCCAAACAATCAAACCGATTGCCCGCACCTGCAATGGCAACTTTATCGTTTAGTTTAAATACCTTAACCGCTGTATCATCATAGCTCGCATTAACGGGGTTATAGTTTCTTCTATCTCCTACAATTACTATTCCATGCTTAGATTTAATGCCAATCACTAAAGTCATAAATGTTGGTTTGATTATATCATTTTCCATTTTATTCAAATTGACCCACTACCCAAAGTTAAATGTCCTTGACTTAAATTTACTCATCTGTTAAACTTAGGAAACCTAAGACAGTGGGAGTTCAACCACTAGTAATTAGTTACTAGCGACTAGGACATAATTGCCCACCGAGGATAATCAGTAATTGGCAGCTAGTTTTGAGCACTCTTAGGGGTGCTTTTTTAATAAGCTAATCGCTAATGGCTAGTTGCTAAATAACTAAATTATGGATACTAAAATCAGCGCAAACAGACAGAAGAAGATTGAAGTAGTTGCCAAATTAAATGAAAAACTGGCAAGATCCAAAGCGATTATCTTCACCGACTATACGAGCGTAACCCACAAACAACTCGAAGCTTTAAAAAAAGCCATCAAGCCGTTGGAAGCCGAGTATGTTGTGGCTAAAAACTCTTTAGTCTTAAGAGCTTTGGAAGAAAATAAGATTAAGCTCGAAGGCGAAAATGTATTGGAAGGACCAACCGGCACGCTTCTAATCTATGCCGATGCTATTGCCCCCTTAAAACAACTTGCCAAAACCATCAAAGAGTTAGGACTTCTAAATATCAAGCTGGGGATAATGGAAAATAAGTTTTTAACAGGTGAGCAGATCTTAAAGATCTCCGCCCTTCCAACCAGAGAGGTTTTACTTGCCCAGCTCGTCGGCGGACTCAAATACCCTATCTCGGGATTGCATCGGGCTTTAAATTGGAATTTGCAGAAACTAATTATGACTCTACAAGCGGTTGCCAAAAATAAACCGGCTGAAACGCCAAAAACTGAGCCAGAAGCATCAGTCGTTCCAACAGCAAATCCGACAGAACCTGAATCTGCCATGGCCGAGACACAAATAGAAAAAGCCTCCGAAGAAACGCCGGCAGAGCCTAACCAACCCGCACCAGAGGTAAACGTTAATGAGCCGGAAACGATCGGAGCAGAAACGCAAGCAGAAAAAACAGATGAGAAACCGGAAGCAGAAAACCCTACAATAGAAGCACAAAAAAGCGAAGGGGGTGAGAATTGATGGCAAAAATATCTAAAGAAGACCTATTAAAAGCAGTTGAAGAAATGTCAGTTCTCGAACTCTCTGAATTTGTAAAAACCTTGGAAGAAAAGTTCGGAGTTTCTGCTTCGCAAATGGTCGCAGCCGCTCCTCAAGGAGCCGCAGCGCCGGCAGCCGAAACAGGAGAACCGGTTGAAGAACAGACAGTCTTCAATGTCGTTATTGCAAACGGCGGAGCAACTAAGATCGCAGTTATTAAAGCTTTAAGGGAATTAGTCCCAACTTTGGGATTATCAGAAGCTAAAGCTTTAGTTGACTCTGCTCCAAAGGAAGTAATGACAGCAGTCAACAAGAAAACAGCAGAAGAAGCAAAAGAGAAATTGACCGCCGCTGGGGCGACAGTCGAATTGAAATAACTTCCTTGAAGTTTTCTACAATCTTCCCCTCTCACAATAATTGTGAGGGGGATTTTTGTATGTTAAATAGAGGCAAAGGGACGAAGACTAAATTCTAAATTATTTAAATATGGGGATATCAATCCCTGCGAACACAACGGACACTTTTACCAGTAGCCTTAGTAGTGAGACGTGTATAGCCGTAGAATGGGGCCACGGTCCAAGCGCTGTCACCGGGATTCGAATGCTCCGTAGACGACCAAAATGTACCTGTAGTTGTAAATACTTTATCCTGACTGTAAATGCCGTCGATATAGGCCTGCATTAATTCTTTTTGGGTAGGCAGATACCAATTTGTTTGGGAGGCAAAATTCGCAGTATTTAAGCCGTCACAAAAAGCAATTGCATTGCCCCCGGTTGGTCTTACTCCGTCGGTTGAGTCAAAGCTATTAGTAATAGATGTACTTGTGCTTGAAGCAGACCACCAGAGACCCGTTCTGGAATCTTGTTTAACCTGACCCGTTGATAATCCCGTTGCTCCGACAGCAAATGGGGAGCCTGTAACGTTAGTCCATGTGCTTTCCTCGTCTTTATATGTACCAACTTGATCATCGTCGGTTTCAAGAGATTGTTTGCTGTAATCGATGGAAGCGGAGGGAGCGGCAGTTCCGGTTAAAAGTGAACGGTTTGCTCCGGCATAGAATTTTTTACCCGTTAATACATCTGCTATTGTTGCGTCTCCTGCTGCTGCATCCCAGGTAGCAGCTGAATAAATCCTGTTCCACATTGCTCCCCAGTCTCCCCATGCCCCTGAAGCAATAGAACCGTAATCTGACGAAATAAGTGTATCGGATAAACTTTTTAGCCTTGAATTAGCGCCTGACTCGTTGGAAGAACCCCCTTGTTCGGCAAATACAACATGCTTTAATTGTAATAAGCCGAATATTCCTAAGATTAAACAGCTTAAAATAATTATTTTCCTCATTAAGTTAATGATAATATGTGTAAAAAGGAATTGTCAAATAATTTAAGAAGATATATGATTAATATATAACCATGAAGTTAAAAATTATCAGCAGGCTAATGCTTGGTGTTTTAGTTGTTGTATTTTTTTCCGCACATTTTACTAATGCCTATGCTACGAGCTTAAATCTTACAGGTAAAGCTAAGGTGTTAAATACCAACGCATATTTAGATTTTTCGGGATATAACAGCAATGTAACAATCGATAATTCAAGCGGTAATTTTTCAGGTTACGCTTTTTCGGAGGATTTAGGCTGGGTGGCATTTGGCACTACGGACAACGCGTCAGGCCCTGTAAATGTAAATATTTCAACCGGTGCTGTTACCGGTAAAGCAACAGTAATAAATACGGGCGCATATCTGGATTTCTCAAATTTTAACAGCAATGTAGCCTCCACTATTCCAAACGGAGTTTTTTCGGGCCATGTATTTTCCGAAGACGCAGGCTGGATTGATTTTGGCGATACAGGGGTTTCTACTAATAATGCTTTTGATAATTCTGCTCCAACAGGCGGTTCTGTTTCTTATACAAATGGGTATCAAATTATACTCTCAGTTTCCTTAACTGTTGATGACGGTATAGATGCTAGCTCAGGCGTTAATACTTCAACAAGAATCGTACAGAGAAAATCTGCAACACTGGCCAATAGCACGTGCGATACTTTTGACAGTTTTACTGCAATTTCCCCAACGGGTACGTATCCAAATTTAACTGATTCTACTGTTGCTTCGGGCAATTGCTACCAATATAAATATTTAATTTCGGATAATGCAGGAAATCAGGCTGGTTATACATCTTCAAATATTATTAAAGTAGATACTTCCTTACCGTCGGTTC
>Ga0105105_10000200_pt1 | contig 27918 bp, 27 predicted proteins | sample PPLLaktember2015_4_FD_79108 | JGI IMG/M metagenome (GOLD analysis project Ga0105105, IMG submission 79108) | Freshwater sediment microbial communities from Prairie Pothole Lake near Jamestown, North Dakota, USA - PPLs Lake P8 Core (1) Depth... | ecosystem: Environmental > Aquatic > Freshwater >...
TCACCGCAGGGGATCGCATCCTGGCGGTTGCCAGCAGCGGTGTGCACAGCAATGGCTTCAGCTTGGTGCGCCGCATTCTTGAGAGCCAAGCTGTCGATGGACTCACGCCCCTGCCCAACAGCGACCAGACCCTGATTGACGCCCTGCTCACCCCCACCCGTCTCTACGGGACCTTGGTAAAAGCCCTGATTACCAGCGAGATGCCTATCAACGGCATGGCCCACATCACCGGCGGCGGGCTGCCTGAAAACCTGCCCCGCTGCCTGCCCTCCGGAGTCCACGGTGTGATCAACCCAAACAGTTGGCAGCGTCCGCCCCTATTCCGCTGGCTGCAGCAGGCCGGCGAGGTGCCTGAGGCCGATCTTTGGAACACCTTCAATTTGGGGGTGGGGTACTGCCTGGTGGTGCCTGCATCCACAGCTCAGCAGACCCTCAGCATCTGTCGAGACACTGGCTACGAGGCCTGGGAGCTGGGAGAGGTGGCCAACGGCAATGCCGGAGACCAACCGCTGACAGGACTTCCCTACGGCGGTTGATCGGCGCTGCTACCAATAGCCAATTGCATCAGAGTGGGCTTGAGGCCCAGTGACTGGCCGCCCCGCTGCCTAGGGTGCTGGCCTCGAAGTTGATCAACACCTATCAACATGGCCCCCAGCCCTGGGTGATGTTCGAGCCATACGTAGTTGTATTTGGAGTGGCGTCATGACTCAATCAATAGGTTCACCGCAGCGAATTTCTGCCCCAAGCCCCCTGGGTTCCTCCCTCGCTGCTCCCCCCCTCGGCACTGGGCAACGCATCACCCGCCGACGCAGCTCGGCCGGGCCCGTGCCACCCAGCCGGCCGCAACGCCCCCGCGAACCCCAGGCAGCCCCCCAGCGGGGAGGCCTGCGGCCCACCTTTCTCACCCTGCGAGACCACGGCAAGGTCTATGTAGCCGACCTGCCCCGGCTCTCCGACGGCCAGTTAGCCCACGTGACCAAGGAGGCACGCGAGGTGCTCGAGAGCCTCGGCCGCCGGCTCGAAGAGCTTGAGGCTCAGCCCTTCCTCTCCCAGGCTGAACAGGACACCCGGATTCGGGCTTCCACTAAGCGGGATGTCACTGAGCGCTTCCTCCGCTCTATTGACGACGAGCTTCAGCTTCGGCACAACAATCCTGCCCTGCGCGCCGCAGCTGGTGAGTCGCTTGCTCGGGCCTTCCTGGAGCTGTCCCGCCACCGGCTGCCGGGAGCCACTTTTGATTCCCTGCTGCAGGAGGCCTTGGCAGCCTGCGGCCCCGAAGCAGCTGCCGAAGCTGAAAGCCACGGCGACCACGGCCCCAGCCCTGTGGTGCCCTTGGTACGCCCCCAGGCCATGCCTGTGGTGCTCACCCTTGATCCAGCCCCCCAGGCGGGCTAATCGCTCTGGAAGGGATTGGCAGGCATGCCCACCTGCAAACCGAGCGCCAAGTCATCTAGACGGCGCCGCTCCTCCTCAGACAGGTTCCAGGCCAGGGCAGCCGCGGCCTGCTCCACCTGCTCTGGCCGGCGCAGGCCGGGAATCGGCAAGGCCCCGTGGGCCCTGCACCAGTTGAGAGCCACCGCCGCCAGGCTGGCGTCGCGGCTGGCGGCGATTCGGGCCATCTCAGCCTGGAGCGGCACCAGGGCGGGGCCGAGCCGGCGGAACAGAGCTCCCCTTGGCCCCATGGGCATGGACTCATCCTGTAATGGCCTTGCCAGCAGCCCCAAGGCCAGGGGGCTGTAGGCGATCAGACGAATACCAAGTTCGCTGCAGACCGCAGCCACACCGTCCGGCCGGATCGGATCGCTTGCCAGCAGCGATAGCTGCACCTGCAGGCTGCTGAGCTGCAGTCCCCGCTGTACCAAGCGCCGGTGCACCGCCCGCAGGCGACGCGGCCCCATATTTGAGACCCCCAGGGCCGCCGCCTCCCCCTGCTGCACCAGATCAGCCAGACCCTCCAGCAGGGGGCCTTCCTGCCAGGGGGCATAGCGCGCCGTACTCCAGTGCAGCTGCACCAAATCAATCCGACCAGCCAGGCGCCGTTTCGAAGCAGCAAAAGCCCGTTGGTAGCCGCGGCGCCCCAGCCGCCAGGGGAAGGGGGCAAGCTTGGTGGCCACTAGCAGCTGGTCGCGCTGCGCCGCAGGCAGGCCCCCCGCGAAGCGGCCCAAAAGGGCCTCACTGCGGCCGTTGAATCGGCCGGTGCCATAGGAGTCAGCGGTATCAAAGGTATGGAGTCCGCAGGCCACAGCCCGCTGGAAGGTGGCCTCCAGCACCGGATCCTGGCTCGGGTCGTAGCCCCAGAGGAACTGGTTTCCCCAGGCCCAAGTGCCAACACCGATGCCTGGTTGGCCAATTGGATGCGCCATCGTGGAGTTACTTGCCAACCCTGATACCTCCCAAAATGCCCGATGCCCTTAACCCCGGCAGCGCCGCCAGCTTGCCCAATGCTGCCGCCGAACCGGCGCTCCCCCCAGACCCAGTTCTTTGCCAGCACTGTGGGCGCACCGCCAGCAACGGCATCAGCTGCCAGGGCAGCTGCGTAGCCGACTCGGGCTACTGAGCGCCCCCATGGCGCGATTGTTCAGCCTGGGCCTAGTGGTAGTGGCCTGTGCCAGCGCCGCCCAAGCGGGGGGGGTCGGCCGCTGGGAGAGCGGGCTACAAGGCTGCTCCCTCAGGCAGGGCAGGGTGGGACAAGCCCAACCGCTGCGGGAGCAGGAGCAGGGCTGCGTCCGGTTGCGTCTTGAACAAAACATGGAAGGGCTGCTGAGTGTGCGCCTGATTGCGCTCTCCGGCAGTCAAGTTTTCGGCAGCCGGAGCCTGGTCTTCGCCGGAGTGCTCGCCCCCGGGCAAAAGCCGATGCGCTGCAGCCCGGATGGCAAATGCAAACCGCAATGGCCAATCCGACTGAATGTGTCCACCGTGGCCACCAACGTGGAATTAGGCGGATCTCCAGCGCCCACGCTGCCTTTAGCCCTACTAGCGAAGGGGACATGCCTGCTGGAAATCAGGAGCCTGCGGTGCGAGGCCAGTGATTCCAGCGGACAGGAATGGAAAGCGCAGGCCCGCCTCTGAAATGAGGCGGAGCATTAATGCGTAGCCCTTAAAAAGGCGGCACCCAGATTCGAACTGGGGGTAAAGGATTTGCAATCCTCTGCCTTACCACTTGGCCATGCCGCCGGCCGGGGATCAAACTCCCTGCAGCGGATCGTATCAGCCATGGCATGTCCTCCCGTCTGCTGGTTCTGAGCAACGGCCACGGTGAGGATCTAATCGCCCAAAGGATCCTGCAGGCCCTGCGGGCCCGGCGCCCCAACCTGGAAATCCAGGTAATGCCCCTGGTGGGGCTCGGCGAGGCATTCAGCGCCGACACGGCCGCCGGCCGCCTGCTGCGGATCGGCCCCCAGCTGCAGCTGCCCAGTGGCGGCTTCAGTAACCAGAGCCTGCGGGGCCTGACCCGCGACCTAGGGGCCGGGCTGCCTCTGCTGAGCTGGCGCCAGCTGCAACAAGTGCACAACTCGGCCCGCCAAGGCAGTCCGGTGCTGGCCGTCGGCGACCTACTGCCCTTGCTATTGGCCTGGAGCGGCGGCGGCAGCTTCGGCTTCATCGGCACCCCTAAAAGCGACCACACCTGGGCCACGCCGGCACCACCGGGCTGGGCGGCGACCCCGCTGGCAGATGCTTACCACCGCTGCAAAGGCAGCGAATGGGATCCCTGGGAGTGGGCGGTGATGGGCAGCCGGCGCTGCCGGCTCGTGGCGGTGCGCGACCAGCTCACCGCCCAAGGGCTGCGGCGTCACGGGGTGTCGGCCCTGGCTACTGGCAACCCAATGATGGATGGTTTCCACCAGGCCCCTCTGCCGGCCGGGCTGGCAAACCAGCGGCGCATAATCCTGCTAGCCGGCAGCCGACTGCCCGAAGCCCTCAGCAATGCCCGCCGGCTGCTGGGCTGCCTCAGCCTCCGGCAACCGCGGCAGCAGGCCACCGTGCTGGTGGCCTCTGGATCGGCGCCCACGGCCGCCGCCTGGGCCGAGCTGTTGGGGCAAGCGGGCTTTACGCCTCTACCGCCTGCAGCAGCTAGCGCCGCCAGCGGAGCAATTAGCAGCTGGCAGCGGGGCCGCTGGACCCTGCTGCTTGGCCAAAACCGCTTCTCCACCTGGGCCGGCTGGGCCGAGCTGGGCCTGGCCACTGCGGGCACTGCCACGGAGCAACTAGCGGGGCTAGGGGTGCCCTGCCTGTCGCTGCCGGGCCCGGGGCCCCAATTCAAGCCAGGCTTTGCCCGCCGCCAGAGCCGCCTGCTGGGGGGCGCCGTCGTGCCCTGCCATTCCCAACAGGAGCTGGCCCTAAAACTGCAACAACTGCTCGACAATCCAGCCGAATGCGCCCGGCGTGGCGCCTTGGGCCGGGCGCGGATGGGGCCGGCCGGTGGTAGCGCCCAGCTAGCTGAGCTGGTGGAGCAACAGCTGCTGGGATGATGCGGCCACCACCGCAGCAACGCCGCCCATGGCCGGCATCCCCGATCGGGCCTACAACGCCGCCTGCGGCATGTTGGCCAGCCAATTGAGCATCAGCCTGGCGGCCGCCCGCCGCAAGGTCGACGTCCGCAGCTCCCAGGAGGGACTGAGGGAAACCGCAGCCAAGCTCGCCCTGGCCCAGCAGATGCTCGCGGAAGCCCAGGCCAGCGGCGAAAACCACCATGAGTTGCTCACCTCCCTGCTGGAGGCCGTCGGCAACGACGAAAACTTCATGGTGGAGGACTGAGCCGCCCAGGGCCCTTCAGCGGTTGCCACCGGTGGAGTGCTCAAAGAGCAGGTGAAAGCGCTGGCGATCCAGATCGGCCAACACCGGGATGCAGCCAAAGCAACGCTCTGCCAGCTGCCAGCGCTCCTCCCGCTTCAGCATGGTTTCCAACCGATCGCGAGCGGGAAGCAGATAGCGCACATCACCGGCGGCGTAGGCCAGCTGGACCTCAGAGAGATCTTCCACCCGGCCCCAATCGGAACTCTGGGCCTGCTTGTCGAGCTCAATGCCCACCAGCTCCTGCACCACTTCCTTGAGGCCATGGCGGGGGCTGTAGGTGCGGCCCAGCCGGCTGGCCACCTTGGTGCAAAAGATCGGATCAACGGCAATTGCCAAGTTTTCAGCCAGGGCAGCCACGTCAAAGCGGGCGAAGTGGAAAACTTTTTCAATCGCGGGGTTTTCCATCAAGGCTTGGAGCCGGGGTGCCGAGCTCTGGCCGCGGTGAAGACGGATGCAGCAAACGTTGTCGTGGTCGTCGCAGATCTGCACCAGGCAGAGCCGGTCGCGGCCGTGAATCAGGCCCATCGCCTCCGTGTCCACCGCCAGCGCCCGGGCCCCGGCGTAAAGGGCGGCCCACTCGGAGTCAAGATCACCGTCAAATACGGCGAAGCGGGCGGGAGCCGGCAGGTTGCTGGGGGCAGACGGGGCGGTCATATGGAAAAGGCGAGTGCCTTGGCATGCTGACAAGCCGCGCCCCCAGCGACGACGGCAGAATGGAGCGATGGCCAACCTCAGCTCCACCCTGCTGCTCACCCTGCTGCTGGCCGTAGGTCTGGTTTTTTTTCTGCGGGCCGCCAGCAAAGACCGCACCACAACCGTGGAGGTGCGCTCGTCACGTCCGCCTCTAGAGGTATTGAGCCAGCTCAGCGAATGGCTGCTGCAACGCGGTTGGCGCGCCGAATCCAGTGATCCCGAGCGACGCCATCTATGCTTCCGCGCCGAAGTGGCGGCTAGTCCCTGGTTGGCGGTGCTGCTCTCCTTGCTTGGAGCTGTTGGTGCAGCCTGCCTTGGGCTAGTGCTGCGCCAGCTACTGCCCCAGCTGGGCTGGTGGCCCCTGCTGCTGGCCTTACTGGGGCCGGCAGCAGGGCTGGTTTATCGCAATCGGGCGATGCGGGCCGAGACCCTGGAGTTGCGCCTAATAAGCCATGACAGCGCCACGGGCAGTGCCCTACGGCTGCGAGCCCACCGCGATGAGCTGATCGCGCTCGAATTGGAAATGGGGCCCAAGCTGGGCTTGTTCAGCGACGGCAAGCTGCTCAGCTCGCCCATCTGACCTCTCGCCTGGCAGTCATGCAACGCTCCCGCCACCTGGCTGCCGTCTTAGCAGGAGTTCTTGCCGTGGCTGGGGGCGCTGCAGCCCAGGCGCCACCGCTGGCCAACTTTGATCCACTGACTGGGCCCCGCAGCCGGCTGAGCAAAAACTGGCGAGGCCTGACTGAGCTGCCCAGTGGCACCGAAATCCTGGTGCTAGCGGGCCATGCCGATTCCCAGGGTATTGGCGGGGCCGGCACGGGGGGAGCGGCCGTCGATCTAGGCGGAGCCGCGCCGATGCAACCGGGCATCCGCGACGAGCTCTATTGGAATCTGCTCACCGCCCAGGCGGTGGTTGCCCTGGGCAAGCAGCGGGGTCTGGCAATCAGCTTTTACGACCCGCCGCTGCGCACCATCGCCGACGGCGACGACCCTCGCACCAACTGGAGCGTGGGCAAAGCCCATGCCCAAGCGGGAGGCTATGCCCTGGAAATCCACTACGACGCCTACGGTCCTGATGGTGTCGGCTCGGGCCTGATCCCACCCCTCCATCGCCTCCCAACCCGCCTAGACGAAAGCCTGGCGCTGGCCTTTGGCCCCTATCCCCTGCTCTTCCGCAATGGGCTGGGCGCTCCCAGGCGGGGCATCGCCATTCTCGAGATCGGCAAACTCGAGGGCCAGCTGGAAGCATCACTTCGGGATCCCCGCAGCCGCGATGCCGCCCTCCAGGCCGTCGCTGAGCGGGTGGTTTCGGCTTTGCAACAAGGCCTGCAGCAGGGCTTGCAACCAGCGCTACAAGCCCCTAACCTGGCCGCTGCACAACCAGCAACAATCAGCTCAACAGCTAGTTCACCGCCTGGTGGGGGGCGCAGCGGTCAGCAAGCGAGCCGTCCTCCAGCCAATCCTGAGGACGAGTGAACAGATCTGTGAGCAGAGCTTCGCGGCTGCCAGCTTCCGGCTGGTAGCCGTATTCCCAGCGCACCAAAGGCGGCAGGGACATCAAAATCGACTCGGTGCGGCCGTTGGTCTGCAAACCAAAAATTGTGCCCCGGTCGAACACCAAATTGAACTCCACATAGCGGCCCCGCCGATATAGCTGGAACTGGCGCTCCCGCTCGCCATAGGGGGTGTGCTGCCGCTTCTCAGCGATCGGCACGTAGCTGGGCAGGAAGGCGTTGCCGCAGGCGCTGGCCAGGGCAAACAGCTGCTCCCAGCTCTGCTGAACCGGGGCCAGGCGGTTGCTCATGGCTGCCGCCGGCCCCTCGGGGTCCTGGCCCTTGTAGAGCACACCGCGAGGATCCTGATAGTCGTAAAAGATGCCGCCCACTCCGCGGGTCTCGTCCCGGTGTTTGAGGAAGAAGTACTCATCGCACCAGGGCTTGAACACCTGATAGAAAGCGGGGTTGACGCTGTCGCAGGCACCCTTGAGCGTGCGGTGGAAGTGTTGGGCATCTTCCAGAAATGGGTAATAGGGGGTGAGATCGGCACCACCACCGAACCACCACACCGGCCCCGCCTCGAAGTAGCGGTAGTTGAGATGAACAGTGGGGATGTAGGGGTTGCGGGGGTGCAGCACCATCGAGGTGCCGGTGGCAAACCAACGATGACCCTTGGCCTCAGGGCGCTGGCTGAGAATTGAGGGTGGCAGCTCGTTGCCCTGCACTTCGGAAAAGTTGACGCCGCCCTGCTCAAACACCCGACCGCCCTTCATCACCCGGGAGCGACCACCGCCCCCCTCCGGACGCTCCCAGCTCTCCTCGGCGAAGCTCCCTTCACCATCGAGTTGTTCCAGAGCGGCGCAGATGGAGTCCTGTAGACCCATCAGCAGGGCCTTGGCCCGGGCGCGGGAGTCGGCCGGCGGAGCTTCCAGGGCCAGTGGCGAATTACCACGCCCTGCAGCACCCCCACCCAGCTTGTTTTTGCCACGCGCCAGCAGGGCCTTGAACATCGACGCTGCGCCGCATGGACGCTGGAAAGGTTCAACCATTTCAGCCCAGCCTCCCCCCAGACAAGTATTCGAGAGGGTCTGTCACGGCCTGGCTGGCTGTCGACCCCTGCGGCAGGGCTCCTAGGATCGCAGATCCTGATTGGATTTCCGATGGCTTCTGTGGAGCAGGCTCAGGCCGCCCTCAACGCCGTACAGGATGCCGGCAGCGGGCGCAGCCTGATCGAGCTTGGCTGGATCCAGCAGACGCGGCTGGTGGACGATCGGGCCGTATTTCGCCTTGCCCTGCCTGGCTTTGCCCAGAGCCAGCGGGATCGCATCGCCACCGAAGCCAAGGCGGCCCTGCTCGCCGTCGAAGGAATCAACGACGTCCAGATTGAGTTGGACCAACCCAGCGGCGCCGCTCCGATCGGCGCCGCTGGCCATGGTCAAGTGCCGGAACGCGGACAAGTGCCGGAACGCCAGGCCATCCCTGGGGTGCGCCAGGTCATCGCTGTCAGCAGTGGCAAAGGGGGCGTAGGCAAAAGCACTGTTGCCGTGAACCTGGCCTGTGCCCTAGCGGCTTCAGGATTGAAGGTGGGCTTGCTCGATGCGGACATCTACGGGCCGAATGCCCCCACCATGTTGGGGGTGGCTGATCGCACACCTGAAGTGAGCGGAGAGGGCGCCCAGCAGGTAATGACACCGATCGAAACCTGCGGCATCGCCATGGTGTCGATGGGCCTGCTGATCCAAGAGAACCAGCCCGTGATCTGGCGGGGCCCGATGCTCAACGGCATCATTCGTCAATTCCTTTATCAAGTCGACTGGGGCGAAAGAGATGTGCTGATCGTCGACCTGCCTCCCGGCACCGGTGATGCCCAGCTCACCATCGCCCAGGCTGTGCCGATGGCAGGGGCGATCATCGTCACCACTCCCCAGCTGGTATCCCTGGCTGATGCCCGCCGCGGCCTAGCGATGTTTCTGCAGATGGGGGTGGCCGTGCTGGGCGTGGTGGAAAACATGAGCGTCTTCATTCCTCCCGACGCACCAGACAAGCGTTATGCCCTATTCGGCAGCGGTGGCGGTGCCATCCTGGCTAAAGAGGCCGGGGTGCCTCTGCTGGCCGAATTGCCCCTGGAAATGCCCGTGCGGGAGGGCGGAGATGCCGGTCGCCCCGTAGTGCTCAGCCACCCCGAATCAATCAGCGCCCAGGCCTTTTTGGCTCTAGCCCACCAGCTCAGCGCGGCCCATCTGGTGCCAGCCTGAAGCCAATGCTGAGCCAGTTGGGGCGGCGAAACCCTCGATTCTTCAATAGCCGCAGCAGCCGGCGCCGCCCCCTAGCCGACGTGGACCTGATCCTCTGGGGGGTACCGCTGGCAATGGTGGCGATCGCCGGAATCCTGATTGCCAGCACCCAGCGCCAAGCGAATTACGCCGACTGGTACCAGCACTGGGTCACAGCAGCGGTGGGCATGGTGGTGGCCCTACTGCTGGCGCGAATCCCACTGGACCGACTGATCCCGTTGAAGTGGCCGATTTACATCGCCATGGTCGCCAGCCTGGTGGCAGTTCGAATTGTCGGCACCAGCGCCCTGGGGGCCCAGAGCTGGATCAACATCGGCGGCTTTTACGTGCAGCCCTCGGAATTCGCCAAGGTCGGTGCCATCTTGCTGCTCGCCGTCGTACTGGCCAAGCACCCGGTTGATCGTCCGGTTGACTTAATACGACCTGTAGGGCTGATCGCCCTGCCCTGGCTGCTGGTGTTTGTACAACCAGACCTAGGCAGCTCGCTGGTGTTTGGCGCCGTACTGCTGGTGATGCTTTTCTGGGCAGGGATGCCCGGGGCCTGGGTGGTTTTGCTGCTTTCCCCACTGGTGGCGGCGATCGTGGCTGGCACCCAGCCCTGGCTGCTACTGGGCTGGGTGCCCTTAATGGGCTGGCTGGCCTGGAAAAGCCTGCCCTGGAAGCGGGTGGCCCTGACCATCAGCCTTGCCGTGCAAGGAATCTTTGCGGTGGCCACCCCCTGGCTCTGGGAGCACGGCCTACGTCCTCACCAGCGAGCCAGGCTCACCCTGTTTCTCGATCCCGCCCAGGATCCCCTCGGCGGCGGGTACCACCTGCTGCAGAGCACAGTAGGTATCGGCTCCGGACAGATCTGGGGAACAGGCTTGATGCAAGGCTCCCTCACCAAGCTGCGGTTCATCCCCGAGCAACACACCGATTTCATCTTCAGCGCCCTCGGCGAGGAAACCGGCTTTCTCGGCTCGGTGCTGGTGGTGGCCGGCTTCGCCCTGCTTATGTGGCGCTTGCTGCAGATCGCGGGACGGGCCCGAACCGACTACGAGGCCCTGGTGGTGGTGGGAATCGGGGCGATGCTGATGTTCCAAGTGGTGGTGAACATCAATATGACCATCGGACTCGGCCCTATCACCGGCATCCCCTTGCCCTGGCTGAGCTATGGAAGATCCGCCATGTTGGTGAACTTCATCTCCCTGGGGCTGTGCGCCTCCGCAGCCCGCCGGGGCCGCGCCGCCCAGGGCCGCTGGTGAGCCTGGCCGACCTGCGACGTTGCCTTGCCGAAGGCGTGCCAGCCGGAGTCAGCAACGAGGACTGCGCGCGGCGGCAGTGGTGGGCAGCCCTGGCCACCCTGCAAGAAGATTTCCTGCTGCCCCGGCAACCCCTCCAGGGGCTATGGCTGGCCGCCCCGCTGCCCGCCCTCTATGAGCCAGCCCTGTTGCGGGAGCTGCAAGGCTGGGTGTGGGCCCCAAGCGATCTAGACGGCCTGCTGCCCAGCCAGGCGCCCCTGCTGCCAGGAGCCGGCAGCCCAGCTCCATGCGGTGGCTTTCAGCGGCTGGCCCTGGCGGAGGAGGACGGCACAGACCCCTTACTGCTGGTGATCACCCCCCAACTGCAGGTGGCCCTTTGCCTTGATGGCCCGGCCGAGGGCAGGCGCCTGATCGTGCGCTTCGACCCGGAAGCCCTGTCCGCGGCCCTGGGGCTGATTCATGTACGCCTGCTAACCCAGTCCCCCGCTGCCTCGGCAGCCCTGCGCAGCGCCCTGGAGCAGCTGGGGCCCCTGCGCAGCGACGACCAACTGGGCCTGCGCTTCTGGCCGCGGCTAGGGGAAAGGCTGGCCGCCATGGCCCCCAGCCTCACCCTGCAGCCCCTGGTGCACGGTGGCAGCGATCGCCAACCTCAGTCGCGGGAGCGCCATGGCAGCGACACCCCGCGAGCGGTGAGCAGCGAACTGGCACTGCTCGAGGCCCTCACCCACGAAGTGCGCACGCCACTCGCCACAATCCGAACCCTGATCCGCTCCTTGCTGCGGCGCAGCGACCTACCCCCGGTGGTGCGCCAGCGCCTCGAGCAGATCGACGGCGAATGCAGTGAGCAAATCGACCGCTTCGGCCTGATCTTCTTGGCGGCTGAGCTGCAGCGACAACCGGGCAGCGAACAGCCCCTCGAAAGCCACGCCCTGGCCCGCACCGACCTCAGCGCAGTGCTGCACCAGCAAAAGGAGTTGTGGCAGCGGCAACTGGCTCGCCGCGGCCTGGAGCTGGAACTTGCTGTCGCCGCTGGTCTGTCGCCGGTGCTTAGCGACCCGGCCCGGCTCGAAACCATGCTCGGCGGCCTGATCGACCGCTTCAGCCGAGGCCTGCCCAGCGGTAGCCGCGTAACCGTGAGCCTGCTGCCGGCCGGCACCCGCCTGAAGCTTCAGCTCAGCAGCGAGGGCCACGATCCCGCCGAGCACCACGGAAACGGGAACGGCGACCAGCGGGAGCTGGTGGGGCCGGTGCTGAGCTGGAACCCCACCACCGGCAGCCTGCAGCTCAGCCGCCAGGCCACCCAGCGGCTGTTCCACCGCCTGGGCGGTCGACTCACCGAGCGCAACGGCAGCGGTCTGACGGTGTTTTTCCCGGTGTGCTGACAGGCCGGTTTGTTGACGGGTGTGAAGAGTGCGGCAGCAGCCCCGACCAGGTCAAAAACACGGTGCTAGCTTCCGGCTGAAACGATCCAAAGCCATGGCAGCTACGGCGCTCAGCGGTCAACTCCCGAAGTACATCGGCAGCACCGGCGGCCTGCTGAATTCCGCCGAGACCGAGGAAAAATACGCCATCACCTGGACGAGCCCGAAGGAGCAAGTCTTCGAGCTGCCCACGGGGGGCGCTGCCCACATGAATGAGGGCGAAAACCTGATGTACTTCGCCCGCAAAGAGCAGTGCCTTGCACTCGGCACCCAGCTGCGCACCAAGTTCAAGCCACGGATCGAGGATTACAAGATCTACCGGATTTTCCCCGGTGGTGACACCGAGTTCCTGCATCCCAAAGATGGCGTGTTCCCTGAAAAGGTGAATGAGGGTCGCCCCATGGTTGGCCACAACCCCCGCCGCATCGGCGCCAACCCGAACCCTGCCAATCTCAAGTTCACCGGCAAGAACACCTTCGACGCTTGAGCAGCGTTGACCAACCCCTATAAAGGCGGGGCCAGGCGCCCCGTTTTTTTTGCCTGCCCGCTTGTCCGATGCCCAGCCCCGATCGCGATGGCTTAGCCCAAGAGGCTTTTCTCGAGGCAGTCGCGACTGGCCACAACTTCATCCCCCTCTGGAAGCGCTGGCCTGCTGATCTGGAAACCCCGCTCACCGCCTGGCTGAAGGCCGGAGCAGCCAGCAGTCATGGTGTGCTGCTGGAGTCGGTGGAGGGTGGTGAGCGCATCGGCCGCTGGAGCTTTGTGGTTGCCGATCCGCTCTGGACCCTCACCAGCCGGGGCGACCAAAGTGTGCGTCAGTGGCGCACCGGCTCCGAGGAGCGGCTGCAGGGCAACCCCTTCGACCTGCTGCGCCAGTGCCTGGAGCCACTCTCCAGCCCGCCGATCCCCGGTCTGCCACCGGTGGGCCAGCTATTTGGCTTCTGGGGCTACGAGCTGATCCGCTGGATCGAACCCAGCGTGCCGGTGCATCCAGCGGCCGAAGGTGCACCGCCTGATGGCTGCTGGATGCTGGCCGACAGCCTGCTGGTGTTCGACCAAGTGAAGCGCCAGATCACCGCGGTGGCCTACGCCGATTTGAGTGGCGGCCAGGATCCGCAGGCTGCCTACGCCGCGGCCGCGGCCCGGATCAGCGCCCTGGAGGAGCGCATGAACGGCCCCCTGCCGGGTGCCGGCACCCCCCTGAACTGGCACGACGCCACTGCCAGTCATATCGCCGCCAATTTGGTTACCACCAGCAACGTAGGGAAGGAGGCCTTCGAGGCCTCAGTGAGCCGCGGCGAAGAGCACATCGAAGCTGGCGACGTGTTCCAGCTGGTGCTCAGCCAGCGGCTGGAAACCCGCATTGATAGCGATCCCTTCGAGCTCTACCGCAGCCTGCGGATGGTGAATCCTTCGCCCTACATGGCGTTTTTCAACTTCGGCGGCTGGTATCTGATCGGCTCCAGTCCGGAGGTGATGGTGAAGGCAGAGCCCACGGCCGCAGGGGGAATTAAGGCCTCCTTACGACCAATCGCAGGCACGCGCCCCAGGGGCACCGATGAGGCCGAAGACCTGGCCCTAGAGGCGGAGCTGCTGGCTGATCCCAAGGAGCGGGCGGAGCACGTGATGCTCGTCGATCTAGGCCGCAACGACCTGGGCAGGGTCTGCCAACCGGGCACCGTCAAAGTGAGCGACCTGATGGTGATCGAGCGCTATTCCCACGTGATGCACATCGTGAGCCAGGTGGAGGGCTTACTGGCCGAGGGTCAATCAGTGTGGGACCTCCTGATGGCCTCCTTCCCCGCCGGTACGGTCAGTGGTGCTCCCAAGATTCGGGCCATGCAGCTGATCCACGCCCTGGAGCCCGACGCCCGGGGGCCTTATTCCGGGGTCTATGGCGGGGTCGACCTAGCCGGCGCTCTCAATACCGCCATCACCATCCGCACGATGGTGGTGCTACCCCATCCCGAAGGCGGCTGGCGCGTGCAGGTGCAGGCCGGCGCCGGGGTGGTGGCCGATTCCAAACCCGAACTCGAATACCAGGAAACCTTGAACAAAGCCCGCGGCATGCTCAAAGCCCTGGCCTGTCTGCTGCCGGCCCAGCCATGAGCGCTCCTTTATTGCTGAAGGGTTTTGAGGTGGAGCTCTACACCGGCCGGGCGGATGGCACGGTGGTGGGATGTAGCGCCGACGCGGCGGACGCCCTCGAGGGGTTCGTAACCGAGCCCGATTGCCGCAACCTCGAATACATCACTCCGCCGGATGCCGACTACGGCCGGCAACTGCAGCTGCTGCTCGAGCCACGCCAACGGCTTCGCCGCTGGCTGGCCAGCCGCGATCTCACCCTGCTGCCCGGCAGCACCCTGAGCCTGGGTGACAGCCACCACTTTGAACGCTCAGATCCGGCCAATCCTTATCACGGTTACATCGAGGCCACCTACGGCACCAAGGTGGTTACTGCCAGCGTGCACATCAATCTGGGGCTTACCGCCAGCCACGGCCTCGAGCCAATGGCCAGCCTGTTTGCAGGCCTGCGCCTGATGCGCTGCGAAGCGTCTCTGCTGCTGGCCCTCAGCGCCAGCTCACCCTTCCTCGATGGGGTGGTGACCGCTGCCCATTCCCAGCGTTGGCTGCAATTTCCCCTGACGCCAGCGGAGGTGCCCCTGTTCCTGGACCACCAGCACTACATCGACTGGATGGGAGAGCAACTAGCCCTAGGCACCATGCAAAACGTGCGCCATCTATGGACATCGGTGCGGCCCAATGGCGACAACCGCCCCCATGACCTCAACCGGCTGGAGATTCGCATCTGCGATCTTGTAACAGATCCGCTCGTGCTGCTGGCGATCACGGCCTTCGCCGAACTGCGCCTACAGCAGTTAATGCGAGAACCGGAGCGCTACGACCCCCTCCACGCCAGCAGCCTGGGCGCATCCCAACTGGCTGCCCTCGCCGATGCCAACGACCGGGCAGCAGCTCGCTCCAGCCTCGACGCCATCGTGATGCACTGGCGCGATGGGGCTCCGGTCCAGGCCCGAGCCTGGCTGCTTCAGGAGCTGACCGATCTAGCTCCGCTTGCTCAGGAGCTGGGGCTGACCAGGGTGCTAGCCCCCCTTCAGTGCGTCCTCGACCACGGCAACCAGGCCATGGCCTGGTTGGCCGGGCACCGGGCTGGGCTGCCGATCCCGACCCTGCTCAGCCAGACCGTCCAAGCGATGGCAACCCAGGAAGCGGAGCTGCTTGAGGCAATCGCCACAGACGGGGTGCCTGGCCCTTTGGGATAATCGAAAAACATTCCGCTGCCAATCCAGCTCCCATGCGGCAGCCCATGCCCACCCCGGCTAGCGCCACCGAGGCCTTACCGGCGTCTCAGCGGGTCACGCGGCTGCTGGGCGAGCGGCTCGAATTGGTCGAAGATCTCTGGGAGACGGTGCTGCGCAGCGAGTGCCCCCCCGGACAGGCCGAACGGCTACTGCGCCTAAAGCAACTGAGCGACCCCAACGAGGCTGATGTCTCAGGGGCGATCGTGCAGCTGATCCGCGAGATGGATCTGGCTGAAGCGATAGCCGCAGCCAGGGCCTTTTCGTTGTACTTCCAGCTGGTCAACATCCTTGAACAACACATTGAGGAGGACACCTACCTAGACAGCCTCAAAAACCAGGAGAACGGCCCTAGCGATCCCTTCCTGCCGGCCCTGGCCAACCAAACTGACCCGGCCACCTTCCGCCAGCTGTTCGCCCGCCTGCGCAGCCTGAATGTGCCTCCGGCCCAGCTGGAGAAGCTGCTGCGCACCCTCGACCTGCGGCTGGTGTTCACCGCCCACCCCACCGAAATCGTGCGCCACACGGTGCGCCACAAGCAGCGGCGCGTGGCCAGCCTGATCCAGAAGCTGGAGCAGGGCAGCGGCCTCAATGGCCTTGAGCGCCAAGGCTTAAGACTCCAGCTGGAGGAGGAGATCCGGCTCTGGTGGCGTACCGACGAACTTCACCAGTTCAAACCGACAGTGCTCGACGAGGTCGACTACGCCCTGCACTACTTCCAGCAGGTGCTCTTCGATGCAATGCCCCAGCTGCGCGATCGCATCCGCGCCGCCCTGAAGCTGAGTTATCCAGACGTAGAGCCGCCACGGGATTCTTTTTGCACCTTCGGCTCCTGGGTGGGCTCGGACCGGGACGGCAACCCCTCGGTAACCCCGGACATCACCTGGCGCACCGCCTGTTATCAACGCCAGCTGATGCTGGAGCGCTACCTGAAGGCAGTGACGGAACTGCGCGACCAGCTCAGCATTTCGATGCAGTGGAGCCAGGTGAGCCCGGCCCTGCTGGAGTCGCTGGAAATGGACCGGCTGCGCTTCCCCGAGATTTATGAGGCGCGGGCAGCCCGCTATCGCCTCGAGCCCTACCGGCTCAAGTTGAGCTACACCCTGGAGCGGTTGCGGCTCACCCACCAACGCAACCAGCAACTGGCCGATGCTGGCTGGGAATCTCCCTGCGATGGCAGCGCACCGCCACCGCCGATGGGGGGCAGCATGGCCCCCGCTCCCACCCAGGAGCTGCACTACAGCACGGTCGATGAATTCCGTTACGACCTGGAGTTGATCCAGGACAGCCTTGAACGCACCAGCCTCAGCTGCGAATCGCTGCAGCATTTGATCAGTCAGGCCCAAATCTTCGCCTTCTGCCTGGCCAGCCTTGACATCCGCCAGGAGAGCACCCGCCACAGCGATGCTCTCGACGAGCTCAGCCGCTACTTGCAGCTAGCCGTGCCCTACGGCGAAATGGAAGAGGCCCAACGGGTGGAATGGCTGCTCACCGAAATTCAGACCCGCCGCCCCCTGCTGCCGCCCACGGCCCAATGGAGCCCCGCCACTGCGGAAACTTTCGCCGTGTTCCGGATGCTGCAGCGGTTGCAACAGGAATTCGGATCGCGCATCTGCCGCACCTACGTGATCTCGATGAGTCACACGGTGTCCGATTTGCTGGAGGTGCTGCTGCTGGCCAAGGAGGCCGGCCTGGTAGACCCGCTTGCCCAGCGCGCAGGCCTGCTCGTAGTGCCGCTGTTCGAAACGGTGGAGGATCTTCAGGGAGCTCCAGCGGTGATGGGCACTCTTTTCCGTCATCCCTTCTACCGAGCCCTGCTTGGCAGCGACGGTGGCCAACCGCTTCAGGAGGTGATGCTGGGCTACTCCGACAGCAATAAAGATTCGGGCTTCCTTTCCAGCAACTGGGAAATCCACAAGGCCCAGATAGCCCTGCAGCGTCTGGCCATCGAGCACGGCGTGGCGCTACGCATTTTCCACGGCCGCGGCGGCTCGGTGGGCCGGGGCGGTGGTCCCGCCTATCAGGCGATCCTCGCCCAGCCCAGCGGCACCCTCAGCGGCCGCATCAAGATCACCGAACAAGGGGAGGTGCTGGCCTCCAAATACTCCCTGCCAGAACTGGCGCTCTACAACCTGGAAACTGTCACAACCGCCGTGTTGCAGAACAGCCTGGTGAGCACTCCCGTTGACGAAACCCCCAGCTGGAACGAGCTGATGGGTCGGCTGGCCGCCCGCTCCCGCGACCACTACCGGGCCCTGGTGCACGACAACCCCGACCTGGTGGCCTTCTTCCAGCAGGTGACCCCAATTGAAGAGATCAGCAAGCTGCAGATCTCCAGCCGCCCGGCCCGCCGCAAAAGTGGAGCCAAGGACCTCTCAAGCCTGCGGGCCATCCCCTGGGTGTTCGGCTGGACCCAGAGCCGCTTCCTACTGCCCAGCTGGTTTGGGGTGGGAGCGGCCCTCCAGGAGGAGCTCGACCAGGATCCCGGCCAGCTGGAACTACTGCGCCTGCTTTACCAGCGTTGGCCGTTCTTCCGCATGCTGATTTCCAAGGTGGAGATGACTCTCTCCAAGGTGGATCTCGACCTGGCCCATCACTACGTCCAGGCGCTGGGCCGCAGCGAAAACCGCGAGGCATTTGAAGCGATCTTCCAAGCGATCGCTGCCGAGTTCGGCCTCACCCGCGATCTGGTGCTGGCGATCACCGGCCATAGCCGACTGCTGGATGGCGATCCAGCCCTGCAGCTTTCGGTGGATCTACGCAATCGCACGATCATTCCCCTCGGCTTTCTGCAGGTGGCCCTGCTGAGGCGTCTGCGCGACCAAAATCGCCAACCGCCGATGAGCGAAGCGAGCGCCCCCAGCTACGACGACGGGCGCACCTACAGCCGCAGCGAACTACTGCGGGGCGCCCTGCTCACCATCAACGGCATTGCGGCGGGCATGCGCAACACCGGCTGAGCCCATTATTCGCATTCAGCCCCACCCCGCTCAGCCCAGCTCTGGACTCCCTCTTGATCCCGTTCCGTCGCCAGCCCCAAGCCCCGCGCCTGCGGGAGGGTTATCGCCTACTGGCTGATGGTCTGCAGCCCAATGCCGAAACCCTCAACCAGCTGCTGGTGGCAGCGGGAGATCAGCCCCGCCAGCCCGAGCGCTGGCAACGGGTGCTGGAGATGAGCATCTGGCACCTAGGCGTGGTGGGGCCCAAAGGCCAGTTGGTGGGTTTTGTCAGGGCCACCAGCGACTTAGCCCTCAATGCCAACCTCTGGGACCTTTGCGCCGATCCAGCCGATCCGGCCGAAGGAGAGATCCTGGCGGTGCTGGTTCATGGCGCCCTGGATCGGCTGCGCCGGGAGCTGGCGGGGTGCAGTATTTCTCTCTCAGCCCCGCCCCAAGCCCTTGCTGCTCTGGAGCGCTACGGGTTTGCGGTGGATCCAGGGGGCATACGCGCCATGGGGCTCAAACTCAATAGCTGATTTCAAGCTGCCCGGACCCAGCGGAGAACGAACAAAGCTCAAAAAAATACCCACCGCCCAGGCTCAAGCTGCCTCAGTCGGTGGGGTGCGGTGGGGTGACGAGCATGGAGGGACTCGAACCCCCGACCCTCAGAACCGGAATCTGATGCTCTATCCAACTGAGCTACATGCCCACTACGGCACCCCGTAGGTCTTACTTTAGCTGCTCACTGCGTCAGACCCATCCGGCTGCACCGCCTGGAGCTGCTGCGTTTCCGCAATATCACTCGACTGGAGCTGAGCTTGGAAGCTCCTCGGCTGCTGGTGATCGGGGCCAATGGCGAGGGCAAATCCAACCTGCTGGAAGCGGTAGAACTGCTTGGCTGCCTGCGCTCCCACCGCACCAGCAGCGACCGTGATCTGATCCAGCACGGCGAGGCCAGCGGCCAGGTGCGCGCTCTCACCAGCGGCGGAGACCAGCTGCAGCTGGAGTTGCGCCGTAGTGGCGGCCGGCAGGCAAAGCGGAACGGCAAGCAGCTTGAGCGCCAGCTCGACCTACTGGGGTCGCTGCGATGCGTGGGCTTCAGCGCCCTTGACCTGGAGCTGGTGCGGGGTGAGCCGGCCGGCCGGCGTCAATGGCTCGACCGGGTGGTCCTACAGCTCGAGCCCCTCTACGGCGACCTGCTCAGTCGCTACGGCCGGCTACTGCGACAGCGCAGCCAGCTGTTACGCCGAGGCCTTGGGGGAGCCAGCCTGCTGGCCCTGCTCGACACCTTTGATCTGCAGATGGCCGTGATCGGCACCCGGCTGCACCGGCGCCGTTTCCGCGCAATTCGGCGCCTCGAGCCCCTGGCCGCAGCCTGGCAGGAGCGGCTGAGCGGCGGCCGGGAACAGCTGCAGCTGAACTACCAAAGCGGGACCGCATTGGCGGGCGAGGAGGCTGAGGAGCCCTGGCGCCAGGCCCTGCTCGAGCAGCTGCAGCTACAGCGCCAGGCAGAACTACGGCTGGGCCAGTGCACGGTCGGGCCCCACCGGGACGAGCTGGAGCTGGCCTTGGCAGGCCAACCGGCTCGCCGCTACGGCTCGGCTGGCCAGCAGCGCACTCTGGTGCTGGCCCTCAAACTCGCTGAGCTGCAGCTGGTGGGCTCGGTCCTGGGGGAACCGCCCCTGTTGCTGCTCGACGACGTGCTGGCCGAGCTCGATCCGGAGCGTCAGCAGTTGCTTCTAGAAGCGGTGGGCGAAGGTCACCAGTGCCTGGTGAGTGCCACCCACTTAGACGCCTTCAGTGGCGGCTGGCAGGCCGAAAGTCAGGTGGTACAGATGCGCGGCGGCCAGCTCGATCCGAAGACGCCAACTGACTTGGACTGCTGGGCACAGGCCTCGAGCTGACCGCGTATGGTGAACTGCTTGTCCGTTTGGATTCAATGACCCAGACCTTGCCCTGCCTCCACCCGAACCCGGGATGGACTGAGGCCCCTGCTGCTACCACCGCAGCCGCCCCCCTCCTGCCCCACCAGATTTCCGAAACGGTTGGGAAACACTGCATTCTTGAGCTTTACGGTTGCGACAGCAACAAGCTCGATGACGAAGCTTTCCTGAGGGACACCATCACCGCAGCAGCGAAGCGTGCCGGTGCCACCCTCCTAAACCTGATCACCCACCGGTTCGAACCCCAAGGGGTTACGGGATTGGCCCTGCTGGCCGAATCTCATATTTCGATCCACACTTGGCCCGAATCGGGCTACGCGGCAGTTGATGTGTTCACCTGCGGTGATCACACCATGCCCGAGAAGGCCTGTGCGGTACTCGCCGCCGAGCTCTCCGCCAACGACCACAAGCTCACCAGTTTCCGCCGCGAAACGCCGCCGTCGATCGCTGAGAGTCCGCGGGATCCATTGCAAGGTCAGGGATTCACCGCCGCGGTGACCCTCTGAGCTCGGACGGCTGATCACCGCCTACTTGGCGCCTAGATCCCGATTGAGCTTGCCGCTCACCAGCCCCTCGAGATCAAGCCCCACGGCGCTGAAGCCCATACCTAGAAAGGCCTCCACCAGCGCCTCTCTGGGTTCAGGCTTCGCTAAAAGGCCCAGGGCCTGCTCCAACTGGGAAGCGGGCAATTCAATCCGAGCCGTTTGGCCCTGGGAGCGCACGCGCACCTGGGGCCATCCCCGTGCCAGCAACCAAGTTTCCCCTGCTGCCACCCGCTGTAGCCGCTCCGCCGTGATCGGTTCGCCGTAGGGGAAGCGGGAGGCCAGACATGGCTGGGCCGGCTTATCCCACCAGGGCAATCCCAGGGCTCGAGAAAGCTGGCGTACCCCGGCTTTGTCGAGCCCTACCTCGGCCAAGGGCGAACGCACCCCGTATTCCCGTGCGGCCCGGATGCCTGGCCGGTGATCGCCGAGGTCGTCAGCATTAACGCCATCAAGCACGGTCGCCCCTGCCGCCGCGGCCGCGATCGGCGCAATCAGCCGGTGTAGCTCCCGCTTGCAGGCGTAGCAGCGCTGCTCAGGATTGCTGGCATACGCCGGATCCTCCAGCTCCGCGGTCGCGATCTCCCGGTGGGCGATCCGCAGCCAGCGAGCCTGCTCCGCCGCCTCGGCCCGCAGGTGAGGTGCCAGGGCCGGCGACACCCCTGTTATGGCCAGAGCGCCCTCGCCGCGTTGCTCTACGGCGAGGGCAGCAAGCAGGGCACTATCCACGCCGCCGGAATAGGCCAGCACCAACCTGTCCAGGCCCGCCAACTGCTGACGCAGCGAAGCAAGGGCCAGCTCCAGCGACGGCGGCAACGGCTCCAACAGGGAAAACAGCATCGCCACCAAACTCCTTCCCAAATCTTGGCAACCCCTACCCCAAGGACGCCGGTAACATCGCTCCATGAGCAGTACCCAGACGCCGCAACGGGGAACGGGCCGGGGCATCGGCATCCGTACGGCGGCCGGCAGCGATGAGCGGGCCCATGGTCAGCTGCACGTTTACGACGGCGAGGGCAAGGGCAAAAGCCAGGCAGCCCTAGGGGTGGTGCTGCGCACCATCGGCCTAGGCATCTGCGAGCAAAAACGCACCCGGGTGCTGCTGCTGCGCTTTCTTAAAGGCCCCGGCCGTGCCTACGACGAAGACGCCGCCATCGAAGCCCTGCAACAGGGCTTCCCCCACCTGATCGATCAGGTGCGCACGGGCAGGGGCGACTTCTTCAGCGCCGAGGAAGCCACCCGTTTCGACCGGCAAGAAGCCCAGCGGGGCTGGGACATCGCCAAAGGGGCCATCGCCAGCGACCTCTATTCCGTCGTGGTGCTCGACGAACTCAACCCGGTGCTCGATCTGGGCCTTCTGGACGTCGAAGATGTGGCCCGCACCCTGGCGGCCAAACCCGACGGCATGGAGGTGATCTGCACAGGCCGCGGTGCGCCCCGCCAGCTGGTGCAACTGGCCGACTTGCACTCGGAGATGCGCGCCCACCAGGGCCCTGGCGGCCTTGAGGGCGTCGAGATCTACACCGGAGAAGGCAAGGGGAAGTCCACCAGTGCATTAGGGAAGGGGCTGCAGGCGATCGGCCGTGGCATCAGTCAGGACAAAAGCCATCGAGTGCTGATCCTGCAGTGGCTCAAAGGTGGCGCCGGCTATACCGAAGACGCCGCCATCGCCGCACTTCGAGAGAGCTATCCCCACCTGGTGGATCATCTGCGCTCCGGGCGCGACGCGATCGTGTGGCGCGGCCAGCAGCAGCCGATCGACTACGTGGAAGCCGAGCGTGCTTGGGAGATCGCCCGCGCCGCCATCTCCAGCGGCCTCTACAAAACAGTGATACTCGATGAAATCAACCCCACAGTTGATCTGGAGCTACTACCGGTAGAGCCGATCGTGCAAACCCTGCTACGCAAGCCCGCCGAAACAGAAGTAATCCTCACTGGCCGATGCAAAAATAGACCGGCCTATTTCGACCTCGCCTCAGTGCACTCCGAGATGGTATGCCACAAGCACTACGCCGAGCGCGGCGTCGATCTCAAGCGGGGTGTGGATTATTGAGGCCTGGCCTCAGTAGCGCATTACGGTCGGATCAACTTCCTGGCTCCAGGCGTCAATCCCTCCAGTCACGTTGATGCCCTCGATGCCGTGGCGTTTCAGGGCAATAAGAGCCTTGGCGCTGCGGCCCCCGAGCTTGCAATGGGCATAGAGCTGCTTGCCTGCCACCAGCTGCCGGATGCGCTCCACGGCAGTGCCGTTCTCGATCTGATCGAGAGGAATTAGCTCGGCGCCGATGATCACGGCGATCTCCGCCTCGGGCGGATTGCGCACGTCGATTAACACCAGGCCGGAGGTATCGCCATCCAGCAGCGTTTTGAGCTCACTCACGCTAATGCTCTGCACAGCGCCGGACTCTTCCTGGCCAGGAGCCGTGCCGCCCACACCGCAAAACTCCTGGTAGTCGATCAGCTTCTCGATCACCGGGCGCTCGGGGTTGGGCCGCAACTTCAGCTCTCTGAACTTCATGGCAAGAGCATCAAATAGCAGCAAACGGCCGCTAAGAGTGGTGCCAATGCCGGTGATGATTTTCACCGCCTCGGTGGCCTGGATCACACCAATGATTCCGGGCAGCACGCCCACCACCCCACCTTCTGCGCAGGAAGGCACCATGCCCGGCGGCGGCGGTTCAGGGAAAAGGTCGCGGTAGTTGGGGCTTTCAGCATCCAGGTTGAACACCGTTGCCTGACCTTCAAAACGGAAGATCGAGCCGTAGACATTCGGCTTACCCAGCAGTACGCAGGCGTCATTCACCAGGTAACGGGTGGGGAAGTTATCGGTGCCATCGCATACCAAGTCGTAACCGGAGATGATCTCCAGGGCGTTTTCGCTGGTGAGTGCGGTTTCGTAGAGGTCAACCTGGCAGTGGGGATTGATCTCCAGGATGCGGGCCTTGGCTGATTCGATCTTGGGCTTACCGACCCAGCTGGTGCCGTGGATCACCTGTCGCTGCAGGTTCGAGTGGTCGACCACATCGAAATCGACGATGCCGAGCCGGCCCACACCGGCTGCCGCCAGATAAAGGAGCAAGGGCGAGCCCAGCCCACCGGTGCCTACGCACAAAACAGAAGCAGCCTTGAGCCGCCTTTGCCCCTGCATACCCACCTCCGGCAGGATCAGGTGCCTGGCAAAGCGAGCCACCTCATCGGGGCTGAGCTGGACGCCGCTGGTATCGGGAGGAAGCATGGCCTCTTGGATCAGGCCTCCATTCTCCATGGCAGGCGCTGAGACGGAGCCGGAGCTTCCGGCAGCCACCAGGCCGCCAACTCACTTCCAAGACCTTGGGCTCCGAGGATCACCATCAAGGTGGGCACGCCACAGAGACTGCGATCGGTGCCAGAAGGCACAGCCCCACTGGAGGGGTGGCTGTGGGCCGAGCCGATCACCTCCAGGCCCTGCGCCCGTCCCCACTTTTGCGCCTGCAGCTGCTCCCTTGGATCAATCGCGAAGCGACGGCAGCGTTGCAGCGGCAGTGGCCAGACGTTGCAGCACGGCCAGACCCAGCGCAGTTGCCAGTCCACATCAAGGCGTTCACCTAGTAGCAAGGCGCAACCCTCGTCCGGCTCGGCGCTGGCCAGGATACGGCGCAAAACGGTGAGCAGGTGCAGATCTGCCCTGATTTGCTCTGGCTTTTCGGAGAACACGCCGATACCTTATAAAGCATTCCAATCAACCGCCCTCCCACCGGTCCATGAGCGATTCCACCACCGACGCGGTTGAGCAGGGCACTGCCACTGAAGTGGAGACCGACGCCACCCCCGGTGCGGCTGAGGTCAATTTCAGTGAGCGTTACAGCGACATCCTCTCCAAGGTGAACGCCACTCTGGACAAGGTGGATTGGAGCCAAATGGGCCGAATCGGCAAAGCCACCGGCGTCATCGTGGCTGTGATCGTGGCCCAGATCCTGATCAAGGGAGTGCTTGACACCATCAACCTGCTGCCTGTGGTCCCCGGCCTGCTGGAGCTGTTGGGCCTGGTAGTGGTCGGTCAGTGGAGCTGGCACAATCTCACCACCAGCGAAAAGCGTGGTGCTGTGGTGGCCAAGGTCCAGAACCTGCGCAAGGAATACCTGGGCTAATTACTCGCTTGCTGCCTCAACCCTGGCTCAATAGCTGATCAATGCAGGCCTGAGCCCGGCGCCCCCAGCTACCGCCAAACATATTGGCGTGATTGAGCAGGTGGTACAGGTTGTAGAGGTCGACCCGGCCCTTGGCACTGGACTCAAGTGGCCACACATCGGCGTAACCGTTGAAAAAAGCGGGCGGAAAACCTCCAAATAGTTGCGCCATCGCCAGATCCACTTCCCGATCCCCCCAGAAACTGGCGGGATCGAAAATAGTGCCGCAACCATTGGTCAGCAGGCCCGCATTGCCGCACCAGAGATCTCCGTGCACCAGCACCGGCTCACAGTGATGGCCGCTCAACCAATGCGGCACCAGCTCCAGCAGCTCGCGTACACCCCGCTGCGGCTCTCCCCGGCGGGCAGCCCAAGCCAGCTGCGGCGCCAGCCGGCACTCCGCAAAAAACACCCCCCAATCGGAGCGCCAGCCATTGGCCTGGGGGGTTGATCCAATGAAGTTGTTTGCCGCAGCGCCATAGCCCTGGTCCGGCGCCGCTGTGGCACTGCTCCTGTGCAAGTGCGCCAAGCACTGGCCGCACTGAAACCAACCCTCTCCAGCTGCTGCACCGGGTGAGTCAGCCAACGGCAGCCAGCTGAGCAGCAGCACTGCGCGATCGCCGGCTACTCCCCATGCCAGGGGATCTGGGATCACCAGCGCGTCGGGGGCGTGGCGTGCCAACTGCTGCAGCCCCCCCAGCTCCGCCTCGAACATGGGCATAGCTGCGGCCGTGTTGGTCTTGGCAAACACGCTGCGACCATCAGCAAGCTCTAGCCGCCAGGCCTGGTGGATACAACCACCACCCAGCGGAGCCTGAGCCACCACGGCGCAGCCCAGCTGCTGCTCCACCCAGGCATGCATCGCGCGCCGGCGCACTTGGTTGCCAGCATGACGCGATGGAGATGCGCCCCGATGTGGTCGTGGTGGGCGCCGGCATCGCCGGCCTCACCGCCGCAGCCCTGCTGGCCCAGGAGGGCCTGGCAGTGGAACTGCTGGAAGCCCACCAGCAGAGCGGCGGCTGCGCCGGCACCTTCCGCCGCGGCCCATACACCTTTGATGTGGGCGCCACCCAGGTAGCAGGCCTGGAGCCGGGCGGCAGCCACCAGCGACTGCTGGCCCACTTCGGCCTGCCCCTGCCGCAGGCCACCCCCCTGGATCCGGCTTGCGTGGTGGATCTGGCCGATGGCCTGCCACCGGTGCGGATCTGGCGCGATCCGGCGCGCTGGGCCGCCGAGCGGGAGCAGCAGTTTCCCGGCAGCGGCCGCTTCTGGCAGCTCTGCGCCACCCTGCATCGGGCCAACTGGGCTTTTGCAAGCCGCGATCCGGTGCTGCCGCCTCGCAGCCTCTGGGACCTGGGCCAGCTGCTGCCAGCCCTAAGACCCGCCAACCTGGCCAGTGGCCTACTCGCCGCCACCAGCGTGGCTGATCTGCTCGCGCTCACGGGGTGTGGCGCCGATCCACGCCTGCGCCGCTTCCTAGACCTGCAGTTACGCCTCTACTCCCAAGAGCCAGCGGAGCGCACCGCCGCCCTCTACGGAGCCACCGTGCTGGCCATGGGCCAGGCACCGCTGGGGCTTTGGCACCTGCAGGGCTCGATGCAGGTGCTCAGCCAGAAGCTGGAGCAGGCCCTGACAGCCGCCGGCGGCCAGTTGCGACTGCGACACCGGGTGAGTGCCCTGCAACGCAACGGTGAAGGCTGGAAATTGCAGGGCGAGCGGGTGGGGCCCGCCGGCAAGCGGCAGGAGTTCACCTTGGAAGCAACCGATGTAGTGCTTGCCATACCGGTGCAAAGCCTGCCCGATCTGCTCGGCCAGCAGCTGCCCGCGGGCTACCGGAGCCGGATAAAGGGCCTGAACGATCCCTCCGGGGCATTGGTTTTTTACGGTGCTGTGGAGCGGGCCCTGCTGCCCGCCAACTGCCCCGGCCACTTACAACTCGATTGGCCCGATCCGGGCACGTTGTTTGTGTCGGTGAGCCACGAGGACGACGGGCGCGCGCCGGCGGGCCAGGCCACGGTGATCGCCAGCGTGTTCACACCAGCGAAGCCCTGGTTTGACCTCGAACCCACCTGCTACGACCAAGCCAAAGCAGAAGCAATGGCCGCCATGCAGCGGGGGCTGGAGTCGCTGCTGGGCATCACCCAAAAACAGTGGCGCCACGCTGAGCTAGCCACACCCAGGGGCTTTGAGCGCTGGACCGGGCGGCCTTTTGGCTTTGTAGGCGGACTGGGTCAGCACCCCAGCCACTTCGGGCCCTTCGGCATGGCCAGCCGCACCCCCCTGACGGGCCTCTGGCTGTGCGGCGATTCAATCCACCCCGGCGAAGGCACTGCCGCAGTGGGCCTGTCAGCACTGATGGCCTGCCGGCAGCTACTGGCACGGAGGGGCCAGGCACTGAACCTCAGCGGCTTGAGCCCTTAACCGTGTCAGTTCAATCAAACAAATTGCGCCCGCAACTCCTGACTGCGATTCAGCTCCTGCCGCAAACCCTGCCAATCCCCCTGGCGCACCTGCTGCTCAAGGGCTGCTAGCTGCTGCTGGTAGACCCCCAGCGCCGCCAACAGAGCTTCGCGGTTGCAGCGGGCCATCAGGGTGCCCAGCTCCGGATTGCCGCCACCCACCCGGCTGGTGTCGGCAAAGCCACTCGAGGCCAGGGCCCGCACCAGGCCGGCTAGATCCCCGGCGCCCGCAGCGCCAGCCCGATCAGCCGTCTGCAGCAGCGCGGCGCCCATCAACACCGGCAGGTGGGAAATCAGCGCCACCGCTTGATCGTGCTCGGCCGCGCCACAACTGAGCCAATGGGCTCCCACCGCCTCGGCCAGGGCCTGCACCACCGCCAAGCAAGCTGGATCAGTGCGTGGCTCGGGAGTAGCGACCCAGGGCCTGCCGGCAAAAAGCCCGGCAACGCCGGCTTCCACGCCCGCCTCGGCCGTGCCGGCCATCGGATGGCTAGCCACAAAACGGGGATGCAGGTCGCGCCAGCGCTGCAGCACCGCCGCTTTCACCGAGCCAACGTCGGTAATCACCGCCTGGGGCGGCAACGCCGCCACCAGCTCCTGCGGCGGCTCA
>Ga0105105_10000202_pt1 | contig 27864 bp, 18 predicted proteins | sample PPLLaktember2015_4_FD_79108 | JGI IMG/M metagenome (GOLD analysis project Ga0105105, IMG submission 79108) | Freshwater sediment microbial communities from Prairie Pothole Lake near Jamestown, North Dakota, USA - PPLs Lake P8 Core (1) Depth... | ecosystem: Environmental > Aquatic > Freshwater >...
AATTCAGCTGCAGTGGGCAACTTTGTAAGAGAGTTGAACTTTTCAGGACGATATTCATCTCTAATAAAAGTTTTTTGAGAGTCGTATTTAGATATTGCTGGTTCAGGATTTTCTATATTAAAAAGCATATTTTCTAAATCTATCTGCTTTTGTGTAGGTTTAAAACTATTAAACTTCAATTGAGAATTTATCTTATCAACTTCTTTAGGAGTGAGTTTCTTACCTTTTTGAGCAGTCTCAAGCTTTGCACCAAACTTAGCCATGTCTGAGCTTTTAGCTTTTTTAATCTTTCCTTTAGCAAGAGCATCACTCTCTAAACCATATTCTTCTGCTGTATCGAGAATAGCATTTTGTATACCAGCAGCTGTCTGTTTTTTGTTTGCAATATCTTTAAGTTTCATATTTGCTCCAGACATCATTGCTTTAGCTGAGGACAGTTTCAATAAATCAAATGGATCATCTCCTTCTGTGTCTTCAACAAGTTTAAGAGATTTATCCATAACCTTGTTTTGCCTAGCTTCTGTTTTGCTTATATCGTTAATATAATTTTTAAACTTTTTACCCTTTGCTTTAGGGTCATCCAACTCACTAACTCCGTAGGAAGGAATTTTCATATTGCCAAATACAACAAGGCTTTCTTCATCACTACCTCCATCTCTGAGTTTCATAGCAGGTTCACCCCTTTCAACTTCCACAGGATTGTCACCATAGGTGATTCCAATTCCTGTTCTTCCTTGTCCATCAGATTCATCGTGAGACTGTCCTCTAAACATTATAGTTTCACCACCATCAGGTAAATAAGGATTTTGAGAAATAGGTTCTGCATATCCACCCCAATAGGTTTGAAGCTCTCCACCCATTTGGAAATCAGGTCTTTCTGTAGACATAGCTCTTTCACTAGGAGAAGCGTATTCTTTAAGATGACCACCAGACCTCAGCATGTCTGCATCATTTGGAGCTTTGAGTAAATCTTTAACGTCATACTCTCCAAACTTTGCAATCACTTGTGGTTGCCAATCATTACTAACCCAACCTCCATCTTCCATGAATGCATTGAACTGACCTTGTTGTAAGTTCTGAGCTCCTTGTTGAAAAGCTGATGCACCTAATGTCTGTGCATTTCTTTTCATCCTATTCTCAGTTCCTATGTTTATAATACCGCTACCTATATTACCAGCAATCTCTGCACTTTTTCCCACTTGATTAGCTCCTGCAATTATCAGTCCTAAATCTGCCCTACCACCTTTTCTAAACTGCTTAATCTTGTTACTATCATCAAGAGGTTCATATCCCATGTCAGAATAAATGTCTCCAGGATTGTACATGTTTTGAATCTCTGTCAAGTTTCCACCTATCTCCATACCATTCTTAGCAAGAAAGTTTGTACCCATTCCATAAGGATCACCAAGTTCTCCTGGTTGAACAAGATTGTCTTCAGGTCTTACATATTTACGATTTATTCTTTCAGGAGTCAGTCCAGAAACTTGTGCAGAAAGATTAGCAAGATTAGTAAGTTGCCTAGCTGATTGAGCTTGTTTAACAGCTTGATTTATCTTTCTACCAGCATTAATCACTTGTCCCAAAGGTTTTGCAAATGGTCCTGCCATAGATGCAGCTTGGTCTAAAAGTTTTCCTCCTGCAGAAGGAGTTTGTTGTTTAGGTTGTGCAGGTTGTGTAGGAGTGTTTCCAAAACCCAAGCTTTGTGTTTGGTCTTGTGTAACAACTCCTCCAGGAGCTTGAACTAACCCTGTTAATTTATCAATAAAAGCAGATGAGTTTCCTGATTGTTGAGGAAGGTTTCCTAAGGCAGATGACAATGCTTGGAAGTCAAACGTACCTCCAGCCACTGCTTTTTTTAAAGCTTTACCATGTTTAGCCATAAATGCTTCCTCTGTAGGAAACTTCTTGTAGAACTCAGCTTCAGACTTAACACCAGCAATTTTGAGCATTTTTGCTTTCATATCAGTTGTATTTATCAAGCCATCCACCTTTGGATGGTTTATTATAGTTTGTAAAGTTAAGCAATTGATCTAACTTCTTAATAGGTTGAGCATCAGCACTGTTAACACTAATACCACCTTTTGCTATTGGGTATTCTGTAACTGATTCTCCATCAAACTCATATTCTTCTCCAGGCTCCATGTATTGTACATCTCCTGTATCAGAAATACCAATAAGAGGTTCGTAAACTCCTTCCATTGTTATTTGGTTGGAATCTATTTCTACAGGTTCTCCCCAGTTCTCTGGATTCCAATAGCCCATATCATCCTTCTTTATATCTCCACCTTGTCTCTTTTGTTCTATTGCTCCTGCACCTAGCGCTCCCAATCCTGCGTAAGGTAGTAAACCTTTCATAGATGCATAAACTGTTCTAGGATCGTTATAATATCCAACAGCTTTTCCTTTCTTTACTGCGTTCTCCCAAAGACCTCTAGAATAATCTGTTTGAGAATTAAATCCTGGTTTAACTCTACCCAATCCTAGTTCTTTTAAATATTCATTTATACTTTCATATGTTCCTGTTCCTCTTCTTGGTGTACGGTCAGAAAATACTCCAGAAGTTGTGTTTCTCATTTCTAGTCCAGGAATACTCTTAAGATAGTAAGGGTTAGTAATATCTTCTACATCACCTTCCCACTTTCCTGGATTTATTCCTAAAGACCAACTTGTTTCTCCTTCTGGGATATTTACAGTGTTTACAGTCTGCTCTGGTGTATAAAAAGTTAATCTTCCATAAGGATTTAGCTCTTTTACACTGTAGTTAACTCCTGACTTATTTCTTTTTGCAATTATATCATTCAGTACATTAATATTTGCATTGAATGTGTTTACATATTCTTCAACTGGAAGTTTGTTTATAGCTTGTTTATCTGCAAACTTAGATACAACATCTCCTGAGTAAAACGGTACCACTTCACCTGTAGGTTTTACTACAGTGTTAACAAACTCATCTTCTGTCATTTTAGAAACAATATCTTTGTCCTTTTCAGATGCTTTTTGTAAAGCTTCTTCTTTTGTAAGACCTGATCTGTTCTTTAATCTACTTGCACTAGTTGTAGAAGGCCTACTTACAAAATCACTCCTCCTTAGACGTGTTGGAAAAGCTTGATACATAGAGGTTAAAAAATTTGCTTTATCTTCCTCTGAAAGGGCTATGATGGTATCTTCATCTATATTACCAATTAATCCATACTGTTGACCTATATCACTAAATCTCTGATTAATCTCACTATTTGAAATATCATTAAAATTCACTTGATTAGCTGTCTGAAAGTCCTCTATTCTTGAATTGAAGTCATCAAGTGTACGAATTCTTACAGAAGGATCGACTGGGTTGAGTCTATCTCTTGCAGCAAGTTCAGCAGCTGTTCTATCAAACTCTTCACGAGACATTCCAAATATTGTATTAGAAGGTCTAGACATCATACCTCCTTGAGGAGAAGGCATAGCCTCTCTTGCTACAGTGGGAAGCTTTTTCAAAGCAGCTTTTCCTACACCTTTTGCTACACCTTTTAACAACGGAGTACCAATTGCCACTCCTCCCATTACATCGCCAACTGTTAATGCTGGCATCACTATGTTTTCTGCAATTCTATTTAATGTCTTTTCTTCTTGAGGAGAAAATCTAGATGATACTTTTCCTGTTTTCTCATCAAACTTCTTACCAGTTTGTTGTGCGTAATCTTTGTTTCTTTTGTTTATTTCTTCTTTGCTTAACTGTTTACCTTTTGGAGATTGTATAACAGGTTGATCAGCAAGAGCTTGTTGCAACCTATACTCATCCATTGTAAGCATGTCTGTTCTTGGACTCTTTACATATGTACCATCTTGACTAATTGTCTTAGGTTTGAAATCCAAGCCTTCTTGGTAGTATTTCATTTCACCACCATTCTGCTTTTTAGAAAACTTTTTATCTGCTAGTTCTAATATCTTTTTATAACTTCCTCCTGAAGATTTCCAGTTATCTTCAATAAATTGAGTGAATGTATTATCATCTACACCATAAGAATTAGCAGCATCCATTAATGCTGGTAATTCATACGCAGTGAAATCATACCATTTTGATCCTTTCTTTTTCCCACTTTCAACTCTTTGTTTTCCTATTTGAGTGATAACAGGGTTACCAAATGTAGCATTTGCTGCAAGTCTGGCGTAGGGAATTGTTTTTTCTTCCAATGTTTTTACATCAATACCTTCAGGGTTTTCTTGAATAGCATTTATTGCAGCATCTCCCACTGCACCCAATGGTTGTTTTATGAGCTCACTAAGTGCTGTAAATGGAAGCCCTTCATTAAATGCCTTTGCTGCTAATACAGGAGCTGCGTATGGAATTTGATCAATGAATGTATCTTTATATATATTTTGTACATATTGACTATATTCATTGTTCATCCTATCCTTTGCCCTAGAATCATTAAAAATCGATCTGTTATCTTTTGATTCAAAAGGTTTTGTAGACCTAACAGTTTCACGATTCATTGGTTTCTCAGTGACAATTGGTTTAAGCCTTGTGTTGTCTGAAACAGCTCTACCATTCTGTGCACTAGCCTTTGTCTTCTTTGCATAAGGACCATTGGAAGGAATGTCTCCTGTGCGTGCGTATGTGAATCCTACAGAACCAGGAAGACTACCACCCATTGCATATTGCCTCATCATAGGAGCAACTTCCTTATAATGTTCAGCAAAGTATTCTGCATCTTTAGGGTTATCAAATCTAATAGCTTCTCTATCTCTAAATGATGCATTAGGTTTAAATTGTAACTTACCATTAGGTCCTTCTTGTATGTAAGGTACAGCATATTCTCCCATAGATGACATATAGTGTGTACCTGTTTCTCCAGGACGAACTCTTACAGGTTTACCATCAATCATTTCATTTCCACTAAATCTATAACTAGAAGGAGAAACACTTGTCATTCGTTTGGCAGAAGGGTTACCAAATTCAGCAGCTAATGCCATCTTAGATCTCATCTTTGCTAGGTTAAGAGACTCTAATTGTTCAGCTGTTAACTTACCACCCATTTGCATTGTTCCACCCCATGCACCATTATAATTAAATCCCTTGTCAGTGAGACCTCCCATGGTTCCTTCTATACCATTCTGGGCTTTTGGAGCTTCATATTTATCTAACCACTTTTTCATACTACTTGTAAGAAATTTGAGCAGGTGCTGTAATAAATTGAGAAACAATATGAGTTTCAGAAGAGTTGTCAAGAATATGCCTAACTTTAAGTTCTTTAGCTCTCAAAGGTTCCTTCTTAAAGGATCTTTTAGAGTAGTCCATATTAGCTTGGTTTACAACTTTATCAACTGACATTGACTGACAACTGTTTAAAAACAGAGGCACTGATTTATTTTTAACCAATGACCAGAAAGTGTTGTATTGATAAAAATTACCACTCTTCGTAAACGTTATAGTTTTACTATCTGTATTATATAAAGGATATTTTAAATACTGGCTGAGGTTGTTTATTGGTTTAGAAACAAGCTCAAGCACTCCTGAAGATTGTTGTCCGTTATATAAAATTGCTTTATTAAAATAATACTGATCTGTTTCAACCTTTTGATTATCGTTAAAAACACCATCAGTGCTTGGGAGATACCTATACACCTTGCTGTAATCTTTTATGTTCTGAAGTATCTCATCATAATACTGATATGAAAAAGGATATTCAATTACATAAGGCTGAACACAGTCATAAAACTTATTATATATAGTTGGGTTTGTCAAATGCCTCCACAAAGAAGCTGTATTTGATTGTTGGAATTCAATAGCTGCAATATTAAGTACATCAAGGTTTACTATTGGAAGGTTCCAACTTTTATTACAACAATTAATTCCTGTTGAAGCAACTGTAATTACCTTGGCATCATCTCCTACACTAACAGTGAATCCACTAATCAGTGATGCTTTTGGAACATTAGAAGCAAGTATATTTCCCATATCATCTGATATGGAAAATACACTTAGTCTACTTCCAGCCTTTTTTAACTTTATAATAATTGCTTTAGCCATTTGTTATTATTAGCAAATTCCTTGATTATCACCATTCACTGTAAAGTAGTATGTGTTTGAGTTTGCTACAGTTGCTGCTGGCCAAACACAACTTAATCCTGAGAAAGCAGGGCATCCTGAACCATCTCTAGCTGATTGCCATACATTTCCAGTGTTACCGTCTTGAGTAAGTTTTATTGAAAGAGACGAGTTTCTTTGTACATTGATGACAGCTCTTTGAGTACAACTTGTATCATCAAAAGATGAACCTACTGCAACCCATGAAAGTCCTCCATCTTGTGAATATGCAAATGTCAAAAGTGGGAAAACAGAAGCGCCTGGATCATGTCTACCATAAAGAATCACTTGTATAAGATCTTGTGTAGTTGTAGTTGTAGTGGTGGTAAAACCAGAAACTGCCAAATCTATATAGTTTGGACAAAGAGCACTTGTAGACTTCACCCTTATTATAGACGTTCCATCAGGAACAACTACAGATGTATACCCTGAAACAAGAGATGCTTTTGCTACAGATGTTTCAAAAGCAGAAACATACCCATCTACATTTGAATATAGATTGAAAGGTCCTGTATCAGCTCCTGCCGTAGTCAATGTTATTAATACTGTTTGTGCCATTTTATAATATTTTAAGGTTTTAAGCTAGTGGGATGTATTCTGCTGTTCCTTCCAATGTACAGTTTACTGTTACCACTGTTGTAGTTGTGGTCGTAGTCACTGGAGGGATTAACACTGCAGTTCCTGCAAGAGTACAAAAACCAATTACAGCAGTTCCTGCTAATGTGCAACTAAATGGACGTGCGGTGGTTGTGGTAGTTGTAGTAGTTGGTGGAATTGGAATCTCTTCGATTGCAAGAGCTTCTAAATCACATCCACCATTTAATCCAGAATAGAAGAAATTGTTTTCTGCAATATACCAGTTAGGAATATAGCTATGGAAACTCACCCAACTCTTTGTGTTGAAATTGAAAGAGAGTGTCCAAGACTTATTACAAAAATATGTAGGATCTGTTAAATAAACAACTTCACGAACCACGCTGTAAAATAATTCCTCACTAGGCATTCTATATTGGGTTTCAATATAAAACTCATTTGTAACAGCGTCGTATTTAATGTCGTTTCTTAAAGGAATATAATCAAGTTTACTTATTATAACCCTATCAAACTTGCTATCAAATACACCATGTATTCCTACGCCATTGAAATGGTTGTCTGTAGGAACATTTGGAAAATATCTAAGTATTTCAAAAGCAAGATGATCTGTAAAGAACCTATTCAATCCTGAACCAAATGCTGACAAGTCTTGTGCACTGTTTCCTGAAATTAGAAACACTTGTCCTCTTTTTGCATCAATTGTTATCTGTCCTTGAGGAATCTTTAACAACATTTTATTCTGACTTCCTACATAACCAAGATCTGTTTCTGCAAAATCTATTGGAGGAGAACTTCTGAACAATGTGTCGTTTCCTACGTAAGCAGCTTGAGGATTGCTTGTATCAATTGTTAATAGAGTGTTGTAAAGCAATGATTTGTTTTCAAACCTTGCAAGGACAGCCCTGTTCTGAATACCATCTAAGCTTGTAAGTTTTCCATAATTCTGTGGAAAATCAAAGAAGCTAATTGGTCTGTATATCAACCAACTGTTTATACGATTGTCTGTATAACTTTGTTGCCTGTCAGAATATATTGTTCTAAAAGGAAAATTTGTAAAACACTGATTGTCATTCCAGTTTATAGGAAGGTGTGAAAAGAAATTTTCCTTGTTTTGTTTTGAATAAGTTGTATTATAATAATAAGTGTTATCAAACGCAATACTTACATTAGTTTCTTGGAACCAATCGTCAGGAATACCCGTGCTCACGTGTGGGAAGAAATCTCCTTCCTTATTATTAAATGCTTGTCTAAGGTCTACATTTACACTTGACTCACAGTAGAATGTAGGAATGCCGTAAGCAAACATATACATCTTACCATCATAATATGTTCTTCCAGGATTCACTTCTGGAGGAAGTTGATTGTTTGGACAATCAAAATTATGAGCCTTAATAGATATGATATTCTTTAAAGAGAGTTCGTCTGGACCACCATCGTCAACTACATAATCATATAATATAGACCTAGCTGAGTGCCAATATTCTGGATAGGCAACATTACCTATCTCATCGTAAAATATATCACTATCATCAGGAGCACCCACTCTATTATCAATAAAAAATGGTAGTTTAGTTTTAAAGGAAAACTCATTTATAAAAGTGTCTCCTCCAAAAACTGTAGCTTCTGAACTTGATTGGTTTCCAATTTCTCTCTGGAATCCTGTATCAATTGTGTCATATGAATAAATCTGACCCCATTGATTAGTGAATATATTTTTGATAGATCCGTAGTAACAAACAGTAGAGATGTCAAACAACTTCTCTGGTTGAGAACAATTAATTTCTGGAGAAGCTGTTGGAGCATTTGATACTATATATCTACTTTTATCTTCGATTGCACTTTCTCCTCCAGAAAGAACCAAACTGGGGGATCGACTTGGGAAAGGTAGAGGTGCGTCTGTGCTTTTAGTTTTTAAATAAACAGAAGACTCTCTTTCGTAATTATTAATGTTATTAGTGTCTCCTGCAGATTGAACTCCAGGAATCAAATACTGCTTTATGTCAAGGTTTCTTTGTTTTACACCAAGACCATTATCAATTGTAGACCAGTAGTCGTAGTTAGCAATTGAATTGTAAGAATACCCATAGTTCCTTCTAGTAATTCCATTTAGATAGATTGTCAGATAGGATTGATAGGCAGCGAACATTGCAGATGCATTAAATGTGGCAGTTATGTTTGCAATTGATTCACTAGAGGCAAGAGCATCTTCTTGAGCTTGTTTACTTAAAAGTTTATAAAGAGCATTATCTCTAACTTGAACAAAGTGAGCAGATCCTGCTCCAAATATAACGTTTTCAAGCTTTAAAACATTTCCAAGAAAAGGTTGTCCAAAAGATGTTTCTGGAGAATTGAATACATGTCTGTATTTAGATTCGTCTGTAGAAAAAGCAGAAAGTCTGTTTGGATAACACAACTCATTTGCTGAATCAGAAGAGTCACCAGTTTGAACAATTGTATATCCACCAATTGTAAATGCAACATTAGGTACTGTACCAATTTGTACTTGTAATATTCTAGAAGCACCAAAAGATAGAGTGACGTATTCGTTCGTTCCAGTGGCAGCATCAATATATCCAAACTTGGTAACAACACCATCTCCACTTACACGGTATGTATCATATTGTACAGCAATAGGAATAGCAGTAAATGTTCCAGATAGACCAACTGGTTTAGTCAATGAACATATCTGAAGGAGTTGTCCTGCATACATCGATGCACTTGTAATAGTGTTTGTAAAACAATCTGTATACTCGTAAAGTCCATCGGTTGCACAAGTTGCTTTATAAGTTACACATTCATTGTTGTATGCATTATTTTTTTCAAGAAGAAAGGGGTCCTCTCTAAGATCGTTATACGGGTAGTTTGGAAAATAGTAGTCTGTTCCTTCTCTGTTATATTTTCCTACATTTCTAAGAATTCCTTTTGCAACTACTGATTTATTTGTAGATCTATCACCTCTTACAATTTTAAATCCAGCAATATTGTTTTTTTGTTCTTGCGTAAGACTTGATGTAATTATTAATTGTTCTATCTGTTGAGAATCAATTAGTACACCAATTGGGAATATGGCTCTATCTTTAATTTCAAGATTTGCATATCTACCATTAAGAGATATTGTAGGGGTGCCACTTTCAAATATAGGGCTCACTCTTACATCAGGAAACTTATGATGTCTGATTGGTTGATTTGCTAAATCTCCCCAAACATCTGCATTACAAGGATATACGTCTGTTGATTCCCAATATGCAAACTCTCCTTGTTGATAGGGAGTGGCATTTCCAATATTATCTCCTGTTCCTGAACCAGTTACAGAAGCTGTATTATATATTTTCCAATATTTGCTATATCCTGTTGTACCAGCTGTATAATCAGGTTCTCCTACAAAATCAGGATTTGTACTAGGAACATCTGGTTGAACTAACTCTGTATAGGTTATTTCTCTTCCAGGTATGTGAAAACCATCTGTCTGTTTACCGTTCTTAAGAAGGAATACAATTTCAAATGCATACACTTCATCCCTAAGATAACCTCTTAAGTTAGTTGCGTTTAATTCGTCTGCATAATTTTCATTAGCAGGAAGTTTATAAGTTTGCCACTTAAGACTTATCTGGTTTGCAATTTTCTGATAGTTAATCCTATCTATAGAAGTGAGATTGTCCCAAACAAGAACATCTTGAACAGATGTCAAATCTTGTGCAATGTCGTAATAAGGAAACTTTTCAAATATGTCATTTATAGTTAGTTGAATCTGAGTTTGATTCTGTCCACTATATGTTATTTGATTTAAAGAATCATCAATAAAATATGTACCAACAAGTTCAACTGAAGTGATGGCATTCACTGTTTTTATTACAGCAAGATTATAATATTCAAAATACCCTGTAACATCCAAATTAGATATATCCACCACTATAGACTTACCAACAGGATAATTGAAATTTCCTGTTATTATTTGTGCATCTGATATTGGCGTTGGGTTTGTTACAGAATAGTATGATGTGTAAGCATCTCCAGCAACATCACAATATTGAATAGCAAACTGATATGTACCTGCTATGAGATTACCTCCATTTACAACATTAACTACTTTTAAAGTGGGAATGCTAAAATCAGGTTGTACATTTAATTTGTTACAGTCAATCTCAGTTGATTGAGTTCCTTCACAAACATTTGATCCAGGTTGTAAAGCGTATGGTAGATTATTTAAATCAAGATATCTTCTTGGATTTAAACCATCTGTCCAATAGATTTCTGTACTACAGTTTGTTATTTTGTGTACAGCTTTGTGAATTGGATAATTGATGTTAAAATTAAGACATGCAGCATTTATATAGGTGTAATAGACACAATTATTGTTGTCCATATAACCAATCTCCGAAGCTCCAGTGGTAGGATTTATAAGAAAGAAAATGTGTTTATTCTGTTCAGCAATATTATGACTACCAATTAATTGATAGCCCTCTGGGAAATTTAAACACAATTCATTGCCTGGCTCATTCTGATAATTTACAGAATTTGAGTCATAGTTTTCTACAGAAGCATTTAGAGCATACGTTAGTTGACCTTTTTGAACTTGGTTCAACGATTGATCCATGTTCAATCCAGTGTTTGCTGAATTATACTCTTGCTTTATATTTGATTGTTGCTGATCAGCCATTGTTAATTATTACGTCTCCAACCATATCTATTTGTCCTATTAGGCAGTTCGTACATGTTGAATCTGTTCAAATCTTGCTTGATTCTTCTTTGCTTTGCGTAAGGATCTTGTTTCTTTATTTCTATGTCAGCCATTATAAATGCTTCATCTGACAATTGTTTATAGTAAACAAGTTTTTGCTGAACTTGATTGAATGTCTCGTCATTTATCTGATTAGAAAGAGTTTCAAATATTTTATATTTGATAAACGCTTCAACATATTCTCTTATACGGTAGTTATCAGGAATCATTTGATTTCCTGATTGATCATAGTCGTATGCATAAAATACAAGATGAACAATACCTTGTCTGAAATTTGTTACAAACTTGTTGTCCCTTATATCAAAACTATCTGCAGAAGAAGCTCCAAGATTTGCACAATCTAATGTGCAGTGAGCTTTTACAGAGATGTTTCCTGGCTTAAGTAGATATGATTTTTGGTAGCTTAGATTCAGTTCGTTACTTGTCTTGTAGACAGCCTGTATCAGTTCAGGCATACAGTTGCCTGAGCATGAAGGGTTTGTACAATTAGGATTGTTACAAACTTCATCACCTATAGTTAGAGGAGATACTTGTATTGTTGTTTGAGAAGCAGCTTGTGAATAGAATGAGTTTGCTGATTTGTAAGGATAACCATCAACATATGTGCACATCCAAGCTTCTCTTACAGCAAAGAAGTTGTCAGGAAGCCTTGCTTCAAAGTCTTCTATTGTCAAATAAGTTTCTTGAATTTCATACGTAGCTCTTCCAAGTTTCCTAAGACACTTATCCAAGTATGTAGGAAACAGAAGATCATCAACAGCTCCTGTATCAAAATAGCTTTTCAGCTCTTCCTTTATAACGGAAAAAACTGGTTCTGGGCTTACAAAATTATATTTATAGTAGTAGCTCATTTTTGTATCTTTCTATTTGTAAAAACTATTTCTTCCATTCCTTGTAAATGTGTTGGTATTTTTCATCAGCATTGATGTAATGTGCTATCATTCTTGATGTAACTCTTGAAGGTTTGAAATACCAAAAGTTACAGTTTTTTAATCTTGCTGTTTCTTTAAACCAAATCCATCCAAAGAAATATCCTTCTGTATGGTAGTTGAAATTGTAAATAACTTTCCCTTTCTCTTTGGTTTTCTTCCAGTCTATAGCAAGATTTACAAACTCACTTTCTGCACCTTTATGTTTCTTCCTTTTCTTTTTGTTTATTGAAAACTCTCCAAATCCAAAAGGAAGCTTTTCTCTGTTTCCAGTTTCTAAAATGTAATTTCTGAAAGCTTCGTTAAATCTATAGATAACATCCCTCCAAGCATCAAATGATAAGTTTACATCTGGATGTTTCTTGCAAAAATTTATATAGTTCTCTCTACTTGCCGATCTCCAATCGATCTTGGTTCTCATTATTTAAGATTTGGTGCATTGGGAGCCTGACCATCTATACCATCGTCAGATATGTCAGTTTTAATACTAAAGTAAGTTTGTAGTAGCTTTTTAGTAGTAAGTTCAAGCACCTGACTTTGCAAATATCCTGGGAGAGAATAAGGTTTATCCAAAGGATTTTTGCAAAACTCGTCAATGTTTATACTTTCTCCGCAACAGCATTCTGAGAACATTATGCTGTTTGGAACATCCTCTTCAAACAAAGCAGTCATTCTTATTGCTTTCAGAAGAGGATTACTTACATATAAATAATTATTCATTATCCAATAATAAGCTTCTTTCTTTATTATCGGAAGTTTCAAAAGATTTATATATCTATTTACTGTAATTTCTTTAAGTTTCTTTCCCTGACCACTCATTGCATTTATTGAGTAGACACCTTGGATGATGTATTGGTAGTTTCCCTCTGCTATTCTTGGAATCTTTTCTTTACTCCTTGATATAGTACATGGGTCTACGTAATCACAACATTCTGAGATGGGAACTTCCACCATTTCAAGGCAGGGTATTGTTGTAAACAGTGTGTCTGTTGCCCAAAGTTTTCTAAGATTTGTTTCCCTCTTTATCAACAAGAGAGAATTGTTTTTAATTTCAGACGCAATAGCACGATCAGTTATCAAACTATCAGTTGATAAAAGTTTGTGCATGCTTCTTACGTCAGATACTAATTTTCTTAGAGTGGCCATTATAAATACTGTTTATATATATTCGTCATTCCATAGAGATGGTCTATTAGAAATCCTGTCACTTCTCCTCTTGATCCTGTATATCCATTCTTATCGTCCCATGAACTCTTAGCATTTGAAAATGCTGGAATTTGATAAAATTTAATTCCTCCAAAGTCGTGACTCACCTCATGATGTTTATCTCCTGTGAATATGTAAAAGTTCTCATGGCTTGACCATTTGTCCTTATATTCTATTGGAAATATACCAGCAAGCTTAGCAGGCTTCATCGCATCTCCATGGTTGAACATTATTGCTGTCTTTCCGTAGCTTACATATTTTCTATACTTAGGAGAAGTTTCAAAAGATATGTGCTCTTCTGACTTGTAATACGTTTCTAACCATTTGACCAAATGCCATCCTACATACTCATCGTGATTTCCAGGAACGTAAATAACATTCAGGAAAAAACAATTAGATGCCAAAAAGTTTATCATATCAACCTCATGATTGCATATTTTTTCAAAAGAGTTATGATATGACAATATATTTTGCTGAGGAGTTCCTTTAGTTGTAGTTCCGTTAAACTCACTATTAAACTCATCAGAACCTATTACATAATAAATTGTATCAACAAGATTTGACACAAGAGCTTGATTAACAATCACTTCTGTCTTTTCTCTTATCTTTGCAAACCTGTCGTTGATGTTATTTGAACCATCTACATCAAGCTTGTTAAAATGTGAATCTTGCTTGTTTATTATTAAAGATGCTTCTGACACATCTTTTCTAACTTTAGGGGAGCCTACAGAAGGAAGAGTGGGTTTATATTCCTTTAGAAAGGAAATAAATTCGTTTTGGAATATTGCCTCCTGACTCTTTTTACTCAACCATGCTTTAACTTGCCAGTTAGGTGTGGTTGTGTTTCCCCAATAGTTTTGTACATATTTAGTTATTTCCCAAACAGAAACATCTATTTTAGACTTTTCAATCAGCTCTTCTAAAGACTTTATTTCTTCCTTAACGTTTAAAACTATTTCTCCAGTTCCGTTTACAATATCTTCTTTGAATATTGCTGTGTTGTTTTCAAAAACTTGAACAGGTTTTACATCTCTTAACTCTTTCAAAAGATCATCTACACATTCTTCTGTCACACCAAGTTTATCTGCATAAAACTTCTTGCTTTTCTTCCACGTCAATAAATTTTGAAGTTGGATTAGAAGTGATTGATTTTCAGACATTTATGAAACATTTAGTTAAATTGACATAAAGATAGGGAATATTATTGAATATACAAAATAATTTTAATTTTGTCAATTATTACATTAACACGATTAATTAAAAACCCCCAACGTAGACACGCCAGGGGTAAACCCTGTAAAACCAACAAAACAGAGTTTTTATAAACTTAAGGAGCTATTGTAGTTGTTGTGCTTGTTGTGACACTTGCACACTGTGTTAACAATAAACATAATGCTGCCAAATATCCAGGGTTGGTACTTAGGATGGCTATCATTGATTGTACAATAGCAACTGGTGTAATTTTAGAATCTATCTTCTGAAGTGCTGTAGTGAGACAATCTTTAAACTGTACTCCTGATCCTGGAAGGTTTGATCCAGAATAATAGATGTAATCTGAGTTTATAGGATAGCCTAAAAACCCATCATATACACATCCAGAAGGGTAGTAAGTGTAGACAATATCAGCGTTGTAACAAGGCATACCAGGTACACAAGCCATAGTTTAAGGATTTGGAATGTACATAATATAATAACAAGCAATAGAAGGCTGTATGTTTGCATGACCAAGTCCTCCTCCTGTAGAAGCAATACTTATTCCTGTTGTAGCAACATTAGTGTTCAAGGTTGCTTGAACTCCATCTCTAGTAGCCTCACCGCCACCACCTGGTTCAACTGCTCCTTGAAATGTGTGCGTGTGACCAGGATCTGTAAGAAGGTGCGTGTGCGAAGGTATTTGTGAAACATCAAGAACTACAGAGTTTGATCCAGATGTGCTAAGAATAGAATAGTTAGGGTTTCCAGGAGTTGCAGGATTAACTGCAGAACTCAAAGGACCTCCTCCTACGCCTACAATTGCACCTACACCAACTCTACCTCTCTTGTCAGGAGTTCCATTAAGACCATTACAAAGATAGATTTGTTGCCAATCTCCTATTCCTGCACCTGTGATGTTAAAATTTGATAATGAACCATAATATTCTACAGCAGTGTAAGGAATCATTCTTGAATAATATGCTGTAGTTGCTGGTAAACTTGCTAAGTATGCAGTTATTAAATTATTAAGGTCAGCAAGCTTTACATAGTTTGTACTTACGTCAAGAGCAAGTGCTGCCAAGTCAACTCCCAACTGACAAAGTTTTGTAATTACAGCTTGTACAATATCATGCGTATCAGACGATGCTGTAACTCCTGTAAGACATCCAATAGTATAATTGGCATTCAATGTGGTGAGAGTTCCGTTGATTGATGTAACTTGAGTTTGCAAGTTACAAGCAGCTTTTACTAAAGCTGTAAAAAGTTCCTTTGCAGAAGGATTTCCACATGCAGGAAAGCAGGGAGGAAGATATTGTGTTACAAGTGTACAGTAGTCTCCAATTGGAATATTTATCTTTATTCCTGTTCCATCAAGAAAAGAAACAATTGTATTTATTAAAGCTTGCTCCACTGTAAATAGATTGTCCCCATTTTCAATAGCTAAGCTAGCAACATTCTCACCTGTATATCTTACACATTTATCTGAAGTTGTTTCTACACAACCATTATAGCAGTTATTACAAGCCATTTTATTAATTATTTATATATTAAAATCTTTACCCTGCTAGCTATCATTTCAATAGTGTAGCTTTTGGCGTAGTCTGGGTTACAAATCTTATTTACCAATATCCTTTTGTAGTTAAGAAGGTCTCCAATAACTGTATGGTTAAAAGGAAGTCCTAACATAAATACTATGTTATTGTATTGATTATTTGCAAGATCTGTTAGCTTGCAATCAATATCAAGTATCAAATTTGCAGGAGTGGTGCAGTCTACGCAATTAACTAATCTTGGTGATAACATTTTTTATCTTTTGTGTTATGTTCTGAATAGCACTGTTGCAAGCTGAACATAATCCATTTATTAATTGACATCCACAACCAACTTTCATTCCGCAATTTCTACATTGTGCTCCCATAATTATAATGTTTGTATGTTATACAAAACTGTTGAAGTAATTTGTTCCAGAACAACCACAATTGTTCTTTATGAAGTTTGACAACATTTTGTCTGCTTGCGTATACAATTTGTTAGCAGTGTCTACAGCACAGTTATTAGCTGCTGCAATAGATCCTTGTATGAAATAGTATATACTGTTCAGTTCAACTTTTTGTTGTTGTTTTATAGCCAAATCACACTGCATCATGTCAAGCTTCATGAAAGCTTCATCAAACTTCTCCTGTATCTTATCAACTCTCATTATTGTCTTATTGACAAAGTTTGTCAAAGCTGGACTAATTGTGTATGTTAAATAATACACCCCATCAGGAAGAGGTTGTAAAGGTTGTCCCACCGCTGACAATCCTAAAGAGGTAGAATTGAAAACGTTGAAATCATTTGGAACAAACGGTAAAACCACTGCTGCAAATCCAGGAACTGTAATACTTATTGTTGGACTTACAGGGGTGGCATCATATGTAGAGTTATCAGCTATTCCTAATGTGTTGATATTATGAGTGTCGATAACTAATATATCCAGTACGTTTGCCATATCTTTTAAAATAATTATGCCTGAGGACTTGAGAATCCTCTCTCACCCTCAGGCATAGGTTTATATGATCCTTATTTTATTAAGGAACCAGTGTAGTAGTTGTTGAAGTGGTTGCCCATATAGTTGTACTAGTTGATGTAGTAGTCAAGCATACAGAACCGTTGTCAACTGGAGTACCCAAAGCTGCAGTGAGAATTGCACTTACAGAAGTTGCAGCAGCTGATCCAGCAGGTACTGCTATAATCACTGTGCTATCTTCTTTGATGTAATCGCTCCACTGATAAGCAGATTTGTCATACTCATTGAACTTAATGTAATAAGTGTCATAAGTAGTGCCTGCAGAAACCCAAGATTCAAAGTTACCATTGTAACCAGCCATCCTGTAGAGGTGCTTGAGGTAACCAGCTTGATAGCTGTAGAAGTTCTTCTCAAGTTGTGCAATCTCGTCAGAAGTTCCAATTGCATAAGATGCACGTTGAACAACTTGAGGGTTTGCAACAAGGTTACAAGCGTCTGCTACAATGAAGTCTGCTGTGGTGGCTGGACCTTCGTATACGAATGCACGGAACCACATCCTGTCATATTCGTAAGGGAAAGCAGCTACATCACAAGGCTGACCATATTTGGTAAGAGGTTTACCAGTGATACGGAGAATTGCAGTGGCATCATTACGAAGACGCTGGAACTGATACAAATCAGAGAAAGTGATGTTGTCAGGGTTGTTACCAGGAGCAGCTTGTTGGAAAGCCAGGATGATTTCGTCAATCAAAGCTGGAACGTTAACATCTGTACAAGGGTTAGCACCACAATCGCAACAAGGAGCTTGAACAGTTACACTACGAGTGAAACCATTGAAGTACAAGGTGTCCAGGTAAGAAGAATGTGCACGGAGGGTAACAGTTACAGTCTCACCGCACTGAACAGTCCAGTTACCAATGTCAGTGATTTGTGTAATTGGGGTAGCACAACCGCTAACTTTGTACCACTCAGTTACATTAGAGTTTTTTGGTAAAATTGTTTCAGCATTACCTGTTAATGCATTTGTAGCAACACCAATTTTGTCAGATCTTTTTGATCCTTGAAGATAGGTGTTTGATCTACCTTGAGCAACATAGAAATAAGGAGCAGCACCAATGTTTACTGCTGTAGCAACTGTATAGTCGTTCCTATAGAAACCGACTGTTCCAGCTGTAAGGTCTTGCGTAGAACCGCTACTGGCAATTGAGCTGCCAACAGGAACCACGAAGAGCGTAGTTAAAGAAAAATCTGCCATTTTTGTTTATTTTAAATATTAAAAAGCCTATTCGTTTGTTTGTATTCTATATGCACTGTTCTGTACTGCTGATTGGTTTTCTGTGTACATTGCAAGATTTTGAACAGTGAGATCTACAAGTTCGTCCTCCAAATACTCTTCAAGTTCACAATTAACATCTGTAGAATCTGTTCCATCAAACTTTACATATCCAGCCTTATCTATATATTCTGGATATCTCATGTAAGATATGTAGATTTGTTTTGGTGTGAACGTACCATCTGTGAATACACTTATCTCGTCAGATGACACGTAATTGAAAGTTTCTTGGTATTCGAAAGAAGGTTTGTAGTTATCGTTATTTAGGAGTAGAGAAGTGTCACCATGTTTTGACAAATCCTTGTTTATCCATATCACCCTGTCTTTACACTTATCTTTGTCAGCCAACATGTAGCTGTCAATGTAAAACATGTATTTTGGGAAAAGCTGGTCAAGTTTTGTATACCATTGATTTATCTTCGGATTCTTGATTTCTAAGTTTAAAGGCTGATGATTGTAGTGTACCACCAATCTTTGGAGATCCTCATAACGTTTCTTAAAAGAATCAAAACCCATACCGCTAACTACACTAAAACCATCAACCTTTTGTTTAATCAACTTTATTTGACTTTCATTGAGAACTAAAATTTTGTCCTCAAGATTAATCTGTTGATGCTCATTGGTAGATAGTTTATTTAGTTTTTGATCAATCTTATATAATAAACTATCTACTAATATCATAGAGCTGCTAGTTTTTTAGTTTTTAATTTTCCTTCTAGAGTGAGAAGTTCATCTTGATGATCTTCGTCTGCAAGGAATTTTACGAGTTCTTCTTCGTCAGTTGCAACTTCAAATTCTCCTTCATAAATCCTTCCATTAGGTTTTATCCTATATATAGAATGAGAGGTTGCTTGTTTTACAAGATCTTTAATATGGAGCAAATTTTCTCTCATGTCAGCGAATCTGTTAAACACTTCCACTGTAGAAAGACCTTGGTAACTTCCAGTTTTGAATTCTGTCTCTTTCAACACATTATCTACAAGATTGTAAACAACTTCTTCTTTTGTATTGTCTGTGACAGGTAATCCCAACAACCTTGCAACTTTCTTCTTCTTCTCAGGAGTCATGTTGTCGAACTTGGAAATTGCTTTATTTACAAGTTGTTTCTTTTTAAACATAACTGCGTTTTCAATTTCATCATCCACTACATAAAACTGTGTGTCTGCAGGAAATTCACCACGCTCCCAAGCTTGATAAGAACTTGCAATTGTAGGATGCACACGCAACCAAGAAAATGCTAGTTCCTGAAGAGGTTGATCAAGATCGTAGAAATTATCACCATCCATCAATTTTACAGCCTGAACGTGCAGAGTGTCATTTGAAGAAGTGCTTAATCCGCTGTTCCAAAAAGGAGAACGAGGACCAAGCTCAATGTTAAGTGCTTGTTCCAACTTATTCTTAAGATTTTCAACACGCTCTCTTTCCAATTCTCTTTCTGTAGGATCTTGAATTCTTCTTATATAAGATGCGTTTGGATCTAAACCTGTCCTATACTGACCATCAAGTTCCTTGTAAGGGTATTTAAAAACACCTGTTCCAGGAATCCTTGTCATACCTTTTTGCGAAAGACCACCTTGCATTGTTTGCAATTGAGAGTTATTATACTCTTTCTTAATTGTGGAAATTTTACCAACTTTGCCCATATTTAGTTTATTTTATTTGGTTTGTAGCAGATGGTTCCCATCGAAGGGAATGCAACTGGGAGACACCCCAGTCCATCCATCTGTAGGTTGAGAAGAGCCCTCCAAAGGAGGGAGTTAGAGGAGAGCTCTTCTCGGTAGGATTGGTCTAGGAATACTATTCCTAGAGTGGAATTAGAACTGTGGAATCTCTTCGATCAAAACTGTGCGAGAGAGATCCTCAATGAACACATCGCAACGATCTTTCATCCAGATTTCATAACCAGGGAACTTATTAGCAGAGCTCATACCCTGAGACTTAGCAAAGCCTAAGTGGTGACGAGTTCCGTCAATGTAACCCCAAGTCATAGAAGGAGCACCTTTCATCCTTACTTCACGGATGTTGTTAATCATTGAGCCATCGCTCATTGGAGAAACGTCAAACACCATGAATACAGGAGTAGATTTTTTATTCTGACCAAATTCCAGATTAGATTGTGGAAGATCAAGTTCCTTCAGATGGATCAATTCAACACGACCTGTCTCACGAGTAACCATGCTATCAAAAGCAAAGTTGTAAGTGATGTGTTGACCTTCTCCTTGCAAATACCTGTTTCCAGAATCAGCCATAAAGGTGAGACCAGAATTCAGAGCATCGTTCTTAAGAGCTTGTTGGAATACATCGAAACCTGCTTCGTTGGTGTACATTTTAACCCTACGGTCTTTAACGTCCACCCTGCGATAGAACAAATCACCAAATACGGAACGAATCAGATTTGCAGTGAATTCACCACGATTGTATTGAACCAAGTTACCATTGTTACGCATCCTGTGATAAACACCAGCAGAAGTACGCTTCAATTCTTGCTTAGAACCGTTTGTTTTAACAGTGCCAGGCTTGCTCCAAATCATACGCTTAACTTTCAATTCAAGCATAGACTTACGCATCCAGAACTCGATGAATGGTTCCCATTTAACATCGTTTCTAGTGAGAGGAAGCTGGTTCCTACGTTGAGGAGCATATACAAGGATGTCAAGAGGCTTACCAGAAGCATCACGCATCATTTTGTCATCAGCCCACTCAGTGATTTTGTGCTCATAACCATAAGCTGAACCAAGAGATTCAAACATTGTGATTTGCTCACCAAGACGAGGAAGACCTAACAAATCCTGGTCAAACTCACCAATTGCAGCGTCAACCAGTTCCAGCTCAATACCAACTTGTAAGAAGGTGCTGCTTACGAAATCAACTGTTGGGTTGTCACTTACAAGAGTGAAGCTGTAAAGGTAGCCCATGTTCCAAGGAACTGGATCTTTAACAACATAAAACCTAGGACCATACTGACGAGAACCTACAGAAACAATTGCATTTTTAGAAAACTCATTGGTGTCAAGTACAAGAGAAAACTCTTGACCATCAATACCAGGTTTTGTCAACAATTCTGTAGCTCCAGGAACATCAATAATTTTTGGAAACTTGTAAGGCACTTGTACCTGCCATTTCCAAGCATCACTGTTGTTATCAATGTAATAAGGAGTGGACTTGTTGATCATGTCCAGAAAATCGTTACTGTACAAAGAACTTTGAGTGTACAAGCTGATGATTTTCTTATCATAATCAGCAGGTTCGGTGGAGTGGAAACTTTCTAAGTGATTAGCGTCCGTAAGCTTGCCTACAGCACGTTTATCCATAGAAGCCACTCTAGCATACGTAAACCCAGTTAAACCTGGGATAGTTTGAATTGGCATTTTGTTATCTTTTTAATTATTATAAATGTTTACTGAAACCATGATGTTGTCCTAGATGATTCTTTTGAAGATTTTGCTGCAGTTTTTGTACTCTGCCTTGCAACTTCACTAAATAAATCATCTGATTTTTTACTGATTCCCCTTTTTTGTATTGTTGACAACGTAGGATCGGTTTCTAGAATTTTAAGAATTAGTCCCACTTTAACTTTAGTAGAATGGTTTTCAGGTCTTTTCAATTCCAAAATTTGCCTGTCAAACTCTGTTAGCTTTTCGCCAGAAGGAGTTTGATATTTGTCAACCAAAAGAAAATCTTGTAGTTCGTTAGCTAATTTTGGATTGATGGGGATTCCGTCAAATTCTTTAGCTTTTAATTTATCCTGTAGAACAGTTTGTACGTTTTGTACATACTGTTGTTTAAGGGCTTGTTGCTTTTGGAGGTCTTGTTCTCTTTGCTGCTCCATTTGAGCAAGTTTTGCTGCTTCTTTCTTAACTAACACTTTGTGGTGTTTTGCTGAAACAGTTTCAAGATCTCCATAGTTTTTAAGTCTTTCAACTTCTGTATCAATATCTTCTGGTTCAAATCCTTGATCAGCCAGAGCTTGTTTAATTACAGAAACTTGATTGCTTTCTTGTGAAAGATCCAAGTCTGAAAAACTTTGAATATTATTATATGTACCGAAATAATCTTTTGGATCGACACCTTTTACAAAAATAGCTTGGAAAGCTTGTTGGTAGTCTTCGCCAAATTGACCTATGAAATTATTCACTATGTCAATTGCTCCTTTCTTCTTCTCTAAATTAAACCTCTCTAGAAATTCCTCAGGAGTGGTTATTGATGGGGATTCTTCATCCTCATCGTCTTTATTGAATACACCTAGTTTGAAAAGGTCACGAGAAAGAGCTTCGAATTGATTAACCTCTTCAGAATCTGAGGAATCATCACTGTCAGTGGTAGTTGGTTCAGGTTTTGCTGCAGGTTTTGATGAAGTTTCTTCATCGTCCTCATCAGTTTCTTGTTCAGAACCATATAAAAAATCTTGTATAGATTTTTTTGAATCTTCAGACTCAACTTTTTTCTCCTCTTTAGGAGCTTGTTGAGATACTTTTTTAGGAGCTTCTACAGGAGCTTCTGGTTCAAGTTCTTTAACGTCAGAAGGGGCTGCTGAAACTGATTCAGGACCTAGCAAATCATTAATAAGATCTGCACTTCCCATTCCCATTTCCATAGTGTTTTCAATACTAAAGTTTCCAAAAGATGGAGTGTTTAGATTATCGGCCATATGTAGTTTATTTAAATTATTGGTTTACTGTGTAAAAATATATTAACGTGCATTAATTACAAAGACGTGATACATTATAGAATTCAATTTTTGCGATAATATAGCATTAGTGATTTTTACTATAACGTAAATAATTACGATTTCTTTTTATTTCTGCCCTTTGCATTCTCTTTAGCTACTGCTAAATCGTTTGCTTGATTCTCTCTAGCCAATTGAATTTTCTCTCTTTCTATTTGCATTTTCTCTGCAGCAAGCCTGTTCTTATTTTGTATATCAGACATTTTCATTTGGTAATCTTTGGCAGCTCTAGCCTCTTCGCTAGCAAATCTGCTCATCTCAAGGACATCTGGAACAGCATTGCTATTTAAATCCTCACTCTCCACTTTACCAAATCCTGTTGCTTGGATGATTGCAATTTCCTTTTTATTGATCCTGTCAAGTTCTTTTTGGTAGTTTTCATTCGCAACCTTCTGCTCATTCTGCATTTGTGCTTGTTCCATCTGAGCTTGAGCAATTTGTTGTTGCTGCTCCATCTGTTGCTGTTGCATTTGCATCTGCTGATCTTGCAGTTGTTCTTGCCTCTCTTTGAGAGTTTTGAACACTCTCTTCATTTGCCTAACAGAATTTGTTGAATAAAGCTCAATGATGTCATGCAGAGAGCCACCATTTTGAAGAACTGCCTGAGAAAGACCTCTAATCTCATCAAACATCTTCTTGTCTTCAGGACGATTTGTAAGATAGACTTTCAAATCACGGAATTTCAAATCTGTACCATTAACTTGGATGAATGCAGATTCTCCTTCAGATGTGATGTATGAAAGCGTGGATTGTGGTTTTTTGCTTTCAACATATTGAGATGCATCAATAATTGCTTGATACAGTTGACCCATTACATACTCATGTGCTACGAACAGAGGCTCTGTTTGGGAATACGACTGTTGAACAGCTGCATTTACACCTGTAGCAGACTCACTTGCTGAAATAGAACCCATACGTTGTCTAGTCATACCTATAAGCTCCCAACACTCACTCTTGAGCTGTTGAGCAAGCTGATACCTAGATTGAATCTCCTGCGTACGTGTAAGGTCAATGTCTCTAAATTGGTTGAAACTAGATGGGCTCTTGAGGTTCTCAGGAGAGTCATCAATAAACACTACACCTCTGTTTCTAGCTTCCATTTCCCAAACGTCAAGAGCATCTTGAGCATCACCATCCTTTGGAACAGGAACGTGTCTAATAGATGTCAAATACACCTTACCCACTTCTTTCTCAAGGAGTTTATAAAGCTGGTTCATACAGACGTTATACAACACCTGGAAGGGCTTCATAAGGTCTACAAGGCTCTTTGCTTCAGTGTTCTTAACCTCATGAACAAGTCCTATTATAGGGCAATAGTTCAAGAGTTTATAAGGCTTGATGTGATAGATGTCAGGACCAATCTTAGTTCCTTGATACCACTGATTAACCCATCCCCATTCAAGAGATTGTTGTGTAGGGATTGTTCCCGACTTATAATTTTCATCTACCAGAATAGACTGTTCATTTCCCAGCTCATCTATGTAAATAAGCTTACCTATTTTCCTCTTACTCAACCAATAAGATCTAACAACTACATACTTATAACCAAAAGAGGAAACATTTGATGTAAGTCCTAGAAAATCTTTCAATCCATCGTTATTCTCTTTCATCTCAGACTCAATCATCATCCTTGTCTGAAGAACCAATGGGTCATAAGTGTCATATGTAACAGAATCAATACCAGGAGATACATCTGGATTACCAAGGTTTGACTCACGTACGTTAATCAATCCATAGTCTTGTAGAGAGCTTCTCAGGTGATCTATTTCATCCTTTGTAAGATCTGGTATGGATTCGATTATTTCCGAAAGCTCCATCACCTGCACTGTACCAGCAGCGTAGGCACCTTGAGCTCTTCCTGTAGGATCAGAAATATATTTCCTATCTGGAGTGGTGAGAAACCATGTATTCTTTGGATTAGCCACCTCTACATTATAGCCAGTTTTGGAGTTGTCCTCATAAATATGGAAGAACTCTCTGGCAGAAATAAGCATATCTCTAAAAGCATCTTCGCTCTTTTCCTTCAGAATAAACTCAGCTTTTTGGGCTGTCAATACGTGATTTGCCCACTTCTCAGCAACAGATGTATATGTATCTAGCTCATCCTTAACTTGCTCAATTGTCATTTGCTGAAGCTGCTCCTCATCAATCTCAGCTCCTTCCATAGCCATTTTCTCAGCAATCTTCTGCTTTGCTTGAGACATTACATAGTTTTGAAGAATCTCTGTTTTAAACTTCAATTCCTCTGACTGACTGTCATCATCAAAAGCTTTCACCCTAAATGCATCTGGACGCTTGGATATCTCTCCAACAAGCTCGTTAATGGGTGTTGTTATTATTGAATAGTGCTTTACATAAGCAGGAAGCTGCAAATCTGCTGTGAGCATCTCTGTAAAACTCTTAACCTCAGGCTCTTGGTAGAAGTCCTCCATACGAAGGATTCCCTTTACAAGATCGTAGTTTTTAACAAATGTGTCCCTATTTTTAACATATTCAGCGTAAGCCTTATTTGCAAAATAGTCCATTGTGTTCTTTATCCAGCTCTCATCTCTCTTTTCCTTTTCAGTTTTAAACTGGTCAGGGAATATATTTAAATACGCATAGCGTATTGTAGCATCTTTTGTATATCTAATTATTGCCATTATGTAAAGAGTTTATTTTTTCTATGGTTAAACAATCCTCCTCCTGAAGACTCTATAACGGATCTTTTCTTTTTGTTCTTAGAAAAGAGAGCTGCTATTCTTTCGTCTCCTGAACCTCCAACTCTTCCCATGATGGGGTCCATTTTAAGGGCTTGTGCTATAGCAAGTTCTGCAGCAACCAATCTATCGAAGTTTCCCTGGTCGTTATACTGTATTATCTCTTCAAGCAGCACTGGATCAAATATCTTACTCACCCCTGTAACCTCTCTTATAAGGTTACCTTGCTCGTCTTTTTCTGAATGTATAACATCTTCCAAATACTTCTTAAGACAGTTGTGAAGATAATCTATTATTTTCTGGGAGCTCCTGTGTATGCCGTATTCACGTTTCACTGTTGTGTTTGGTACAACTTCCATCAACCATTGAGGTTGTTTCTCCAAATAATGGGCATCTCCCTTAGCTTTCATGTATTCTATGAAGGAAATGTCATCATTCTCACACAGAGTTCTTGCGTTATAATATTTTATAAGCAATCTAGCCTGCTCTTCCCACTTTTCCTTCTTATCAGGTCTTGCTACGTAGGAAGCAACAAACATGTCCTGATATTTCTCCCCTGTAATATCATGCATTCTTTTATATACGTACACAGCTCCTAAAGAGGAACTGTATGCTGATTGTCCTTGTCTATACGGGTCAACTCCTGCTACATACAATCCATAAGGAGGGTTGTTTACAGGAAACTCATATATTACAATGGGGGCATCTTTTGCGTCTGAGTTCTTTAATGGGAAGTTTGTAATTGGTAGCTTATCTGTAAAATCATGACCAATCTTTTCTCCATCAGAAAACAATATCACTGGAGTGCCTGTACGCTCTTGGTATAAAAGCCTGGTTTTCTGTCTTTTAGCAGCCTCAATGTCAAATATATTTGTATCCTCATTAAGGAATATATCATCCACTTCCATAGGATAGTACATCTTTTCCTTCAGATATGCTATCCTGTCTCCTGCTTTCTTTAGACGTTCTAAGTTGGATGTAGTTATATTGACTGCCTTTTCCTCATTGCTAACCAACATCTTAATGTTGTGTAAATCGCTACCAGCAGGTTCCTTAAGGAATTCACCAAGGTTAGACTCCTCTTTTGCCTCCATCCTATATTTGTACGAGATGAAGAGGCCGTGCACTCTTGCTGTATCTTTGTCATTATTATATGTAAGAAAGTTAAAATTGTCTACGTCAAACATTAAACTCTTTGCATCCATAAACTTCTTCATATCACCACCAGTGCCTGTAAGAATAGGGGAACAACCCCATCCAAAAGGTGTAGTGAAACCAGGTACAGCTGCCTGAAATCCTCTGAGAAAGTTGCCCTTACCAATCTCGTCAATAATCAATTTACGTGGCTTGGTACCAGCAATAGCTTCCTCATTATTACCCTCGTCTAGGTTCCTTATGAGGATTTGAGAGAAAGGAATCCTTTCACCTCCCTTTGTTTTAATACCCAATGTCACTTGATTCTTCCAATTGTCCTCAATTCTCTGCCATCTCCAAGCTTCTGGAAGGAAGTTTAGTCCCTTATCAATCTTATCTGTAATAAGCTTAATATCTGGAGCATTCAGTCCAGCAATAATGTTTTGGGAGTTTTCATCAAATGTAGCTCCCCATGCTATATAACTTGCCTCAAGAACAGACTTAGCAAACCTTCGTATACCAAGAATTACAAGTCCTTTCTTCTCCTGCTGTGCCCTATCAATCTCGTTTGTTACAATCCATTCGTTGTCCCTCAGAAGTGGATTAGCGTATTTCTGGGAGATTCTACCTCTCTCATCAATAACATCCACCTCTGTATGCCATATGTTTAGGTGCCAATATAAAAAGGGGTTGATATACACCCCATTCATCATAGCACCGTTTAAACAA
>Ga0105105_10000204_pt1 | contig 27750 bp, 18 predicted proteins | sample PPLLaktember2015_4_FD_79108 | JGI IMG/M metagenome (GOLD analysis project Ga0105105, IMG submission 79108) | Freshwater sediment microbial communities from Prairie Pothole Lake near Jamestown, North Dakota, USA - PPLs Lake P8 Core (1) Depth... | ecosystem: Environmental > Aquatic > Freshwater >...
GCACTTGTTGGCGGTGCTTGTCTAAAAGCTGATTCCTTTATGGGAATTATAAAAGGCGCTTAAATATTTTATTTTCTTTTCAAAAGCCTGATTTTCAACTTAAATCGGGCTTTCATTTCATTGCAATCACTTCGATTTGAGGTTATATTTGTATCTTATTTTTCAGGAGTTTTGTAGCAAAGAATGATTTTCCACAAAAGTTTACTTTACAATCTATTTATAGCCGCAATAGTTCTCTCTCAAGTAACTTTTTCGCAGGTTATATTCAGAGATCTTCCCAATTATAAAATAAATACATCAGACCAGCTTTTTTTTGATATTACAGATACTCGTAATGTAATTTCTCTAAACGGAAACTGGAAAGTTTATCCTTCTGATGATGAGAAAAAAGAAAAAGTTAGTGTGCGTGTTCCATCAATTTTTGAAGGAAAAGGCGAGTTCGTTTTTGAGAAGAGTTTTCCACTTACAAACGCTCAGTTAAATAATCATAAAATATCCTTAAACTTTTTTGGATTAAACTACTCAGCAGATATTTCCGTTAATAAAGTAATTATCTATCGCCATCCGGGCGGAGAATTTCCATTCACAGTTTCACTTCCAAGAGATATTCTAAGATCTGATAAAGACAATATTATTTCAGTAAAACTTTCTTATGAACTTGATTCACAAAATACTATTCCACTTAAACAAAGATTTTTATTTCCGCAAAACTTTGGCGGAGTAATTCGTGATGTTTATTTACATTTAACACCCAATGTTAGTATTTCAGATTTTACTTTTAAAACAGATATTGATTTAAAATCAAACAAGGCGATCATTTCTATAAAATCAGTTATTGATAATAAAGAATTTAAAAAGGTTTCTGATACACTTGGTACACAATCAAATTTTACATTAAGAACTCAAATATTTTATCCTGACGGAAAAACAAGTTTAAGCCTGCCTACCGGCAAGGCAGGTTCAGGTATTAATGATAACAGTTTTGTTTTAAATCAGAATAAGCAGATTGAAATAAAAAACAGTATCACTATTGTATCTCCAACTCTCTGGAGTCCTGAAAATCCTGCAAGCTACATTGTTAGATTAGAATTATGGCGCGGCGAACAATTGATTGACAGGCATGATCAAAGTGTTGCGCTTTTTAAATTAGAATCTTCACGAGATAATTTTACTTTAAATGGAAAAGATTTTAATCTATACGGTGTTACTTATTCGCCATCTTTCTATCAGTACGGAATTCTTACTTCTTTTGAAAGAATGGAAAGCGATTTAGAAAAGATTAAACAAGCAGGATTTAATTCTGTAAGATTTTCCAAAACACTTCCTAATCCATACTATTTAAGATTGTGTGAACAGATTGGTCTATTAGCTTTTATGGAATTACCAATTGCAAATTTACCGGAAGGACTCGCGGGTTCGCAGAATTTTGTTGTGCGAAGTAAAAATTATCTTTCAAGTTTGTTAAAAGCCTATCAAGATTTTTCTGCTATCGGTGGAATTGGATTCGGTTCATCTTATCTGTTGGATTCAGATGCTCATCGTGCTTTGTTGAGTGAGCTTTCATCACAGGTAAAAAAGAGCAGAAGCATTTTAACATACGCTTCATTTTTTGATTTTGAATATCTGCAAATAAACAATCTTGATTTTTATGGCATTGAATTCTTAAATCAAACCCCGGCTGATAAACAAAACGAAATTGCAAATTTTATTGAAGCCGCTGGTAAAGGAAAATTATTTATTGGGGAAGCAACATACACTGTAAACATTGGGCAAACCGATGGTTATGTAAATAAGTTTTCATACGAGGCACAAGCAAAATTTTTTGATGATATGCTCAGCTTTTATGAGAGCAATAATCTTTCAGGATTTTTTGTAAACACAATGTATGATTTGCGTGGAGATTTTCCATCAATTATAAGTGGTTATAAAGATGAAAACATTTACAACATTGGTTTAGTTAACGAAGAAAGAAGCCAGGATAGACTTGCATATAAAGTTCTTTCTGCGCGTATGAGAAATACCGAGAAAGTTACAATACCTATCGGCAGTGATAAAGACGATGCACCGATGATATTTATTATTACTGGTTTAGTTCTTGCATTATTGATGGGTGTGCTTGTTAACTCAGGAAGAAAGTTCAGAGAAGATGCCTCACGCGCACTGCTTCGGCCGTACAATTTTTTTGCAGATGTTCGGGATCAAAGAATAATCTCAGCATATCATTCATTATTTCTTGCTTTAATAATTGCATTAGTCAGTTCACTGATATCTGCAAATCTTTTCTACTACATTAAAAACAATGTACTCGTTGAAAAAATACTTTTGGCTTTTGGAAGCCCCGGTTTAATTTCCGGGATAAGTTATCTGGCATGGAATCCAGTTAAAGCTTTGGTCTGGCTTTTTGTTTTAACAATTATAGTGATGTTACTCTTAACGATTATCATAACTGCATGTTCTTTTTTTGTAAGAACAAAAGTTTATCTATCAAGTGTTTTTTTTACTGTAGTTTGGGCGCTGCTGCCTGTTGTGCTTTTAATTCCGGTTGGAATAGTTCTATACCGATTATTGAACGCCGGCGTTGGAAATATTTATGTGTTCATATTTCTTGTTGTATTTGTAATATGGCTCCTGTATAGATTACTAAAAGGTATCTCTGTAATATTTGATGTAAGTCCGGGTGGAATTTATTTCTACGGTTTGCTTTCAATAATGGCATTGAAAATTATTTTCTTCCTTTATTACGAAGTGAATAATTCTGTATTTCAGTATCTGAAACTGGCTCTTAAACAATTCAACATTTTCGGATAGAACAATTTGTATTTATCTAAATTAGAAATACTTGGCTTTAAATCTTTTGCACAGAAGACCCAGATTAATTTTAATCAGGGAATAACTTCGATCGTTGGACCAAATGGCTGCGGCAAAACAAATGTAGTTGATGCACTTCGATGGTGTTTGGGTGAACAGAAAAGTTCTACACTTAGAAGTGATAAAATGGAAAACGTTATTTTTAATGGAACTGCTCAGCGCAAACCAATGGGAATGGCTGAAGTTTCGCTGACTATTGAAAACACAAAAGGAATTCTTCCGACAGAATACACAGACGTTACAATTACCAGAAGAATTTTCCGTTCAGGTGAAAGTGAATATCTTTTAAATAAAAATATTTGCCGATTAAAAGATATAACCAATCTTTTTATGGATACAGGAATTGGTGCAAATGCTTATTCAGTTATTGAATTAAAAATGGTTGAAACTATTCTTAGCAATAAAGCTGAAGAACGCCGGACTATGTTTGAAGAAGCCGCGGGTGTTAACAAGTATAAGATGAGAAGAAGACTTGCACTTAGAAAACTTGATGAAGTTAAATCCGATCTTACTCGTGTTAATGATATTGTTTCTGAAGTTGAGAAAAAAGTATCATCTTTAGAAAGGCAAGCTAAACGTGCCGATAAGTACAATGTTTTAACATCTCAATTACGTGAGTTAGAAATCGATCTTTCCGAACGTGAATTAGCCTTGTTTATTCTCAGGATTAATGAATCAAAGTTGACCAAGGATGAAAATTTCAAGAAAAAAATTCAATTTGAATCCGATATAGCAAAACTTGAAGATGAAATTAAAACTGCCCGTGAAAAACTTGTTGAGATTGAAAATGAACTGAAAGATAAACGAAACGAAATTACACTTCAGACTGAAAAGATTTTTAATGTTCAGAATTCCTTATCACTTAATAATGAAAGAAGGAGTTCTCTTGCACGCAACAAAGAAAGATATACTGCAGATCTTGATGAATTAAGTCTTCAGTTAAAGGAATCTAAAGACATATCTGAGATGGGAGTTGCTTCTCTTTCTGATTTTTCAGAATCTATCGCTCAGAAAGAACATGAAAAAATTACAATTGATCTTAAGGTAAATTCGCAATTAGAAATTCTTGAAAAGAAAAAAAATGCACTTAAAGATCAGTCAGATATTCTTCTTGAAAAGTTCAAAGAGATTACAGGGAGAGAAAATGAGTTGCGAAACACTGTTGCAATTCTGGAATCAAAACAAGTAAACATTAAAAAGTTAAACGAAAAAATTCAGTCGCTTACAAATAACATAGCTAAAACAGTAGGATTTATAGAAGAACTGAGTAATGATAAAGATGAAATTCAGAAAAAAATTGCTGATGCTGAATCATTATACTTAAGTAAGCAAAGTGAAAAAGAAAAATTTGAACTTGAGTTAACTAAGTTAAAAGAAAAAGAACTGGAACAGCGCAGTCTTATAAAATCCATAAAAGACAAAATTACTTTTATACAAAATCTTATTGATAATCTTGAAGGTGTATCCAAAGGCGCAAAAGCACTTTTGGGTAATAAAAACTGGGCAAAAAATGGAAGTACAATTCTTGCACATATTGGTGATTCCGATGAAAAGTTTCGATTTGCAGTTGAAGCCGCACTAAAAAATAATCTTAATAATGTTCTTGTGGAATCATTAGAAGATTTAAAGCGTGGGATTGAATATCTAAATCTAAATGATATTGGAAAAGCTTCTTTTTACTTTCCGCACTTTGAAGAGATGAACAGCAAAGGTTTGTTAAATAAACTTCAAAGCTTTATTGAGAAAAGGAAAGCAAAAAAACTTGAGCAGGAAAATGGATTTATAAAATGGGCGAGTAATTCAATTCAAACCCGAGATAGATGGAAGCCTTTCTTCGAAAAGATTCTTAAGAACATTTGCATAGTTGATAACCTGGAAATAGCATTTAGTCTTTATTCAAAGTACGGAAGTTTTAGTTTTGCAACTTTGAATGGTGATTTTATTTCAAGTGATGGGATGATTGAAGCCGGCTCTGTGCCGCGTTTAGATGATTCGTTATTTGGCAGAAAACAATTACTTGAAAATCTTAGCTCTGAATTTCCGAATCACGAAAAAGGTCTTTTAACAACTCAAAATGAAATTGTCAATCTTGATAACCTTCTTGTTGCAATTGATCTTAAAGTTATTTCTGAACAGGGTAGACTGCTTGTAAATGATCTTGCAAATGTTGAAAAACAAAAAGCTCAATTTGAATTTGAAAAACAAAAAGCTGATGATGAGATTGAAAAAATTCAGTATGAAATAAAAGAACATGCTGCTGAATCAAATCTTTTTGATAATAAAAAAATCAAATTAGAATCTTTGCTTAACACAGAGATTGCGTTACGTGATTCAGAAGAAAGAAAAAAACAAACACTTGATGAAGAATTTTCTGAGTTTGAAAAATATTACAACCAAATTCTTACACAAAGAAATGAATTAAATCTAAGCATTGAGAGATTAGTTGGAGAAAAACGCAACACTGAAAATGCAATTAAGCGGGCTGAAGAATCAATTATTGCAATAAGTAATTCCATTGCAAAAAGAAAAGAAGATATCGAGACTGCTGAAAATGAGACTACCCAGATTGATAAACAACTGGCTACTCAAGAACAAAATTTTATTGAGCTGGAAAAAGCAAGAAATATACTAAACACCCATCTGGAAGAAATTGAAACTCGTCATTTAAATCTTAGAAATAATGTAAATGAAAAAGAAACAAACTTAAGATCACTTCGTAAAGAAAGAGAAGTTGTTTCAGATGTTATTCATAAAATGGAAATAACCATTAAAGAGCTTGATATTAAGAGTGCGAACCTTGTTGATCATATAAAGGAGAACTATTCGTTAACACTTGAGAAAAAACAATTCGATGATTTAGAGTCATTCGATTTTAAACAAAGAACTGATGAAGTACTTGATCTAAAAACTAAAGTAAAAAATTTAGGACCTATAAATCTTGTTGCACATTCTGAGTATGAGGAAGAAAGAGAAAGACTGGATTTTCTTCATAAGCAAAGGGATGATCTCGTTGAATCGGAAAGAGATGTTGTTAAGACAATAGAAGAAATTAACAATACTGCACAGGCACAGTTTTCTGAAACTTTTGAAAAGATCAGAGAACATTTCATAAAAATATTCAGAACACTTTTTAATCCCGGCGATGAAGCAGATTTGAAAATAGAGGAAAATGCCGATCCACTTGAAGCAAAAATTGAAATAATTGCAAAACCAAAAGGTAAAAGACCAACATCGATTGAGCTTTTATCGGGAGGAGAAAAAACATTAACAGCTATTGCATTGTTGTTTGCAATTTATCTTGTAAAACCAAGCCCGTTTTGTATTTTGGATGAAATTGATGCACCACTGGATGATGCTAACATTGACCGCTTCACAAGAATTTTAGATGATTTTAGTAAGGACACGCAGTTTATAGTTGTAACTCACAACAAGCGAACAATGGAAGCAGCAAATACTTTATACGGCGTAACAATGCAGGAAGAAGGAATATCTAAATTAGTTAGTGTTAGGTTTAATGAAGACCTGGATTTTGTAAATAATTAGTATTTCGAGTTAAGATTAATAATGTTTCGTTGTCACATTGTACTCATTGAAGTGTGATTTGTTTTCTAAATGTGTCAGTCTTCGACAAGCACAATCTGACAAAGTGTAACTCTTAAAAAAAATATTTGAATAAAAAAGTATTACATATAAAAATTATTGTATTAATTATTGCTGCATTTGCCTGTCTTGTTGATATTTCATTTGCACAGTGGGTGAATGATCCATCATCAAATACAAAATTAGTTATTGATCCTGTTGATCCGATTAATGTATCTGCATTAAGAGATTTTGATGGCGGTGCTTATGTTTTTTGGGAAGATAAAAAAGGGAAACCTGAAAGTGATATTTATTTTATACATTTTGATAAGAATGGTGATGTAAGTTTTAGAGCAGATGGTAAAGCTGTTTCTACAAGAGATGGTATAAAAGAAAATCCTCTTGCATTTGTAGAACCGGCAGGTAATTCAATTGTTATTTGGAAGGGTTATGATAAAAAGAAAAATCCGGAAATATATATTCAAAAGTTAAGTAAGAATGGATTAAGACTTTGGCAGAATGAAGGGATACAACTTACAGAAAGCAGAATTGAAAAGGTTGACTACTCACTGCGTTTAGATAAAAGAGGTTATGCACACATAAGTTATATTACAAAAAGTATTTCTTCCTCAAATAAATTTTCAGTTAAGTATCAGACATTAACTCCGGGTGGAAAATTTTTAAGCGACTCGTTAAAAGGAGTTTTATATAGTTCTAACAACACTTTAAGTGAAACAGAAGTTGTCCCTGATAATAAAAGCGGCTCATTTATTTTTTGGCTGGAAAATCAAAATCAAAAAACTGTGTTACTTGCACAATACATTGATTCAACCGGCTCAAAGAAATGGGGGAATAAGCCATTATTGATTTCTAAAACGATTAGTAATGTCTTAAACTATTCCGTTGGTAAGCTTGGTAATAGTATATATGTGGCAATCACGTATCAGGGAAATAATAAAATTGTATACCAGCATTTAATATCAGACAAAGGCAAATTGCTTTGGGGTAATGATGGAAAACTACTTACATATCAAAAAGGCAGTCAGACAAATCCACAATTTGCTTTTGTAGATTCCAGTGTTGTTGTTAGCTGGACAAATGAATTTGAAAAACTTAAAGATGTTTTCATCCAAAGATTTGATATTACAGGAACTCGTATGTGGGGAAACAATGGCAAACGAATAATTAATATCAAAGGAAACCAATTTGGGCAGCGCATTGTTTATGATCGAAAAAATGGAGTTGTGCTTGCGTGGATTGATAAACGCGAAGATAATCCTAATGCAAATCTTTACATTCAAAAAGTTGATCTAAAAGGTAAATTTGTTTGGGATTCTTCAGGAGTAATGATTTCATCATCACAGAATTTGCAAAAAAGTTATCTTAATCTTGTACCTGATGGTGAGGGAGGTGCGATTGCAGTATTTAAAGGTTCTTTTGGAAAACGTAATGATATTTTTGGGCAAAAGATTTTTAGTACAGGTACATATGCTTCACAGATACTTGGTTTTAATGCACAGGTTGTGGGTGATTCGGTAAAAATATTTTGGTATGCGGCAAATGAAAACGAAGGAACTACATACAGCGTTTACAGAACAGCTATAGAAAATGCAGAAGAAGGTGACTGGCGGATTGCAGGTTCGTTGAAGAAGAATAATAGTCTGGAAACAAATTATTATGAGTTTTATGATTTGCCCGATATAAATGGTTCAATTTATTACCGGATAGTTCAAATTTCTGATAAAACACAACCTCAATATACCGCAACAGAAAAAGTTGATTACTTTCGTGATGTTGAAATAATAATGCTTGGGCAAAATTCTCCTAATCCATTTTCCGATTCGACTAAAATTAGTTTCTATCTGCCCGATGAAGAAGAAGTTACTTTTGAATTTTTTAACAGTAATATAGAAACAATAAAAAAAATTGAAGATGTTGAGTATCCGGCGGGGAAAAGTGAAATTTCGTTTAAAGCAAATAATTTGCCTCCTGGAATTTATTTCTATCGTTTAAAGGTGGGCAAATTTGTTGATGTTAAGAAGATGATTATAAGTGAGTAATGAATAAGAGAACAATAAAAGTATTTGTAGATTTTGATGGAACGATTACAACTGAAGATGTGGGCGAAGCAATTTTTAGGAAATTTGGTCAAAAAGAAAAGGTTAATAGAATAATTAAAGATCTTTTAAGTGATAGAATTTCATCAAGGCAATGCTGGGATGAACTTTGTGAATCTGTTAGCGTTATTGATAAATATGAACTTGATAAATTTATAGATTTACTTGAGGTTGATCCAACCTTTATTGGGTTTGTAAAGTTTTGTAATGAAAACGATTTAGAGTTTGTTGTGTTAAGCGACGGTTTTAATTATTACATAGATAGAGTTTTTAATAAAGCTGGGTTAAGTGGAATAAAATATTATTCTAATAGACTTTTTGTTGATGAAGACGGAAAATTGTCGGCTGATTATCCACATTATGATGCAGATTCTTCAACTTCAGCAAATTGTAAAAGGAATCATATAATCAATCATAGCAGTGATGATGATTATACAATTTATATCGGAGATGGCAACTCAGATAAAGACGCTGCACAGTATTGTGATTTTATTTTTGCAAAGGATGGATTAGCAAGATTTTGTTCAATGGAAAGAATAAGTTTTTATCCATTTAACAATTTTAGTGATGTGAAAGATAAAATCACCGAATTAATGAATAAAAAGAATCTAAGAAAAAGACATCAGGCACAATTAAAAAGAAAATCAGCTTACTTAGCAGAATAAATTATGAGCAACATTGCAGTAAAAATATTTAAATACAGAAGCTATACTCCTATTCCATTTGTAATTCTAATGTTGATTTTTGAAAATGCAACAGTTACAAGTTTACTTCTTGGATTTTTTACCGCTTTGATTGGAGAACTAATAAGATTTTGGGGCGTAAGCTGGGCTGGAAGTGAAACACGAACAACAGGCGGTGTTGGCGGAACTTATTTGGTTATAAGCGGTCCTTTTGCTCATGTGCGCAACCCGCTTTACATCGGAAATATTTTAATGTATCTCGGTCTTGGGATAATGTCGATGTCATTATTCCCGTATCTGCAGATTGTTGCTATAATATTTTTTATTGTTCAGTATCATGTTATCGTTAAAGAAGAAGAAAGATTTCTTGAAAAGAAATTTGGAAATGATTATCAAAAGTTTTTAAAGAACGTTCCAAGATTTTTTCCAAGACTTACAAAATATATTGATTGTTCGATTCCACAGCCGGATTATAAAATAAGTGCAGGCTTAAAATCTGAAATCAGAACATTACAGGCATTTAGCATTGTAATTTTAATGATTTTAGTTAAATGGTACCTAAGAGTAAATAACATTTTGTAATGAATAGTAAAAATGTATTGGTGATTGCAGGAGAAGCTTCAGGTGATTTACACGGCGCTTCTTTGATTCGGGAGATAAAAAAATTAGATAGTTCTTTGAAAATATTTGGAATCGGCGGCGATAAAATGAAAGCAGAAGGAATGGAATTGATATATCATATAGACAAAATGGCTTTTCTTGGATTTGTTGAAGTGATAAAGCATTTACCACTTATAAAAAAAGTTCAACGTGATTTGATTGATGAAGTAAAGAAAAGAAAAGTTAACGAAGTTGTATTGATTGATTATCCTGGGTTTAATCTAAGCATAGCAAAAAAACTTAAACAACTTGAACCTGAACTAAATCTTGAACTCATTTATTACATAACTCCGCAAGTTTGGGCTTGGGGAAAAGGCAGAGTAAACAGCATTAGAGAACTCTTTAAAAAAGTTTTAGTTGTTTTTCCGTTTGAAGAAAAATTCTTTAAAGAAAAAAATGTTGATGCAGAATTTGTTGGTCATCCATTGATACAGGAAATAAATGGTTACGATTTTATATCAAGAAATCTTTTAGATAAAAAATTCGATCTAGATCCAGCTAAAGAAATTCTGTTGATTTTGCCCGGAAGCCGGAAGCAAGAAGTTAAAAGTATTTTCCCTGAAGCGATTAAAGCGGCTTCTAAACTTGCGGATGAACTTGATATGCAAATTGTTATTGCTTGTGCCGCTAATCTTGATGAAAAAGTTTTTTATGAGTTGACAGTTTTCAAAAATTTTAAAGTGATTAAAGATCAAACTTATGATTTGTTGAAACACGCAAAGTTTGGGATAGTAAAATCAGGAACTTCAACTCTTGAAGCAGGGTTACTTGAATTGCCAATGGTTATAGTTTATAAAACAGGCTGGATTACTTATGCAATAGGTAAATCACTTGTAAAGATTAAAAATTTTGGAATGGCAAACATAATTTTAGATGAGCAGGTTGTTCCTGAGCTAATTCAAAACGAAGCAAACTCTGAGCAGATTTACAATGAAGCAAAAAATATTTTGTCTGATGAAGATATGTTGAACGATATAAAATTAAGATTAAGCAGAATTAAAAAAGTACTTGGAGATAAAGATGCTCCCCAAAATGCAGCAAAAATTATTTATTCATTAATGAATGAACACTAAACAGGATAGGTAAAATTCTTTTGTCATTTCGTCCCGATATATCGGGATCGGAATCTTTTTTTACAAAACAGTGGATGCTGAAACGAGTTCAGCATGAATAATAGTTGAATGAACACAAAGCAAGTTAAACAGGATACATTAAGATTTTTAGGAAGCTTTATCCTAAAGCACAGCCTTGATGCTCTTTGTAAAACTTTACACATTAGTTATAAGAATAAAAAAGTTATTGATGATCTAAGAAAACAAAAACAAAATTATGTTTTGGCTTTCTGGCACGGCACAATGCTACTGTCCTGGTTCTTACATCGAAATGATGGATTTGCAGCACTAACGAGCAAAAGCAAAGATGGCGATTTACTTGCAAAGCAATTAAAGCATTGGAAATATAAAGTTATACGTGGATCAAGCAGTAAAGGGGGCGATGTTGCCCTTGGAATTATGGTAGACCTTGCAAAAAATGGTTTCTCAATTGCTATTACTCCAGATGGACCACGTGGGCCAGAACATGTGTTTAAAGCTGGCGCTGTTATTACTGCAAAAAAAAGCGGTGTCCCTGTTGTGTTAATGGGAATTGGAATAAAATCTAAAAAGAAATTAAAAAGCTGGGATAAGTTTCAGATTCCTAATCCATTTTCAATTGTTAAAGTGATTTATTCTGATCCTGTTTATATTGATGCTAAGTTAAGTTACGATGAGACTTCAAAGATTATTGATGAGTGTGAGTTGAAATTGAATGAGCTTCAAAAAGACGCAGAAAAATTTTAGGTAACGATTAGATGAAATTCTTAAAAATATTATTAGCACCATTCGTGCTTTTATACAGTTTGATAATTTCACTCAGAAATTTGTTCTTTGATAATTCTATTTTTAAATATGAAAAAGTTAACGCAAAAGTTATTTCTGTTGGTAATATTAATGTAGGCGGTTCTGGTAAAACACCATTAGTAATTTATGTTACAAATCTTCTTAAAAACTTGGGTTACAAAGTCGGAGTTTTAAGTCGTGGTTATGGAAGAAGATCAAGCGGTTACAAATTGGTCTCCAAAGGAGAAGAAATTCTAACTTCAGTTGAAGAATGTGGTGATGAAATTTACCACACTAGTTTGGAATGTAAAGTGCCAGCAGCCGTTTCAGAAAATCGGGTTAAAGGTGCAAAAAGATTAATTGAAGAAACTAACATCGATACAATCGTACTTGATGATGCTTTTCAACATCGATGGATTGGACGTGATATTAATCTTGTGATAATTGATCAGAGCTTTGTGAACAACAAAAGTTTTTTCTCGCATAATCTTTTACCCTCCGGAGATTTGAGAGAAGGATTTGATTCTTTAAAAAGAGCCGATGCTATTATTCTTAACAGAAAATTTCTTTATAAGGAAGAAATTAAATCTGAAATGAAAAAGTACTTTGAAGGCAAACAAATTTTTGAATCCTATTATAAAGCAATAAGTTTTGTAGACGCGATGCGAAAGATCGAATATAATCTTGATGATTTTAAGGGACAGGAAAGTTTGGTTGTATCAGGAATCGCCAACCCGCAATCGTTCTTAAATGTTTTAGGTAAAGTTCACGTTAATACGCAGAATAAACTAATATTCAGGGATCACAAAAATTATACATTGAAAGAAGTTCAGCAAATAAGAAAGCAATTTTATACTACTAATTCTCACTCTGTTGTTACAACAGAAAAGGACGCAGTAAAACTTTCAAGATTTAAAAGAGAATTTGATGACGTAGATATTTTCTATTTAAAAATAAACTTATGTATGGATGATGAAGAATCATTCAAACAATATTTAATTAATAAACTAAACAAAGCTTCGTAAAAAGAAATAGATAATCTTAAAACAGAGGAAAGGTAATTATGGCTCAAACAAAATATGTTTACTACTTTGGTGGTAAAAAAGCAGAAGGTAAAGCAGAGATGAAATCTTTGCTTGGCGGTAAAGGTGCAAACCTTGCTGAGATGGTTAATATTGGTCTTCCTGTACCTGCAGGATTTACAATAACAACAGAAGTATGTACCGCATACTACAAGAACAAGAAAAAATATCCCAAAGAACTTGAGAAACAGGTTAAAGATGCACTTGCAAAAGTTGAAAAACAGATGGGTGCGAAGTTTGGTGATTTGGAGAATCCACTGCTGCTATCAATTCGTTCCGGCGCACGTGCTTCGATGCCAGGAATGATGGAAACAATTCTTAATGCTGGTTTGAATAACCAAACTCGTGAAGCATTAATTAAAAAAACCGGAAATCCAAGATTTGTATATGATTCACATCGCCGCTTAATCCAGATGTATAGTGATGTTGTTATGGAAAAAGCTGCTGGAATCGAACCTGAAGAAGGTAAAGGCGTAAGACAGCAATTAGAAAAAGAACTTCACAAGATGAAGGAAACTCGCGGTGCACACGCTGATACAGATTTAACTGCTGATGATTTAAAAGAATTGATAGAAATCTATAAAGCTAAAGTTCAGGAAGTATTAGGAAAACCTTTTCCTGAAGATCCGATGGAACAACTTTGGGGCGCTGTTTCTGCAGTATTCCAGAGCTGGATGGGTAAACGCGCTATTTCTTATAGAAGAATTGAAGGAATCCCTGATGAATGGGGAACAGCAGTAAACGTTCAATCAATGGTGTTTGGAAATATGGGTGATAGTTCTGCAACAGGTGTTGCCTTCACACGTAATCCTGCGACCGGCGAAAATTATTTTTATGGTGAATGGTTAACAAATGCACAAGGTGAAGATGTTGTTGCTGGCATCAGAACTCCAAATCCAATTAATGAAGTTGGAAAGAGTGAGCACACAGAACATTTGGAATCACTTGAAACTGCAATGCCAGGTACTTACAAGGAATTGCACAAGATACAGAAGTCGCTTGAGCGACATTATCATGATATGCTTGATATCGAATTTACAATTCAGGATGGAACACTTTATATGTTACAGTGCCGTGTTGGAAAAAGAAATGGACCTGCTGCTGTAAAGATGGCACTTGAAATGTTCAAAGAGAAAATCATTACAAAAGAAGAAGCCGTGATGCGTGTTCAACCTTCACAGCTTGATGAACTGCTTCATCCAATTATTGATCCTGCTGTTGAAATAAAAACTAAAGCTGTTGCTAAAGGTTTACCTGCAGGACCAGGCGGCGCTGCAGGACAGGTTGTTTTTTCTGCTAATGATGCTGTTGCTTGGGCAAAAGAAGGTAAGAGAGTAATTCTTGTTCGTGAAGAAACAAATCCTGAGGACATTGAAGGTATGCGTGCTGCTCAGGCAATATTAACTGCTCGTGGAGGAATGACTTCTCACGCTGCTCTTGTTGCACGCGGCTGGGGTAAATGCTGTATCGTTGGTGCAGGCACAATTAAAATGAATTATGATGCGAAATATTTTACTGTTGGCGATGTTACAATTAAAGAAGGTGACTGGCTTACACTTAATGGTTCAAAAGGAGCTGTTTATTTAGGTGAGTTACCGATGATTAAAGCTGCTGAAGAAAATCCTGACTTCCAGGCATTTATGAAATTATGTGATGATATTCGCAAATTAAAAGTCAGAACTAATGCTGATACACCTGAAGATGCTGCTCGTGCAAGAGCATTTGGCGCGGAAGGTATCGGTCTTTTCAGAACTGAGCATATGTTCTACGGAAAAAATTCTGAAGAACCTTTATTTAAACTTCGTAAAATGATTCACTCCAAAACATTAGCTGAAAGAAAATCAGCATTGGATGAATTGTTTCCACACGTAAAACACGATGTTAAGGGAACTATGGCTGCAATGGATGGATATCCAGTGACATTCAGAACACTTGATCCGCCGCTTCATGAGTTTGTTCCTACAAGAGTTGATGAAAGAGAAAAACTTGCTTCAAGTCTTGGAATTTCACTTGAGGAATTAAATAAACGAGCTGATTCACTCCACGAAAACAATCCAATGATGGGTCACCGTGGTGTACGTTTGGGAATCACTTATCCTGAAATTTCCGAAATGCAGATTCGTGCTATCTTTGAAGCAACAGCAGAACTATTGCAGGAAGGTAAAAAACCTTTCCCTGAAATAATGATTCCTGTTACATGTCATGTAAATGAGATCAATCATCAATACGAAATCGTAACAAAAGTTCATGCAGAAGTTTGTGCTAAATTCGGAATAAAGAAAATTCCTCACTTAACAGGAACGATGATCGAAATTCCACGCGCTTGTTTAACTGCAGATAAGATTGCTGAAACAGCACAGTTCTTCTCATTCGGTACAAACGATCTTACACAAATGGGATTTGGATTTTCACGTGATGATATAGGCGGATTTTTGCCTGAATATCTTGACAAAAAAATTCTCCCCGAAGATCCATTCCAGTCAATTGATCAGGATGCAATTGGTAAGTTGATGGAAATCGCTGTTGAAGGCGGACGCAAAACAAGACCTGATTTAAAAATCGGTATTTGCGGCGAACATGGCGGAGAACCAAAATCAGTTGAGTTCTGTCATAGGATTGGTTTGAACTACGTAAGCTGTTCACCATTCCGTGTTCCGATTGCGAGATTAGCTGCTGCTCAGGCTGCTGTTAAAGACATGAAGAAAGCTAAACCAGCAAAATCTTCATCAAAAAAAACAGTTGCTAAAAAAGCTGTAGCTAAAAAGAAAGTTGTTGTAAAGAAAAAAGTATCTAAGAAAAAATAAATGATTTCATACGTCATTCCGATGAGCGAAGTAAAGAGGAATCTGTTGTTCAGATAAATTTAAGCTTCGCTCTGGATGATAAATGAAAATTAAAATAATAAGAGAAGGTAGAGATAAATGAAGCTATCAGATTTCAAGTATAACTTGCCAAAAACCTCCATCGCAAAGTACCCGGTTAGTCCGCGCGATAAATCTAAATTGTTGGTTGTTCATAAAGAAACCGGCGAGATGGAAGATAAAAAGTTTACTGATGTGATTGATTATATGGAAAAAGGTGATGTACTTGTTGTAAATGAAACAAGAGTGTTCCAGGCACGTTTGTTTGGAAAGAAAGAAAAGACACAGGCGAAGATTGAAGTTTTTCTTTTAAGAGAATTAAATAAAGATGATTGCATCTGGGATGTAATTGTTGATCCTGCAAGAAAAGTTAGAATCGGCAACAAGATTTATTTTGATAATAATCTTTGGTGCGAAGTGATTGATAGTACAACATCCAGAGGCAGAACCGTAAGGTTTAATCAGCCGGGTAATGTATTTCATGCCGTTGAAAAGATTGGTTTGACTCCACTGCCGCCTTATATCAAACGTGATGCTGAACCAAAGGATAAAGAAAATTATCAAACAGTTTATGCAAAAGTTGATGGTGCTGTTGCTGCCCCAACTGCAGGATTGCATTTTACAGCCAAGCTGCTTGAGAAAATTGAGAAGAAGGGAATTCATATTGTTCCGGTTGTTCTTCATATCGGTTTGGGAACATTTAGACCTGTGGAGGTTGAGGATCTTACCAAACATAAAATGGATTCTGAATATTACGAAGTACCGGCACATACTGCTGAAGTTGTAAACAAAGCAAAACATGCAAAACATAAAATTATTGTTGTTGGTACAAGCGCTTGTCGTGCTTTAGAAACCTGCACAACTGCAGATGGTTTCTTAAGACAGGGAAGAGGCTGGACGGATAAATTTATTTACCCGCCGCATGTTTTTTATATAACTCAAAAGCTTATTACAAATTTCCATTCACCGGAATCAACATTGCTTATGCTTGCAAGTGCACTTGGTGAAACCGAGTTGATAATGAAAGCATACAAGAAAGCTTTAAAAGATAAGTATCGCTTTTTAAGTTACGGCGATGCTATGATGATTGTATGACAACGATTGCAATTATTCCTGCCGGGGGAAAAGGTTTACGGAGTGGCTCAGCCACTCCTAAACAATATCTAAAAATAAAAGGCAAACCAATAATTGTTTACACACTTCAGACCTTTCAGAAAAATAAACTGATGGACAGAATAATTATTGCTGCAGAACCTGAGTACTTCAATCTTCTTATCAGGCTTGTAAAAAAGTATAAGCTTGGAAAAGTTGAGCTGATTGTTGAAGGTGGAATGACACGACAGGATTCTGTTTATAATGCAGTACTTTCTTCTGGGGCTGATGATAATGATTTGTTAGTTGTACACGATGCAGCACGCGCGTTATTACCTGATATTGTTTTGACTAATGCAATAGAAACTGCAAAGCAAAAAGGTAATGCTCTTGTTTGTATTAAGGCAAAAGATACATTGATAAAAGGGGAAAAAACTGTTGATGAGTATTTAAACCGTGATGAGGTTTATTGTGTACAGACTCCGCAGATATTTAAGTTCAAAGAATTGCAAAGTGCTTTGAGCAAAGCGAATAACGAACAATTTGTTGGTACTGATGAATCTATGCTTATAAAAAGAACAGGTAAGAAAGTAAATATTGTTGATGGTTCTGTTTTTAATTTTAAGATTACCACCAAAGAAGATGTTGAATTATTTACTAAACTGGTAAGATAATCCTCAAATCAAATCTGCGTAAGCTGCTTCAATAATTTTTAGTAAATCATCGGGACATAGTTTCATTTGCATTCCTCGCACTCCTGCACTAACATAAATATTTTCAAATAGTTGAGCAGTTTCATCAATATAAGTTGGAAAAAGTTTTTTCATTCCAACCGGTGAGCATCCACCGCGAATGTAACCTGTTAACGGAAGAAGATCTTTCAATTTTATCATCTCAATTTTTTTGTTATCACTTGCAGAACCTGCTTTTTTTAAGTTTAGTTCTTGAGTAACTGGAATGCAAAAAACAATATGCCCGGTTTTATCACCAGTACAAACAAGAGTTTTAAAAACTGTTTCCGGATCAGCACCAACTTTTAACGCAACAGTTTCTCCACTTAGATCATCTTCATCAACCTCTTAGGAAACAGTTTCAAATTTTACTTTGTGCGATTCAAGAATTCTTATTGCGTTAGTCTTGCTCATAGCTTTTATGAAAAGAATTATTTCTTCAAGTGTAGCCCACCTTAAAGGTGGACCACACTTTTAAGGATTCGTATTGAATTAGTTTTGCTCATAATTTTTGTGGAAAGATTCAATTTCCCGGTAGGAAAGATTTAGTGATTGTGCACTTAGTAAAAATTTTGTGTAATCGTTAGCGGGGGTGTCTATTACCGATTTCGTTGGTCCGCTTTCAACAATCGTTCCATTAAACATAATGGCTATTTCATCGGAAAAATGTTTTAGGATATTAAGATCGTGTGAAATACAAATAATTGTAAAATCGAGTTCTTCTTTAAGTTTATTTATGAGTTTAAGAATACCAAGTTGTGATTCAACATCCTGCGAAGAAAACGGTTCATCCAAAACCAGTATTTCAGGTTCGGCTATAACAATTCTTGCAAGAGCAATGCGCTGCTTTTCTCCACCGCTTAATTGCGATCCTTTACTTTCCTTTAACTGCGGGTTTAGATTAAAACGTTTAAAGATATCATCAATTTCTGTTGTATAGATTTTATTTTTTTTAAGCTTCAGTTCAAAAGCTTCATTCAAAACATCATTTACTTTTCTAAAAGGATTTATCAACTCGCCATCATTTTGAAATAAAATTTGTACTGGTTTTGGTAAAGATTTACTCCAATCCTTCTTAAAATTCTTTTTAATTATACCGGAAGTTTGCAGGATAACCCCTGCTAATATTTTTGCGAGTGTGGATTTGCCGCTGCCGGATTGACCGGAAATGCCGAGAACTCTTCCCCTTTCAACTTCAAAAGAAATTTTTCTTAATATCTCCACAGTTTGAAATCCTGAAAAACTATTCTTCTTATCAACCGAGTAAGAAATATTTTCTACTTTTAGAATAATATCTTTCATTGAAGTTCTTTAAAAGATTGAAGAAAACCATCATATGGTTTTTGATCGGCAGTATTAAAGAATACAGAGGATTCCATAAACTCACTTAATTTATTATCATGTAAAAAAGCCATTTCATCAGAAATCTCTTTTGCAAAATTAATATCCTGCGTAACGATTAAAACAGAACCGCCTGTTTTTTTAAAATCCATTAGTTTAAGTTTTATAAGATTTATGTTAGCATAATCAATTGCTGATGTTGGTTCATCTAAAATTAGAAGTTTTGGATTTGCTGTCATCGCCAGCATTAAACTTACTCGCTGGGCCATACCACCGCTTATTTCATAAGAGTGAAAATTTGAAATGTTTTGATAATCTGGCAGTAAAAAACTTTTAAGCAAAGTTGAAATGGATTTTTCATCAATGCCGGAATTATCAAAATAGTATTTAAGCTTTTTAAGCGGATCAAAATTATTATTCAAATCCTGCAAGACATATTTTATTTCTTTTTTACGAAGTTCAAGCAACCGAAGGCTATCCATTTTAAAAATATTTTCACTAAACCAATAAACTTTACCATCAACTTTATAGACATCTTTATTTAATAAGCTTGTAAGTGATTTTACCAGGGTAGATTTACCACTTCCATTTTTGCCGAGTATAGTATAAACTCTTTTATCACTTAAGGTAAAATTAATATTGTACAGAAGTTCTCTGCATACATTATTATTGTTAAGCGTAATTTTTTCTATATCAACTTTAAGCATTATTAAACTTTTGTATTTGTTGGTCAAAATAATAAATTAACCAAAGATTTATTAGCATTTATTACTACTATCTATGAAAAAAGAAATTTATTGGGCAATTTTAAAAAGAATAGCAAGCTCAGTACTTGTTCTTTTATTATTAGTTACATTTATCTTCATTCTTGTAAGATTAGCCCCGGGCAATCCTGCCCAAAAATATATATCGCCCAAATTAAGCCCGCAGTTAGCAGAAAATGTAACCCGTTCTTTTGGATTAGATAAGCCTATTTATGTGCAGTATTATACTTTTGTTAAGAACTTGTTTTCCGGTGATTTTGGAATTTCTTATAACTACCGTCAGCCTGTATTTACAGTAGTAAAAGACTATTTTCTTTTTACTCTGGTGTTCTCAATCATTAGTTTTGTCATCCAATTACTATTAGGATATATGTTTGCAAAATATTCCTTTAGTAAACCAGGTAAACTAATTGATAAATTATTTTCAAAATCATCAATTATCATATTTTCGGTTCCAACATTTGTAATAGGATTAATTTTAGTTTACATATTTTCTGTTAAGTTAGATCTATTTCCGACATCAGGAATCAAATCAATTTATCATGATGATTTAAATTCATTTGAAAAACTAAAAGATTATTTTATTCATTTAGTATTACCGATGATTACACTTTCATTAGCCGGCGTTGCTGTCTTTTACAAATATCTAAGAGATAATTTTGATTCAGTAAAAAATAGTTCGTTCATCCTTAATTTAAGAACAAATGGATTTACTGAAAAAGAAATATTCAAAAAGCATTTGCTTCCCAATGCAATTCAACCGCTCATCTCTATTGCAGGAATTGAGTTCGGCGTTTTACTTGGTGGTGCATTACTTACCGAGATAATATTTTCTTTACCCGGTATGGGCAGGCTAACGGTTAATGCTATTATGAATCAAGATTTTCCGCTTGTTATCGCTTGCAGTTTTATCGCTGGATTAATGATGGTGCTGTCAAACTTAGCTGCTGATTTAATAAAAATAAAAATGGATAAAAGATTTATTAAGGGATTACTCAATTAGTGATATCTAAAATTAAAATATGGCATTTTATTCTGATGATTCTTGTGTTAATTATTGTCTTTAGTTTTTCGTATATAATTGATTTGTCGTTTGTATTTGTTGTACTAATTAAATCTTTTTTCAATAATTCCGATGATGTTTATTCACAACTAAATTTAACGGTAGCGGATAATATTCTATCTTTATTGCTGATTGTATTATTACCTGTTTTTATTTTTAGCTCAAGCAAAGTAAAAAAAATATTTGCACAACCATTAAAATTCTCAAATTCAATACTAATTATTTTAGCCACCTGTTTTTTATTTGCTCCTATCATAACAACCAGGCATCCCGATTTTCAAAAAAATATTTCAGTTACAAAACTGCTTCCGCCATTATCGTCTGTTGATTATGTTGAAATGAATGAGAAGTCAATAAAATCAACCAATAATAATAGGTTAAAAAGTATAATTGATAAGGTAATACCCAATTCCTACAACGAAAATATTATATTTATCGATAGTGCAATCGTTGGCTCAGACATTAAATTGTATCAATCGGGTGTTCTTATCGATATAGAGAAAAACAACCTGATGATGTTAGACAATCAGCCGGTGATTAAATCTAAATTATTTATTTTCGGTTCAGATGAATATGGGAGAGATGTTTTTACAAGAATTATTTATGGATCAAGAGTTTCGCTGCTGGTTGGATTTGGTGCAGTTTTAGTTTCATTTATTTTAGGATTGTCATTTGCATTTATAGCTGTTGAACGAGGCGGATTAGTTAATATATTTTTAAGCAGGCTAACAGATTTGTTTCTTTCTTTTCCTGCGATATTTTTAGTTGTGCTTATTATTGCTTTATTTGGCAGTAACGTTATTTCTATTATTGTAGTATTGGGTTTTTCCGGGTGGATGAGTTTATTTAAAGTGGCTAAAAGTGAAATGCTGTCTGTAAAAAATAAAGAATATTATTTGTCTGCAAAATTAGTTGGATTAAAAAATATTAATTTGTTGATGAAAGAAATTATACCGGCAATACTTGTTCCTGTAAGTGTTAACCTGATTTTTCAACTAAGTAATGTGATACTGGCGGAATCTGCTTTAAGTTATCTGGGTTTAGGAATCGGAACGGAGTATCCATCGTGGGGATCGATGATTGAGGCAGGGCAAAGGTATATTTCGCAATCCTGGTGGTTGATTTTTATTCCGGGATTAACTTTAGCTATTACCCTCTTAAGTATTAATGAGGTTGGAAAAAACATAAATAAATATTTCAATTCGGCAATTAGATAAGTAATGATTAATAAAAGATATATAGTAAGCAAAAAATTAGGCGAAGGCAGAAGTAAAGTATTTCGTGTTATCGATACAGAGTTTCCGGAAAGAGAAGCAGCAGCAAAATTTCTTCCGCCATCAGCATCAATACAAGAACAGGAGTTTTTCCGCGAAGAATATTTCATACTTCAAAAATTAGATCATCCAAATATTATTAAATCTTTTGAACTGGGTAAGGTTTTTGTAAAAGATGATGAAGAAGATTTTGAAATAGAAAAATTTTCTTCTTTCATTACCATGGAATATTTTCCTCCAACTTCACTTTTAAATTATGCCGGGTTGAAGGAAGAAAAAAAGCTTAATCAAATTGTTAAACAAATTTGTTCCGTCCTATATTATCTTCATCAATCCAACTATATCTATTACGATCTGAAGGCAGAAAACATTCTTGTTTCAGAATCAAACGGCAGCCCAATTATAAAAATAATTGATCTTGGATTTGCTCGATATACAGTATCGGATAATGAAAATAACATTCAAGGCACACCATATTATATTGCTCCAGAACTTTTAAAAAATGATCCGCACGACTATAGGGTTGATTTTTACTCCCTGGGAATGCTGCTTTATAAAATAGTTTATGGAAAGTTTCCGTTTAAGAGCGAAAATGAATTAGATATATATAAAGCACATATTGAAGAAGAGTTTGAATTAGGAACCTCCATTTATTCAAAAAAGTTAATTAATATTATTTCAAAATTAATTAAGAAAAAGCCTGAAGACCGTTATGAAAACGCCCTTCAAATAATTCTGGATTTACAACTTCCGATCGATTTTGATGTAGTTAAAGATTTAGTTCCAGCTAAAGTTTTTAGCGACAGAAAAGATGCCTTTAATATTCTTAGTACATATTTAAATGATAACACCAGCAATGAAGTTTTTACAGTTACTGGATTTGATGGCTCAGGAAAAACGTCCTTGCTGCTGGAAATATTTCGTCAGAAACAGTTTTCAGTTTATATCGAAAACACAAAAATAAAAACAGGGCTTGAAGCAGTTAAATATATTTTCCATAAGATAATATTAACGGAAGCTGTTTATAAACAAAAGGAAGACGAGTATTCGGAAATTATCAATGATGTTTTTGATAAATCATCTAAGAATTTTTATGAATCAATTAAAAGAATATTTAATACATTACCCACTGATGTAAAGCTTAGCGTTCTTTTAGACGATTATAATCTGTACGATTCTTTTACAAAAGAATCACTAACGGAAATGATTAGGATATTCCAGGTTAAGGGTATTAAAGTAATTTTAACGGAATCATCAGACTTTGATCATTCGTCCTCATCGTTAAATAACCTATGTGTAATACAGCTTAATCAATTTACAGATTATCAGCTTTCTGAGTTTTTAGATTTGAGTTATTCACCAGTGTTTCCAAAACAAGAAATCAAAAAATATATTTTACTATACTCTGATTTACAACCGGGAAACATTAAGCAGTTCATAAAAGATTTAATACTTTTAAAAGTAATTCAATACAATAATGCTGTAATAGCTTTCGAATCGAGTGAGGATATAATTCTTGCCCTGCAAAGTTCTCACGAAGAACTATACCGTATGCGTTTAAGCAATTTGAACAGTCTTGAGCTCAAACTTGCCCAGATAATTTCAGCTTTTGAAATATCTATAGAACAAACGGTGCTTGCTGCATTGATTGATGTCAAGCAGGAAATACTAAAATCAATTCTTGATGAACTGGAGAAAAAAAATATCATTGATCCCCTAAGTCTTAGTAATGCACCAAGAATCAATTCCTTTAATTTTAAAAAATATATCTATTCAACTATCAGCAATCGGATAAAATTTCATTTAGTTCTTGCTAATTCAATTAAAAAATTATTTGCGGATTTCAATACGATGGAATTGGCGAGACAATTCGAACTAGCAAATGAATATGAACAGTCTGTTGGGTTTTTGAAAAAAGAAATAATTCAGGCTGAAGAAATTAGTGCTTATGCTTATAAAAGATCATTGTTAGAAAAAGCATTGCAGTTTAATATAAATGAGAAATTATTAATATTATTAAAATATGATCTTGTAAAAACATTATATAAACTAAGCGACTATAAACTGACATTGGAAAGAATATATAAATTAACTTCAGAAAAAATGTCAAATGAGGATAAAAATCAGATTCAGTTTATTAAGGGTTCTAGTTTAATTGGTTTAAGAAAATTAGAAGACGGTAAAAACATATTGTTGCAATTACTTTCAACAATAAATGACGATAGCTTTAAACGAAAAATTCTTGTAGAGATCGCTTATGCTGAATTTGACCTTGGTAATTTTAAAATAGCTGAAGATTATTGTGAAAGATTACTTATAGATCAGTATTTAGATGATGAAGAAAAAGAAAAATGTTTTAATCTTTTAGGCTTTATTGAAATCCAGATCAGAAATAATCCTGAACAAGCGCTAAAGAATTTTATTCTTGCTGAAGAAAGTTATCCCAAGAAAAAATTAACAGATAGAATTTCTCGCATTAAAGTAAATATTGGAACTATTTATAATATTCTTGGAGATAAGAATACAGCTTCAAAATATTGGCAAGATGCGATTAAACTCAATCAAACTATTGGTAATTTGGAACAAGAAGCATATATACTTTTAAATTACGGGGTTTTTTATCAGGAAAATAATGAATTTGAAAAAGCGATTGAAAGCTGGATTCATTCAGAAAAAATATTTACAGCCCTTGGAAATCAGAGTGGAATTGGTTTATCTCTAAGTAATCTGGGTGAAGTATATCTTCAGACTTGTGACTATCAAAATTCATATGATCATTTAAATAAAGCATTAAATATTTTTAATCAGTCAGACAATAAAGAAGAAGCACTTCATGATATTCATTTATTGGGAAGATTTTGGTTTGCTATTGGCAATATTGAAGAATTAGAAAAAACTGTCAATCAGTATGAATACTTTCTATACACTGACAATTATAATTCTGAAAGAAACAATTTAACTTTTAATTATTTAAAGTTATTATTAAAAATGAGTAAATGTGAATTGCCTGAATTGAATAATGAAATATCCTCATTTTTAGAGATTGCAAAAAGAGCATCCGATATTAGTATATATATAGATTCCATTAATAAAATATCTGAACACTTAATAATTGAAAAAAAATTTGATAAAGCATTGTTTTATCTTTCGGATAAAGATTTTATAAAAAATGTTGAACAAAATGTTATATTCAGGGCGCAAAGAGAATATTTATTTGGAAGGATTGCATATTATACTCAGAATGAATATCTAAAATCTCCTATAGAGTATTTTGAGAGCGCATATAATCTTATCGAAAACGAAAGTATTAGCGAACTAACCTGGAAAATTCTCTATACAATTGCTGATACTTATTGGGAACGTGGTAATTATAATAAAGCCAAAAAGCCGCGACATTATGCATATGAGTTAGTTAATATGATTGGCGAAAATATTACAAATAGTAAAATAAGGGCGGCATATTTTAATCATCCTGAAAGAAAAAAGGCAATAGAAAAATTAATTCTTATCGGAAACCGAACGCAATTTAATGAATACCAAAAAAGTTAATATAAAAATTTATTCTGATAGTGATGATATCAGCACTATCAATGCCGGGTTACGACAAATTGAATTAGAAAGCGTGCCCATTGCTTTTACAAACCCTAAAGCATTTGCGCCCGAAGACGATACCATTCTTGTTTTGCAGATTGATTCTTTATCATCAGGACTATTATCAGAAGTTGCACAAATAAAAAAAGATATTAAGAACAAAATAGTTATTGTTATAAGAAACAATAATGCACTACTTGTTAGCACCATCGCTAAAATGGGATTACAGGATATTTTTGTTTTTCCGTACGAGTTGGTAAAATTCACTTCTTACATTAAAGAAGTTATTGCAAATGGTTTATATCGTACTACCGGCTTGAATCAACAATATGATTCCAATAACAGGTATAATCTTACCAATATTGTTGGAAGTTCTCCAAAGTTTGCCCGAACAATAGAGTTAGCTAAAAAAGTATCGGAACAGAGCGCATCAAATATCCTTCTTTTAGGTGAAACCGGTACAGGTAAAGGTCTGTTTGCCAGAGCAATACACAATTTTGGGAAAAATCGCAAAGATCCATTTGTTGATATTATATGCACAGCCATTCCTGAAAATTTACTTGAATCCGAGTTATTTGGTTATGAAGCAGGTGCTTTTACTAGTGCAAGAACACGCAAGCTTGGTTTGTTTGAAATTGCTGAAAACGGCACTCTTTTTTTAGATGAAATCGGGGATATGAGTTTAAACCTACAAGCAAAACTTTTAAGAGCAATTGAAAAAAAAGTAATTAAAAGATTAGGCGGAATAAACGATATTCCGATTAATGCCCGGATAATCTCTGCTACAAATAAAAATATTGAACAATTGATTGAGGAAGGATCTTTCAGAAGAGATCTTTATCATCGATTGAATGTAGTAACAATTGAACTTCCTCCGTTAAAAGATAGACTTGAGGATATTATTACTCTTGCAGATCATTTTATAGAAGATTTTAATTTACTCTTTAACAAATCTGTGAAAAAAATAGGAAAAGAACTTAAATATTTTTTCCTTGCTTATCCATGGCCAGGTAATGTAAGAGAATTAAAAAACTTAGTTGAAAGATCTGTTCTTCTGTCTGAAAATGGCGAGTTAAATTTAAGTGACTTTTCAAATCTAATAAATTCTGTTCCAGCAATTATTCAAAATGATTCAGATGATGGAAAAATACCTGAGAATGTAATTCGTTTGAATCTGAATTGTGGAACTACAGATATGAAAAAACTGGCAAGACATTATGCTATCCAGGTGTTAGAAAAAGTCGGAGGCAATAAAACTCAGGCTTCAAAACTGCTAGGCATTTCCAGACCAAAACTTGATACATTAGTTTCCAAAAAGAAATAGATATTTTAAACAATAGCTTGTCATCAATACTGCCTATCCAGAATGAACTTTTTTTTGTGTTGGTTTTTAGCTATCTGAAATTAGTTTTTAAATCTTCTCCGAATGAGTTCTTAGGAGAGTGTTAATTTATATTTTCATTCAGTGGAAACCATTTGAAACCTAAAAGTTTTTCTAGAAACAAATAAAAGTTTTGCTAATTTGCTAGGGCAAATCACTAAGAAGTTTATTAATAAAGTAACTTATGTTACTCATATTTGATAAAAACCTTTGAGGTTTTATGAAACGATTAAGAATTTTTCTATTATTCTAATTATTTTTTTTGCCAGACCTCGGATGTTTCGCCGATATGCGTAAGGTGACAAAAGCAATAAAAAAACGTAAAAATTATTTACACTTAAAACCTAATTTCCTGTCCCCTTAGGTAATATTTACCGCAAAATCATTTAAATCATCCTATTTTCAAAATTACTGACACTTTAAAATGGCACTTTCATTGCCTTATTTTAACACTTATTAGAGGGCTAACTCCAGTTATGCGGAGTTAAATTTAATATGAATTCAGTGTTAAAATAATTATTTCATCAGTTACATGGTGGGAGCTATGCAAAAATCTATATTCTTGTTCTTTTTGCTGTTTGCTTTAATTGCAACTTCATTCGCACAGGTTGAAGAAGCAGTTAGATACAGAGTTCAGGGCGATGCAACTCTAGTTGAGCAGCAAGTAAGTGTTTCAAATACTAACGAATCTTTTGATAATTTGATTTTGCAAAACAGATCAAATTCTCAGTTAGAGGAGTTAGGCGGAAGATACGGTTGGGTTCGATCATCTTCACAGCTTGAGGA
>Ga0105105_10000206_pt1 | contig 27539 bp, 35 predicted proteins | sample PPLLaktember2015_4_FD_79108 | JGI IMG/M metagenome (GOLD analysis project Ga0105105, IMG submission 79108) | Freshwater sediment microbial communities from Prairie Pothole Lake near Jamestown, North Dakota, USA - PPLs Lake P8 Core (1) Depth... | ecosystem: Environmental > Aquatic > Freshwater >...
TATTAATAACTTCATTTCAGAAATTGTGACAGGCGATGAATTAGAAAGATTAAAACCGTTTCCCGATATATTCTTCTTAGCGGCAAAAAAGTTAAACGTTGATCCAAAGGATTGTTTAGTTTTTGAAGATGCTCCCAATGGCGTTACTGCGGCGAAAGCTGCGGGAATGCTTGCTTATGGCATTAGCTCTGACAGCGAAACAAGAAAGCAACTGAAAGAAAGAGGAGCAGATGAAGTGTTCCCGAATTTATTAGAAGTTGAATTATGAAAGTAGCGCTAGTCCACGATTACATCAAGGAATACGGTGGGGCAGAAAGGGTGTTGGAGGTTTTAAGCGAAATTTTTCCTAAAGCTCCGATCTACACGGCCTTTTATAAGAAAAAATCTCCGGCTTTTGAACATTTCAAAGACAAGCAAATCATCGCATCCTGGGTACAGTATATACCCTTTTTTGGCAACAAGCTCTATAGTCCGTTGAGATTTCTAATCCCGTTAATTTGGGGAAGATTTAATCTTTCGGAATATGACTTAGTGATTTCCTCGGCCAGTTGGTATGTCACCAAAGGTTTCAAAAAGGAAAATGATAAATTCACGGAAATTTGCTATTGCCATACGCCCCCCCGTTGGCTTTATGGTTATACTACCTCGGTTAATTTTCAAAAATATTGGCCGGTCAGAGTTTATGCTTTAATTGTCGGGCATTTCTTAAGGCTTTATGACTTTAGACAAGCGCAAAAGGTTAATTATTTCATCGCCAATTCCAAAGAAGTTCAGGCGAGGATAAAAAAGTTTTACAGGCGGGACTCAACCGTGATTTATCCGCCGGTCAGTTTGCCAAAAGCTCAAAACGTCAAAAAAGGAGACTATTACTTTATCGTTTCAAGAATTGTCGGCGCCAAGGGCTTAGATTTGGCGGTTGAGGCGGCAATTAAAGCCGGATTTAAGCTCAAAATTGCCGGTTCGCCGGCCGGATATTATTTCGAACATGATAAATTGGTCAAAAAAGCAGCCGGTAAGGTTGAATTCTTGGGGCAAGTTACCGATGAAGAGCTCACCAAATTATATAAAGGCGCGAAAGGCTTTTTGGCTTTATCAAAGGATGAAGATTTCGGGATTACGCCGGTTGAGGCCCAACTTTGTGGCACACCGGTTATTGCATATAACGGAGGGGGATATAAAGAAACCGTGATTAACGCTAAAACAGGAATACTGTTCGATAACTATTCGGTCGACGGATTAATCGAGGCGGTCAAAAAGTTCGAAGGCTCAAAATTCGACCCAAAGGATTGCATCGAAAATGCTCAAGAATTTTCCAAAGAAAGATTCAAAAAGGAAATAAAGGAGTTTGTAGAAAAACATGCCTGAATTACCGGAAGTTGAGACGCTAAAGTTGGGACTACAAAAATATCTCGTCGGACATAAAATCGAAGATATCGAGGTTCGTGTTGCAAAAATTTTCCAGGGTGATCCCAAAGACGTCACAGGCGCAGAAGTCAAGGATATCAAAAGAGTAGGTAAAGGCTTGATTATCGAACTTGACAACAATTTTGATTTAGTTGTGCATTTAAAAATGACCGGGCAATTGGTCTATCAAGATGCAAAAACGCAAAGTATTGTTTTATCTAAAAAAGTCGGCGGTGAAACTCTCCCCTCCAAATATTCACACGTTATTTTCACCCTAGATCAAGGCGCAAAGTTATATTTTAATGACCTTCGAAGATTTGGTTACATCAAAATCATCAAAAAACAAAACGTTGCAAGCCTACCTTTTTTCAAGGAAATGGGGCCGGAGCCTTTTTCCCGTCCTGATTTTGGCCAGAAAACATTAAGTTTTGTAGAGTTTCGGTCAATTCTAGAAAAAAGCGGGCTGGCCATAAAGGTACTTCTAATGAACCAGAAAAAAATTGGGGGAATCGGCAACATTTATGCCAACGAAGCGCTTTTTAAAGCCGGAATAAGCCCTAAAAGAAGGGCGAAAGACGTATCAAACCAGGAGGCAAAGACGCTTTACAATGCCATATTTGAAGTAATCGAGAAAGGATTAAAATTTGGCGGATCTTCGGACGAAAACTTTGTCAATGTCTTAGGTGAAGAAGGACAGTATCAGCAGCATTTTCTTGCTTATGGGCAAGAAGGCAAGAAGTGTTCGATTTGTGGTGGAACGATTGAGAAAATCCAACTCGGGGGACGGGGCACCTACTTTTGTCCTAAGCACCAAAAGTAAGGTTGCTTTTTGGAAAGTTTAATGGTAGCATATAAATCTAGCACTATCCGAGGAGGAAAATGCTAGTTTTTTATGGCTTTTAAGGATAGAATCGTAATGTCTATCGGAGGATCCCTCATCGTTCCAAACGGAGGGATTGACACTAAGTTTTTATCCGAACTTAACGCTTTTGTAAGAGAGCAACTGGCGAAGAACCCAAACCGCCAGTTTTTTTTGGTCATAGGGGGCGGAAAAATAGCCAGAAAATACCGCGATGCAGGCCAGGAAGTCATCGGACATGAGCTTACCCGCGACGATTTAGACTGGCTCGGAATTCATGCTACTAAGCTTAACGCCCATCTCGTTCGCACCATCTTCCGTGACCTCGCCCATCCCTACATCATCAAGCACTACGAAATAATCAGAAAAGCAACCGAACCGGTGGTCGTGGCGGCTGGATGGAAACCCGGGTGGTCAACGGATTTTGACGCAGTTTTAATCTGCGAAGATTATGGTGTCAAGGAGATTATTAACTTAAGTAACATTACACAAGTTTTCGATAGCGACCCCCGAAAAAACCCCAAAGCAAAACCAATCAACAAGATCTCTTGGAAAGACTTCCGGAAGTTAGTTGGAGATGTTTGGATTCCCGGAATGAATGCGCCTTTTGATCCGGTTGCGGCTCAAAAAGCGGAAGAGCTGGAGCTAAAAGTTGCAGTTATGTCCGGACATGACTTCGATAACATCAGAAAATACTTCAATCACGAAAAATTCCTCGGAACTGTGATAGAATAGCCTCGTGCTCAAATCAATTTTCTTACAAAATTTCCGCAGTTATGACAAAAAAGAATTCGATTTTGAAGAGACGACCTTGATTGTTGGCCCCAATACTTCCGGGAAAAGCAACTTAATTGAAGCAATCTACCTTCTTTCCAGCGGTAAAAGCTTTCGAACAGACAAAGATACCCAAATGCTTAAATTTGACGAGGAAGTGGGGAGGGTAAGGGGGAAAGTAACCGGTGACGAGCTGGAAGTTTTGATTACTAATGGCCAAGTTAACGGAGGCTCGCAGTATAAAAAGTTCCTTGTCAACGGCGTTAGTAAAAGGCGAGTGGATTTTGCCGGAAAACTTTTGGCAGTTCTTTTTTCACCACAGGATTTGGAGATTATTGTCGATTCGCCGTCTTTAAGACGAAATTTTTTGGATGAAGTGCTGGAGCAGATTGACCGAAATTATCGGGCGGCAAATATAGCTTACGTCAAAGCTCTAAGGCAAAGGAATGCTCTATTGGAGCTTGCGAGGGAAACGGGTAGAAGAAATGAAAAGCAATTCGAATACTGGGACAATTTGGTAATTGAAAACGGTAATATTATTACCCAAAAAAGGGAGGAATTCATCAATTTCCTCAACGCTTCGGTTAAAGATATTTTTGATTTTATCGTCGAATATGACAGAAGCGTAATCTCAAAACAAAGACTACTGCAATACAAAGAGGAAGAAGTGGCGGCGGGAGTAACCTTGGTCGGCCCACACAGGGATGATTTTAAAATATTAATGTTCAACAGCTCAAAAATCCCGCATGATGTTAAGTTTTATGGCTCACGAGGACAGCAACGCCTGGCAATTTTACAGCTGAAAATGCTTGAATTAGCATTTATCGAAGAAGCTTTGGGAGAAAGACCACTACTTCTTCTTGATGATATTTTTTCCGAGCTTGACGAAGAGCATATAAAGCTAATTTTGAGTGAAATTGGCAAACAACAAGTTATCGTTACTACGACCCATGAAGAATTTGTTCCCAAAAAACTGTTAAAATCAATGAAGATAGTCAGTTTTAAGAAATGAAAAAACAAAACGTTGAGTTTAAAGTGGGAGGAGATACGCTTCGTGGCTCACTTTTTATTCCTGATGGTAAAGGACCATTTCCCGCAGTAATTTTTTTTCACGGCAGCGGAGGGAAAGGTGAAAAATACTATGAAGCAGGGGAGAAATTTCCTGAAAAAGGCATTATGGCTTTTGCATTTAATTTCCGGGGTTGTGGCAGAAGCGAAGGGGACTTCAAAGAACAAACATATCGGGATGCTTTGGATGATGCTCAATCGGCCTTCGAGGTTCTATTAAAGCAAAATGTTGATTTAGACAGAATAGGCGTGGCTGGTGGAAGTTTCGGAGGATTTATTGCGGCTATGCTTTGTCTCAGATTAAGAATAAAGTCGTTGGTTCTACTTGGGCCCTCAGCGCATAAGGAATCGTTATTAAAGAAGATTTTTAGAGATGATATAGACGACGAAGTAAAATACTTTTTAGTTAGAAATAACTGGATAGGCTCAGAAGCTTTTACAAATATAGCTAATTTTAAGGGGCCACTTTTAGTTATTAAATCGGAGAGGGATGAAAATGTACCAGGGGAAATTCCAGATAAATACTTCAAGGACGCTGTTAGCTTCTCAAAAAAGGAACTTAAGATAATCGTAGGGGCGGATCACCGGCTTTCGGAACAGAAATGGAAAGACGATTTCTTTGATTTAATTTTAAGTTGGTTTACGGAAACGTTATGACTGAGTTCGATGTCAATGACTTGAAGAAGCTTTATGTACCAGCCTCCTCTTCCCACAAAGGGCAAAATGGGAAGCTTTTGATAATCGGAGGCTCGGTTTTGTTTCACGCAGCCTCGCTTTGGGCTTTGGAGGTTTCTTCCCGAATCGTAGATATGGTTTTCTATTCTTCGGTTCCGGAAAATAACGCTTTGATTAAAAAAGAAAAAGAAGAATTCCGAAATGGAATTATCGTTCCTAGAAATAAAGTGGAGCACTATATCGAAGAAGCGGATTGTATTCTAATCGGCCCGGGCCTGCCAAGGGAAGAGGGAATAGAAAAAGGAGACGACGATACTAAAGAGTTGACGGAGAAACTCTTCAAAGCCTATCCAAACAAAAGATGGGTGGTTGATGGAGGCTCGCTTCAAGTCATCGAACCCAAAGTCTTACCCAAAACAGCCATCATCACCCCTCATAAACGCGAATTTCAGGCTCTGTTCAAAGTGGAACCAACAGCTGAAAATGCGCAAAAAATGGCTCAGCAGTTCAATATTACAATCCTTTTAAAAGGAGAAAGCGATTATGTTTCAAGTAGTTCAGAGGTCGTTCAAATCAGTGGTGGGAATGCAGGTATGACCAAAGGCGGGACAGGGGATGTGCTCGCAGGCCTGGCAGCCGCATTGTATTGCAAAAATGAGGCATTTTTATCGGCAACTGCCGCTTCATACATTAACAAAAAGGCAGGAGAAAGCCTGGAAAAAAGAAGGGGAATATACTTTAACGCTTCGGATTTAGCTAATGAAATACCTGAGGTTATGAAAAATCTCTTGACCGGTTGAAAATAGTATGATATATATCATACTATTGTTTTGTGGGAAAGGAGAGATGACTTATGACTGAATTAGGAGATTCTGCAAGAAGAGCTGAAATAGCAAGACTTGCTAGAGAGCAGAGGAGAGACGATGCTGCAACCCAAGCAGGGAAAATTATCCGAGAAAATTGTATGACTTCTCAATATGGTTTAGATGGAGAATATCTTCTTGGTAGCCATGTCACGCCAGCGGCAAGGAGAGGTTCAGATACTATTTTGGATAGGGCGGAAGAAGCATTAATGGAAAGCATTAGAATTGCTTAATTTATATGGCGAAAGTTAGAGCTGAGGGAATACCTCAACATACCGAGATTAGAATGATAGATGGTGTAGAGCGAGTGTTTGTCGTTAGAGAATTGCCGCTTGATCCAGAAACTCGGCGTACTACAATTACAAGCGTTAAGGGAGAAGCGCCAGCGCATAGAAGCTTCTACGTGAGAAGGTAATTACTTCTGTAGTCTTCGGGAGAGCTTAGAAAGCTGCACCGTTACCACGACCGCTAAAACCGTAATTATTAAAGCGTAAATCAAAAGTGAAATTATTCCGCTGTTGGCGGGGAGCAACTTTTTCACATACGTATTCACGAACTCCTGAATAACGCTATTCCAGGCAAGTGCGGCTACTAAGCCGAATCCGCTGGTTGACAGAGTCACCATCTGTTTTACTATCTCCACATGCAATCTTTGTTCTTCTTTTGTTTCTTTAGCCACGACCTAATTATACCAAATTTAAAAACTTAGGGAATAGTTCGGGAATTTTGCTATAATATCCTCATGTACTCTCCGAAGTTTACCATCACTAATAAAATCCTCAAAAACATCGGTAGCATCGAAGCCTCAAAGGAAGTTATTGACCACGCGCCCCTTTTGCCATATTTCGAGAAGGAATTTAGGGAAGACGCGATGGTTAGAACCATTCATTACGGAACTCATATCGAGGGAAACGAACTCAACCTCTCCGAAGCGGAAAAAATCTTACTGGGGCAACAAGTTACGGCCCGCGACAGAGATATTCAGGAGGTAATCAATTACAGAAAAGTAATGGATTATATAGATAAACTAGATATTAGGAATTCAAAAATAGACGTCGATACGATTAAACACCTGCATAAATTAACGGTCGAAAAGATTTTAGCCCAGGAGCAATGCGGGGTTTTTCGAAAAACCCAAGTAGTGGTTAAAAACAGTCAAACCGGCGAGGTTTCCTTTAGGCCGCCGCTGGCGGTTGCCGTTCCTTTTCAAGTTAAAAACTTATTAGAGTTTATCGAAGGCGCCAAAGACGAAGACGTACATCCGGTTCTAAAGTCCGGAGTCGTGCATTACGAATTGGTAAGAATTCATCCTTTTTTGGACGGAAATGGCAGGGTAGCAAGGTCAATTGCCACTCTAATTTTGTATCAGGATGGTTATGACATCCGTAAATTCTTTTCGCTGGAGGAATATTTCGACCAGGATGCAGCCTCATATTACGAAGCTTTACAAAGCGTTGAGAAAAACGAAGGCGATTTAACCCATTGGCTTGAATATTTCACGCTGGGGCTCTCGATAGAGCTGGCAAAAATAAGGGAAAAAGTGGAAAGTATTTCTATTGACGCCAAAATCAAGGAAAAATTGGGAGGTTCACCAATAATGCTTAGCCCAAGACAGTTAAAAATTATTGAATATATCCAAAAAATCGGCTATCTTCAGAATCAGGCTTTTGAACAACTTTTTCCGATGGTGTCCGAAGATACGGTTCTTAACGAGATTAAAGCTTTGGTACAAGCCGGAATTATTAAAAAACACGGCGTAACCAAAGGCGCAAGATATATAATGACATAGGATGAAGTTTGCAGAACTCACACAATATTTAGAACAACTGGAGGTAACTTCTTCGAGGTTAACTTTGATTGAGATTCTTTCCGAGCTTTTCAAACAGACCCCCTCGAGTGAAATTGAGCACATCGTTTATCTAATTCAGGGAAGGTTAGCGCCCTTTTTTGCCCCGATTGAAATCGGTATGGCGGAAAAAACTGTGGCTAAATCAATAGCTGCCGCTTATGGGACAACGTCAGAAGAGGTTACGAAAGAGTTTAATAACTTGGGGGACATGGGTAAAGCGGCTCAGAAGTTCGCTGGACGTAAATCCGTTACTTCAGAGATTTCCGTTGATGAGGTATTTGAGATACTCCTGGAAATTGCCAACACCAAAGGAGAGGGAACGGTAGAAAAAAGACAAGTTCTTTTATCAGAGCTTCTTAAAAAACTCGATCCGACCTCCGCAAAGCACTTAGTCAGGATTCCACTTGGGAACACTCGTTTAGGGATTGGTGACCCGACAGTTTTAGATGCCTTAGCAACGGCAAAACTGGGAGATAAAAGTAATAGAAAATTGTTGGAAGGGGCATATAACCGAACTTCGGACCTTGGTTTAATCGCCAAAACTCTTTGGGAAAATGGTTTGGACGGAGTTCAAAGACTGGAGCTTAGGGTAGGTTACCCGGTGCGAAGTGAGCTCTGCGAAAGGTTGCCGAACCCGGAAAAGGTAATCGAAAAAATGGGAGAAGTTGACGCGCAATACAAATATGACGGCTTTCGGGTTCAGCTCCATAAAAACGGTGATGAGGTCAGAATGTTCTCCAGAAACTTGGAAGAGATGACCCATATGTTCCCCGAGCTTATCGAGGCGGTTAAAAAGCAAATTAAAGCAAAAACTATTATTCTTGATTCGGAAGCTCTGGCGTATAACCCCGAATCGGAAGAGTTTTTGCCATTCCAGGAAACTACTAAAAGGAGAAGAAAGCACGGAATCGAAGAAATGGCCGCAAAATTACCCCTCAAAGCTTTTGTATTTGACATTTTATACAAAGATGGGGAATCTCTAATTGATAAGCCCCTTAGACAAAGAATGGAAATTCTCAAGGAAGTTTTACCGGAAGACGACGTTCTAATCCGCACCAAAAACCAGACTGTCAACGACGCAAAAACCTTAACGGTTTTGTTAGAAGATGCGATTTCTAAAGGCTTGGAAGGCGTAGTTGTTAAGAAACTGGAGAGCCCATATGAAGCCGGAGCAAGAAACTTCAACTGGGTTAAATTGAAAAGGCACTCAGCGGGTGAATTAAGCGATACGATTGACTGTGTAGTTTTGGGCTATATCACCGGAAGAGGGAAAAGAACCGCTTTTGGTGCAGGAGCGCTATTGGTCGGAGTTTATGACAAGGAAAAAGACGAATTTGTAACGGTTTCCAAAATCGGCACGGGGTTAACCGATGAAGAGTGGCGGGAGATTCATAAACGAGCGGACAAAATAAGCTTGGAGCATAAGCCGGCGAGGGTAAATTCAAACATTCTTCCTTCGGTCTGGATCGAGCCCGAAATTGTGATAGAGATCCTAGCGGATGAGATTACCCGAAGTCCGATTCATACAGCAGGGAAGACAAATAGTGAGCCGGGCTATGCTCTCCGTTTCCCGCGCCTGGTTTCCTTCAGGGATTCAGACAAAAGAGCGGAAGACGCAACTTCGGTTAAGGAACTGATTGAGATGTATAGGCTTCAAGGAAAGCAATAGATTTATCTACCGGAAACTCTTAGAGCACGTAGCACCCTTGTTAATTTCGTAGGTGGAGGGATTATGGTTATAAATAGATTAGGATCGTCTCCCTCGATAATTTCGCGGCTTATTGGTTGGGTTCTTGTTCTTTCTTCACGAAGTACTCTTTCCCATTCACCTTCTCTAGGCGAAGTTGAACTTATTCTACCTTTTAAAGCCTCTGAAGAACCTGTCATTAATTGTATTGTATCACTAACAAGTTATTTTTCCAGTGCTTTTATTAGAGTCATGACTTTCTTTCTTGTTTCAGTAACTAGATAGGGGGCGATTGGGCTTTTTTGATTGACGCTTAAGGCGTCAAGATTTAATCCGGCAGCAGCTCTTTCCAATAAGGCTAGTTTATAAAGCCTGGGATTCTGCTTTACTGTCTCAAGATTTTCTATTCGTTCAAACCAAAGCTTTCGTTGCTCCCCAACTATTTCAGGAGTTACGTCTTTAACATCAGCCAAATGGTAAAGAAACCAATGTTGTCCAAATACCGCATCGTAGAGTGGAGGTTTCCAACCCCAATAAAGATTGGAAAGAAGAATAATCTGGTCACTTTTTTCGTAAAGATCTCCTTCGGAAAAGTGTCCATGCTGAAATTCAAATTCTACATTTTGATACCCTTTTACTAAAACTTCAACAGCTTTATCAATTAAATTCAAATCTCCATTTTTCCTAAACGGATGAGTAGGGAAGAGTTTAAAACTTGCTTCCCGCCATTTCTTGAAGTTGTCTGCGACCCTTTGACTAATTGTTTCGCTTGGTTTTTCTAACCATGGACTTCCTAGACAATTTTGCCTGTAATCGCGGTAAGCGGCAAAAAAGTTATTCAGTTCCTCTTTGTTTGTTAGAGTATTCAAAACCCGTTTCTCAACAGGTTCCAGAATCAGGGCTTCATATCTTTTTTCTTCATTCCAAGGTAAAAATGCGTAAAGCTTCGGTGGTCTCACCAGCTTGCTTTTATTCGCTTTTGTGAAAGCTTGAATCATATAGACCTCACTGGTTGTTGGTTTGACACCTTGAATCTTCAAAGTTGCATCTTGACCATGATAGTTTCCGCTTGCAAAAAATGCTCCGATTTCTCTAGAGCCCCACCAGCTGCTTCTTGAGGTAATTTTTTCCGGTACGAAGCCTGTTTTTTGGCAGGCGTCTTTTAAAACCGCTTCCTCTCTTTGGTTTAAATCCGAGCCTTGAAGGTAAAGATGGGAAACTTCGTTTTGTTTTTGGTCCATCACGGCAATTATAGCAAATAAATTTGTGTTAAAATCAGCATATGGAATTTGTAGCCGATCTTCATTTGCACTCTAAATACTCACGGGCAGTTTCAAGAGACATGAATCTCTATAACATGGCTTTGTGGGGGACTAAAAAGGGCTTGGATATTCTTGCAACAGGAGATTGGACTCACCCCCTATGGCTTAGGGAGATAAAACAGGAGTTGGTTGAGGATACCGAAGGGCTATTCAAATTCAAAAATGAAAAAAACTTTAAAACCCGTTTCATCCTCACCGTTGAGATTTCCAGCATCTATTCCCAAAGCGGCAAAGTTCACCGCATTCATAATTTAGTCTTTTCTCCAAGTATTGAGGTAGCAATGAAAATTCAAAAAGAATTGATCAAAAGAGGTTGCAATCTAACCTCCGACGGCAGACCGATTATCGGGCTTTCCTCGATTCAACTAATGGAACTTATCTACTCGGTCGACAAAAACGTTCTTTTGGTTCCTTGTCACGCCTGGACGCCATGGTTTGCCTTATACGGGTCAAATTCCGGATTCGATTCAATCTATGAATGCTACGGGGACTTTGCGGATAAGATTTACGCCGTTGAAACGGGACTTTCCAGCGATCCCTATATGAATTGGCAAATACAGGAATTGGAAAATCGTTCGATTGTTTCTTCATCCGATGCTCATTCGCTTCCCAAGATGGGAAGGGAAGCAACAGTCTTTGTATCCAACGAGACAAATCCAAAATCCCAAATAAAAATAAACTATAAAGACATCACAGATGCCATTAAGCAAGTCTCCGACGCAAAGCTTAAGATAGGCTACACCATCGAATTTTATCCGGAGGAGGGGAAATACCATTTTACCGGGCACCGAAATTGTAATTTTGTTCAAGATCCAAAGCAGACAAGGGAAGACGGAAATATTTGTCCGGTTTGCCACCGGCCGTTAACAGTTGGAGTAATGCACCGGGTGGAGGAATTGGCAAAAGATCCACAATTTCCCGAAGAAGTTTCCAAGCTTAATCAAAATGGCGTTAAATGGATGCTCGATCCAAGCAAAAAGCATGCCCCTTTCGTTAAGCTGGTTCCCTTAAATGAAATTATTGCCGAAAGCCTGCATTCAACCGTATCAAGCCAAAAAGTCAAGTCGTTGTATGATGAGCTTTGCCGAAAGTTCGATTCAGAAATGAATATTCTGCTTAAGGTTAGTAAGGAAGACATTGCCAGGGAAGCAGGGGAAAGACTAGCGGAAGGCATCGATAAAGTAAGGCGTGGGGACATTGTTATTCAACCCGGTTACGACGGGCAATACGGGATTGTCAAGATTTGGGGAGAGGAAAAATCTGTCCAAAAAGAGGTAGGACGGGCGGAAAACCAATTGGGAATTGACTTTTAAATCTACACAAGATACGCTAATCTTAGTGCAAGAAGGGAGGTGAGAAATTAATGGATGCAAAAACAAAGGAACTCTTAAAACCCCTTAAAGAAGTATATGCAAAAGCGCCAGCTTTGCCAAAAAGTGCCACCGACGTTTTAGTTTCTATCGCTCCCTGGTTGGCATTAATATTCGGAGTCTTAGCAATTCTGGCAGGGGTGGGAGGATTAGGTTTGTTTACGGCATTTTCTCCTCTTGCCTATATGTATGCAGGAGCAGGACTTTCCGTTCTTTTATTGGCGTCAGCAGCATTCGCAATTGTAGAAGGTGCAATTATGGTGCTTGCTTTTATGCCGCTTAAAGCCAGAAAAATTAGGGGATGGAACTTATTGGTCTGGAGCGAAGGCTTGGCCATATTAAGCTCTGTGATTACCTTAAGAGTAGGAGATGTAGTTTGGGCAATAGTTGGAGCAGCAATCGCTTTCTATATATTGTTTCAGATAGAGTCCTACTATAAATAGCTAAGATAAAATATTGCTTTGCGCTCTTCTATTTTTTGTGCGTCAAAATAGATCGATTTTGATTACTTAATAGATGTTAATATACATTTTGATATATTGAAACTGTTTTATAAATTTTCTTCAAAAAGTGTTAAAATAACTTTATGAAACTAATAGTTGGGCTCGGTAACCCCGGATTAAAGCACGAAAAAACCAGACACAACCTTGGTTTTATGATCATTGACGCCTTTTTAAAAGATTTTCCTTCGGTGCCTTCGCCAACGTTTAGTACGGAAAAAAAATTCCAAAGCGAGGTCGCCGAAATAACCTGGCAACCAAAAAAAGGAAAGGCGGAAAAAGCAATTCTGATAAAACCCTTGACTTACATGAATGGTTCGGGCTTAGCGGTTTCTTCAACGGCAAAATTCTACAAAATTAACGCCAATAATATTTGGATAATTCATGATGAAGTTGATTTGCCGCTAGGCGGAATGAAGATTAGATTGGGCGGCGCATCGGCCGGACATAAAGGTGTCCAGTCTATAATTGAACATTTGGGGACAGATAAATTTTGGAGATTTAGGATTGGGATAGGAACGCAACGCGAAAAGGTTCACGGAAAAAAAGTAAAAGCAATCGATGACTTTGTCTTGGGAGAGTTTTCCGAAGCAGAGAGGGGGAAAGCGCGGGAGATTATTAAACGGGGCAAAAAGGCGATTGAGGATGCCCTAGAAGAAAGTTTGGAAAAAGCGATGAATAGGTTTAACACTAAGTAGGGGTGTTGGGGAAAAGTGCGATTAAAACGGACCGAGCCATTTCTTCTTCTTGTTTTTCCGCGTCAACAAATTCCTGCAATCGAGCTCTTTCTTCTTCCATGCTTCTGATAATTAACTCTTTAGCATCAGTTCCGACTGGAAGATCTTGTAGTCTTTTATGCGTGCCATTTATAGTAACGCTCTCAACTTCGTTTTGGTTAATGTGGTATCCTCCAAATCCTGATGTTAGATCAACTCTGTCAGATAGCGCAACGGTTTCTTCGCGATGTCTTTCAAGTGCTCCTTGAAGATAAGGGAGTTCCTCTGTAGCAGCATACATCATTCTAAATCCATGCATACTAACAACTAAAAAGGCGTGTACTTGATCTTGGGGGGAAAAAGGAGTCATTAGCACCAAGGCTCGATTGTCTGATGAAGAATCTTTTTGCCCAAGCTTGGTAAAATACGGACCATGCTTATGGATGCTTAGTTCCATGCGATCCATAAGTTGAACAAACATAGTTTCCTTACTGATTCGTGCTTGTTCTAAAGGTTGATAATGAAAATTTGGTGCATCTGGTCTTGGCATAGTGGAGATTCTATAGGACGGGATTTAATTTGTCAAGCGCGAACTCATTAAGTTATAATATCCTCATGAAATCGGTACAACAAATTTTAAAAACATTTAACCCCACGCAGGATAAATATATCTCCAGAGATTTTCAGGCATTCGGTATCTATTTAGCCGAAGAAATGAATGACTATAAAAACAGGGGAATGTGGATTCGTCTGGCTAAGACCAACCACCGTCCGGTTTTGGAAAAAGCCTTATCTTTCGTTAAAGATAGTAATGCCGATAACAAAATCGCACTGTTTCTCTGGAAATTAAAACAGTTAAAAACAGAACCAACAAAAGCTAAATGAAGCATAAAAAAGCTCTGTCAATTTTTTTACTCATCCTCTCCCTTAGTCTGTCGATCGGAATTTTTAGCTTAAAGGATTATCTTAAAGACGCAGTTTCTCTTGGGTTATTGGGTATATTTTTAATTAATTTTGTTTCTAGCGCCACTTTCTTTGTTTCCGGACCGGCATTCTTAACCGTTATCGCCGGAGGGTCGATCTATCCGCCCCTTCTGGTGGCTCTAATTGCATCTTTGGGAGCGGCTTTTGGGGACATGGTTTCTTATTTCTTAGGCTATTCGGGAAGAAATTTGACAGAGCATAAGCTTAGAAAAAAGTTATGGTTTGTCGTTTTGGAGGATCTATTTAGGGTATATGGTTCAATTTTTGTATTTATTATCGCCATCATTCCCAACCCGTTTTTCGATGCAATAGGATTAGTAGCGGGAGTATTTGGATTCAAGCCATTAAAATTTTTTGCTTTAATTTTCCTGGGAAGATTCGCAAGATTTATTATCTTAGCTTTGATCGGCGCAAAATATTATTAATATGCAAGCGCACATTTTTGTTATGGGTTTTGTCCAAGGGATTGGCTTTAGACAATTCGTAAAATCAAACGGCCGCAAACTTGGTTTAACCGGTTGGGTCCAAAATACCAACGACGGCAGGGTAGAGGTCTTGGCTCAAGGGTCAAAAGAGAAACTTGAGGAACTGATCAAAGTTTGCGAAAAAGGGCCATTTTTATCCGAAGTAAAATCGGTTCAAGTTCAATGGGAGGAGAAAACAGAGCCACTTGATGAATTTAGAATAGCTCGTTAGTTCAGTCCTTGACAAACGCGAGTTAGTTGCATATACTGATGCAAATCACTTGCGTTTATGTTAGGATTTCTGAAACAACACGATTGCAAAGACGAATTAAAAGAATACAATCTTAAAGTAACTCCGGCAAGGCTTGCCGTAATGAAATTTCTTGAGTCTTCCAAGCAACCGGTAGATGTAAATACAATCTTAGCCTACTTAAGAAAGAATGATGTTAATGTTGATCCGGCAACTATCTTTAGAATGATGAATAACTTTCTGCAAAAAGGAATTATTAAAGAGATTCGGATCGAAAAAGGAAAGAGTAACTACGAATTAGCCAGTAAAGAAGATCACCATCATCTTGTATGCGAAAAGTGTGGTGGGGTGGAGTCGGTTTTAGATAATACAATTCCTCGGATGGAGAAAGAGATTAAGGAAAAACAGGGGTTTTTGGTTAAAAGACACGAGCTGGAGTTTTTTGGAATATGCAAGAACTGTCAATCTTAGGATACATTCTATTATTTACATTTTTAGGCAGCATTTTTTCTTTAATAGGAGGTGTTTTGCTTTTAATTAAAGAAAAGTCTGTTTTAAAGATTTCTCATCTCTTTGCTGCTTTTGCTGCCGGTACGCTTTTGGGTACAGTTTTTTTTGATCTCTTTCCGGAGGCAATTGAGGAGGCAGAACACTCGGGTAGTAATACAGATGTATTCCTTTGGGTATTAGCGGGTATATTAGGATTTTTTGTATTAGAAAGATTTATTCACTGGTTTCATCACCACCAACATAATACAGAAGAGGACGCAATAATAATAGGCAAGCCGACAGTGCCTTTAATAATATTCGGAGATAGTGTTCATAATTTTATTGACGGCGTAGTTATTGCGATTACTTTTTTAGTTAGTATCCCGCTTGGGATAGTTACTTCACTAGCTGTTGCAGCGCATGAAATACCCCAGGAGATTGGAGATTTCGGACTACTTTTGCATAAAGGTGTAGGAAGAAAAAAAGTATTGATTATAAATATTATTAGCGCATCAATAGCCATACTTGGAGCCTTGCTTGCCTTTTGGCTGGGGGAGAGAATAGAGGCGCTGTTACCGATTCTAATAGCAATTACTGCAGGAATGTTTATTTATATTGCAGCTTCGGATTTGATTCCCGAAATCCATCACGAAAACAGACGTGGCTTTGCTTTTATCGAAACTGCCTTAATGTTTTTAGGCGTAGCTACAATTTGGGTATTTATAACCTTCCTTGAGAGATTTGGGGGACACTAATAATTCAAATCTTGGGGTAAATTAAATAACTTTATCTGTAAACTTTGGATAATCTATCTTCAGGAAAATCTTTATACCCCAAAACCCATTCTAGTCCAGCAATTTTACCTTCAAATTCAAGCGGATCCCCAGGCATTCCACCTTTTGTTATCTTAATTAGTCTTGCTCGAGCTACGCCTAAATCGTAAATGAGAGAAGGTTTATCTTTCACTACCTTTATTGATCCACTACTTCTTCTTTCCGTAGATATTGTTAGAGCTTCAAGGAAACCTTTGTCAAACGGTGTTTTCTGTCCCGATGTTAACGCTTGTATCCTAGTAAACGCAAAACGAATGCCAGCATATGATTGGAGTATAGATTTCTTATGAAGGGAGTCGTAGAGTTCTTTTAATTGATCTGGAACATCGGTTGGATTAGTGTCGGGCCTTGCTAATGCTTCAACTACTGCGGCGTCCATGAAAGCTTTTAGCTGTTGATCAACTGTTATTTCTGCTCTGGTATCTGTTGATGGTTGTTCCTTTGTCATAATTCAGTTTCGAAATAATACTACGGGGGAATCACCTTGTCAATAGAGGTTTATTTGGCTTTGGCCAGCTCCTGGTCGATGAGGGTTTGAAAAGCGCTGTATGGTTGAGCTCCGACTAAAGAAATCCCGTTAACGAAGAAGGTTGGCGTGCCGTTAACTCCGGCGGCCTGGCCGTCTGTCATATCTTTATTTACGTTGTCATTGTGGGTATTGCTATCCAGACAGGTCTTGAATTTATTGCCATCCATACCTAAAGATACCGCTCCCTGGGTTAGGGTATCGGAGTTATACATACTGGTGTCTGTTTCCGCGGGCTGGTTTTTATACAGATATTCGTAGTATTCCCAGAATTTGCCTTGGTCATTAGCGCATTCGGCTGCGTTAGCCGCCGTGGTTGACGCGGGACCTAAGAAAGCAAAATTTCTGAAAGTATACTTAACTTTTCCGGTGTCGACATAATCTTTAAAAATCTGCGGTTCGGTATCGGTAAAGAATTGTGCGCAGAATGGACACCTAAAATCGGCAAATGCAATAATTGTTACCTTTGCATCCTTGTTGCCTTTGATAGGGAAGTTTCCGACCGAAACATCAACTTTGGTTCCCGGCGCCGGGGCTCCCTGCGCGGTGTCTCCTACAATTGGCGCTCCCTGATTAGCGATTATTTGATTCTTTTGTTTAACTTCGTTTACCAAATAACCGAGCAGGAAGGACGCTACTATTAATAACGCAACTAAAACTTGTGTTGAGTTTTTAGGAAGAAACCTTCTTAGATTAACCTTCTTTACAAAGGATAGAGCTTTTGGTAATTCAAATTCAATTTTTACTTTTTGTGTGGGAACAGATATTTTTTCTAAAACGGAGAATTTTTTTATTGAAACTTTTTTTGCCATAAAGGGATTTTATCTTTTCTGAAAAACTTTTGTCAAGCCCTAAAATTAGACTTTACCTGGGTTTGTGAACAGAAATTTAATAAAATCAAAATATTCTGCTTTTTCTTCCCAGTTTTTCTTACGGAAGAAAAGTTCTTTTTGTTCTTTCCGCAATTGCTTTTTTAAAAAATTTGATATGTTTAAATATTCTTGTAGCTTCATTTTTTCTCACCTCGCTTTCCAAGCTAAGGTGGACAAATGATACATCTTGTCTTCCCAGGCAGCAGTAATCAAGCATACATAAACGGGGTAATTTTCCTAACAAAACTTAGCGGCTTTACATAAAAGTAAAAGTAGGCAATAATAAAATCAGTATGGCAAAGATCGTTTTCTTCGAAGTGGAGGATTGGGAAAAGAATTATATTAATAATGCTTTTACAAATATTCAACCGATTTTGACCGAAGAAAAACTCGAGGAGTCAACGGTGGCTAGGTATCAAGACGTCGAAATAATCTCAACTTTTATTTACTCAGACCTAAGTAAGGAAGTTTTAGGAAAACTTCCTAATCTCAAGTTTATTGCTACCCGCTCAACGGGATTTGATCATATTGATATCGTAGTCTGTAAAGAAAAAGGAATCGTAGTTTCCAACGTCCCGAACTATGGCGCCCACACGGTTGTTGAGCACACCTTTGCTTTGATGTTGGCAGTCTCCAGAAAAATTATTCCCTCAGTCGAGCGAGCTAAAAAAGGTGATTTTTCAAGTGTTGGGTTAACGGGTTTTGATTTATTTGGAAAAACTCTGGGCGTCTTGGGAACGGGACGCATCGGTAAAAATGTTTGTGAAATGGCATTATCTTTTGGAATGACAGTTTTGGCATACTCCAAAAGCCAAGACGAAAAGCTAATCGTAAAAGGCGTTAAATATGTTGCACTAGACGAACTTTTAATAAATTCCGATATCGTCAGTCTTCATTTGCCTCATAACAGCGAAACCGAGCATATTATCAATGCTCAAAATATCGTCAAGTTTAAAAAAGGAGCAATACTGATTAATACGGCAAGGGGAGCCTTGATTGAAACGAAAGCAATTCTTTTGGGGCTTGAGGAGGGAATTCTGGCAGGGGTCGGACTGGATGTTTTGGAAGAGGAAAATGCCTTAAAGGAAGAAAAGGAATTCCTATCTTCAGACCATATTAAAAAGGGAGACGTCCAGACAGAGCTTATGGATCATATTCTTCTGACTAAAGAAAATGTGGTGATTACTCCCCACAATGCTTTTAATAGTAAAGAAGCCTTAAATGAGATACTGGAAACCTCTATTGGCAACGTTAAGGGGTTTATAAATGGAGCCCCGGTCAATTTAGTTGAGTAGAATTTGTATTCATAAACTTAAGAATTTTTTAAAATTTATTTCGTTGACATAAGAAAAAGTCTCTGCTATGGTATTACAACAAGCCCCACTTCGCTAAAGCTGCGAGGGGCAGGGAGGTAGATTATGACGGATTTTCAGCCAAAGGCTGATGGACCTATGGTACAAATTTTAACGGATCAGAATTTTCAAGCGGAAGTGCTTGAATCAAAAATACCTGTCTTAGTAGATTTTTGGGCAGAGTGGTGCCATCCGTGTAGGATTGTCGGGCCAATTGTTGAGGAATTAGCCACTGAATATGACGGTAGGCTTAAGGTTGGCAAGGTAAATGTCGATCAGAATCAGATCCCGGGAGACTACGCAGTGATGAGTATTCCAAGCCTTTTAATATTTAAAGATGGAAAAGTTGTAAAAACAATGGTCGGAGCGCAAAGCAAAGAGAACTTTAAAAGAGAAATAGACTCCGTTCTATGACTTACGACGTAATCATTATTGGCTCAGGGCCTGCAGGTTTGACTGCTGCAATTTACACTACCCGCGCGGATTTAAAAACGTTGGTTATAACCGGTGTTAAATGGGGCGGGCAATTAATGTTGACGACTTTGGTCGAAAACTTCCCAGGCTTTCCCGAAGGAATCCATGGCCCGGATTTAATGGCGAATATGCGTAGTCAAGCCGAAAAATTCGGCGCAGAGTTTATTAATGATGACTTTACCTCGGCCGATTTCTCAAAACCTCCCTTCAAAATCTCGGTCGGAAGTAAAACTTATGAGGCTAAATCAGTCATTATTGCGACAGGAGCTGATACTAAATGGTTGGGGGTGCCGGGGGAAGCAGAAAAAATCGGACGGGGAGTATCGAGTTGCGCGCCTTGCGATGCAGCTTTTTTTAGAAACAAAAATGTTGCCGTTGTTGGCGGCGGAGACAGCGCTATGGAAGAAGCCCTAGTTCTTTCCAAATTTGCCACACATGTTATCTTGATTCACCGCCGCGATAGTTTTAAAGCTTCGGAAATCATGCAAAAAAGAGTTAAGGAAAACCCAAAGATAAATATTCTTTACAACTCGGAAATTACGGAAATTTTAGGGGATTTGAAAGTAGAGAAAATAAAAATCAGAAATAATCAGAGCGAGGAAGTAAAAGAGCTGCCGATCGATGGAGTATTTGTGTCTATCGGACATATCCCAAACACTTCGAAATTAAAAAATATCGCTTTAACCGAGCAGGGTTTTGTCAAAATTCATGATCATTATTTAACCAGTGTTGACGGTGTTTTTGTTGCCGGAGATGTTCACGATAGCGATTATAAACAGGCAATAACAGCCGCCGGCTTTGGTTGCTCAGCAGCTTTAGAAGCCCAAAAATGGCTGGATGAAATTTAAATCCTCGATTATTGTAATGTAAATTACATACGCAAATTTTCGAATCAGCTAAGATCTTGTTGTGGAAGACGAAGAAAAAAAGTCTTATTACACAAAAAGACCACTTTGGCAGTGGATTCTTCTATATGCAGTTGTAGCCATAATCATTTACGGATTGGTTTATTACTTTGTTTTGGCAAAAAACGGAGGATACAATTCCTCGAGCTCTAACTCTTCGACTCCTTCTTACGTTTTACCCACGCAGGCAGGGAAATAACTGGCGCTCATAGCACCATGATTATGATAGAAGCAGACTCAAAACAAAGAACATTACTCGAAAGACTTCAGGACGAAAGCCGTGGAAGAAATCTTTTAGGATTTGCGGTACATAGATTAACCAGTAGGGCAGACATGTCGACCTTTCTAAGAGAATTTTTGGAGCAAACGGAAGATCCTCAAACCCGGATAACCGTATACACACGAACCAGACGCAGTCTTATTTCGGAAATGGAAAGTACTTCTGTTACGAATAGAGAACGTGATGATTGGCTAAGAGCCTTAGATGCAGCGGCTCCTCCTTCATCCCGGGTAAGGCAACCAAGACGGTAAAAAAGCTTTAGTGGCGTAAGTAATATTAATGTTTAAGGAGTAGCGAAATACTGATTACGAGGAAAATACCTATAAAGTTTAGTAAGAACGAAACAAAAATAAATTTATAAGTTTTCATTTTGGAAATTCCCATAAGACTTACCCCAATCTCATCCGGAAAAGGAGAGGCGATAATCAAAGCTCCGATAAGAGGAAGTGTCCAATGGAAATATTTACTGTGCAAAACATGACTAACATGGCTTCCGCCAAAGCGCTCATACAGAGGCTCGAGTTCGTTAACCAAGCCGTCTTTGATAAAGCGGAATATTGTAAGATCGCCAACCATTGCTCCTAAGCCCGCTATTAGTCCAATTTCCCAGGGTGTCAGCTGTTCAGCAAGAATAAATAGAATTACCGCTCCTGTTGCTGCAGTAAAACTTATCACAAAAAGCATCCCCGCAAAGAACGCTCCAACATAGCCCCAATTACCAAGGCTAAATAGTAGTTGATGGAAAATTTCCAAGCGGGTAAGAACAAAAGCAAATAGGATAGAGGCAAAAAAGATGGTAAGGTTTTTATATTTCCACGATTTCCAAAATGCCATATCTTTAGTATAACAAAGTCAGTTAAAATTTAACGCCCGACAGACTTGTAAAAATGACATAGATACTAAAGCTTCCGTAAAAAGCAAACGCCAGTAGCATTGCCGTAATTCTAAAAAGCGAGGGCCTCAAAGCTTTATTTAGATTCGTTAAATTAAGCCATAGTGTTAACCCTGTATGCACAAACATCGCAATTGCGTTTAGGGTAGCGGCGATAATCAATAGTTGAAGCGGTTGGGTAAACCCGAATAAAAATATGATAATACCGGCTAAAATTTGAAGCCATAATACAATATAGAAAACTTTTGGGAAATGCTTTTCTTTTAGCCTGTCAAAGCTGGCAAGAAGCGTATTCTCCGCTAGTATTCTGCTGGTTGCGTCAAAAACCGTGAGTTGAGTGCCGAATAATGTAAGGCTGGCTATTAACAGGAAAAAGGTACCCGCGACAGGGAAAATGCTTTTACCGATTTCTGCGCTTTCTTGGAAAATAAAACCCAAATCGCTTGCTTTAGGATGAATATTGTAGGTTGTTGAGTAGGCAAGAAGAGCCAAAAGAAGAATGGTGATTGAGCCTGTAAGCCAGAAGATTACGAAATGTTCGATGTTGATTTTTTTCCACCATGCTTTAAAGGTTTGAACATTTTCGGGATTAATCTCAAACGTAGAGCCGGTGATAGATACTTCTTCTTGGGTTCCGGTTAAAAGGCTGGTAATTCTTCCTGCGTACCTACCCATTCCGTACCCCTTCTCTTTGATATAGAAGGCTTGGGCAAGATTAAGGTTTCCTCCCGCTCCCGCATAGGCTAATGCTGCCAGAAAAGACGAAATTGCGATTGAACCGGGTAGGAAAAGATAATCGGGGCCAATTCCCACAACGCCTTTAGATAAAGCAATCCAGTCACTGCTTTTTGCCAGAATTACGGAAAGTAAAAAAATGGACGGGACACCGATTACGATTAATACTTTTTGGAATCTTTCTACGGTTTTATAAAGAACCGGTCCTAAAGTAAGAATAAGCCCAATTATAATTAATAGTATGATTGCCAGATAAGAGCTGTTGCTAAAGCCGAAAACATAAGAAAGTATTGCAGCAGAGGAGGCGATAATACCTGGCCATATCCAAGGTAGAAAAGTTGACAATAAGAACCAGTACGAGATGTAACGCATTTTTCTTGTTAAGCCGACAAAAACACTTTCTCCATGCACAAGGGCGTATCTTTCTATTTCCATATTCATAAAGAACTGGAAAGTGATTCCGATTACAGCTCCCCAGATAATCCCTAAGCCATAATGGGAGGAAAGATACGGCCAGAGTATGACTTCGCCGCTTCCTAAGCCTAATCCTAAGATGATAAAGCTTGGGCCGAACAGTTTTCTAAAAGAGGGGGGTTTTGGTAAAATGTTAATCAAAAGAGGCTTGGGAAACATAAGATATATTTATTATACATAAGGAGAATGATTAGTAAATAAAAGTGTACAATGTTTATATGAAAAAGAATTGGTTGCCTAAGCTTTTAGCAATAATACTGATTAGTTTTTTAACACTTTTTTCATTTGACGTAATAACGTCAACGTCATCAATATTTGAAATAATTGTTGGTTTTACTATTCATAGTATCCCAAGCCTGATTCTTCTTGTAGCCTTAATTGTTGCGTGGTGGAAGCCGAGAATCGGAGCGGTAATGTTTACTCTCTTAGGGGCTATCGCATTAATTTGGTTAAAAGGTTCATTTGGAATTTTTGGCGCAATAGTACTATTTATCATCGGCAGCCTATTCTTCCTCGGGCAAAAAAAGCCAGAAAGGGCATAATTCATGCCCGTTTGACAAATTTTAGCCTCATGTTATAATTCCGCATATGAAAGATAGAGACAAACAACCAATAAGTGAGCCTGAAAAGAGTGTTCTTTATGGAGTTGGAAGAAGCGATATAAATAGAGATCGGCTTGCCGAAGTCCTAAGAATTTATGGTGAAGTTGCCGGAGCTTCCGATTATATTAACAGATATGGGCCTGAAGATTTTATTGATGACATGGAGCGGGATTTAGACGTGCAAGGATCGCCAGGAATAGATTTAAGGATTGGCTCTAAGCTTACGGGACATACTAAGCTTATGAGCTGTAGAGAATGGGACAAGCTTACAGGCGAAAGATTAATAAGGTTTTATATGAATCCTAATATTGGCTACGGTGAACAAGACTATGCAGAAGGTGAACAAATGGCAGCGCAATTTGATAAGGCATTAGGCGAATATCTTCAAAGTCAAGGCATTGCAAGGCAAATAATGAAATTTTAGATTTAAGGTGCGCCGCCCCCGCCGGGAAATAATCCATCCCCGAAAATCCTCAAAACTAATTCTATATGATGTATTAATGTATGATATATTGATGTATCATACAACAGCAAAGTTCTCTTTTTTTAAAAAGCATGTGTAAGTATAGTTAAAGCCAAAAAGCGGTGGGAAATAATCCATCCCCAATTTGACAATTAAAGTTGCTCGTTATAGAATGCCGACTATGAGTCAAGATGTGCAGGGGCAAATTATCAGAAGGTGGGGCATGCATATTCCAGTTGTTGGAGATTTATTGGGAGATTTACCAAGATCAAAACGATTGAGAAGTCATACAGAAGAAGTTGTAGTATGCTCTTGGGATGAAGATGGCTCCCCCCATCTATCGCCACCAGTTACCCTAAGCGTCTCGCCGGATGGTCAAGTTAGACTTTCGGATCAAGAAAGAACTTATACGGGAGGGGAAATAAATGCTATGCTCGATCCATATTTTGGGCAAGAATTGTATAGAGTTGGTTCGCCTGTTCCTACAGAACCGCATGTCCGAGGAGAAATTAGCATAGAATATGTGCCGCCTACTTTGCATCAGCGGGCCAGAAGATAAACGGAATCATGTTTAGCTATAAACTGACTTAGCCCCGGGAAATAATCCAGCCCCGAAAATCTTCAAAGTGGTATAATCCCTTTTAATTATGTGGTATGAGAAAGAACCGCCCGGTTTCAATCCTTTAGCTGAAGTGTCGGGGTGTTTTATTGAGCACGATGGTGAACTCCTATTGCTTAAAAGGCTAGGTGCATATGCCGGTACGGAAGCTCTTCCCGGAGGCGTGGTGGATGAGGGAGAAACTCCATTGGAAGCAGTGATAAGAGAAGTAAGTGAAGAAACGGGAATAGATTTAAGTGATACGCCGCCTGATTTTCTTAAGACAATCTTTGAAAGGTGGTCGGATAAAGATTTTGTTTATCACATGTTCCATGCGGCCTTAACCGAGAGACAAATAGTGGCGTTATCTTCTGAACATTCGGATTTTTCTTGGGTTACTCCCGCACTGGCATTACAAAGGAATTTAATAGAAGATTTAGATGCGTGTATAAAAATGTTCTATCCTCAAGCAGCAGGGGAATAATTTAATCCCGAAGTGATATAATAAATATTAATATGGCAACGAAAAAAACTACGGAAACGTTTGAAATAAAAGGCGAAGATTTGGTAAAGAAAGTAAAGGAGTTGGTTCACGAGGGGAATATCCGCAGAATAATCATTAAGGATAAAAATGGCAAAACCTTGATTGAATTACCTCTTACGATTGGTGTAGTTGGAGCCGTTTTGCTTCCGGCGCTGGCAGCAGTCGGAGCGATTGCAGCGCTGGTTACGGAATGTTCAATTATTGTTGAAAAGGAATAGTCCAACCCCGTTTGACATTTTAATCAGTTGGTGCCAGTCTTAGGATAGAAGGGGGGTGAGAAGAATGTTGTCCTCAAAAATGTTCTACAAGGTTACGGCAGTAGCATTCGCGGTCGTAGGCCTCGTACATCTTTTAAGAGTAGTAATGGGCTGGAGCTTTATCATCGCAGGCTGGGATTTTCCTGCGTGGTTAAGTTTGTTTGCGGCTGTCGTTTTGGCATATCTTTCTTTTAACGCCCTTAAACTGTCAGGATTATTAAAATAAGAGGGGTGGGGAATAATTCAGGCCCAAGTTCGTTTATTGACAACTAAAACTTGCAGGCGTATATTGCGTTTATATGACAGGAGAAATTCCAGGGCATCATCCCAAAGATAGAACATTTATAACTGGTGGAGAAAAAATCCTCGAATATTACTCAACAAACAGGTTTAGAAGAGAGGTAGCAAGCGTACCACTTTCAGCATTTACCTTAGGAGATCTACCAATTTTAGTTAGGGCGATGACAGATACTTTAGCGAGGCAGAAAGATGCAGATTTTGTAAGACGCAGAATCGCAGAATTTAACGCAAGACAGAATGGTCAAGTTCCTCCAACAGGCGATAATTCCCCAGAAGGCGGGGAATAATCTAGCCCCGTTTGACATTTGCTTATAGCGGTAATATAATCCTCGCATTATGGCAGTGAAAGAAATTAGAAGGTTAATAGAAGAAGGATTATCAAACCCAGAGCTTTCTCTTGAAGACGCAAGCTTATTGAGGCAAATGCATGCTCTAGATCGAAGAAACGCTTTGGTAAGAGGAGAAACTGCAGAAAGAGATGAAAGGCTTTCAGACGAGTTGAAAGTAATAGAAGAAACAGTTGGAGTGCCAGTGGGAGAATTGCTTGTTGAAAGAGGGATCAGCGCAAGAACAAAAGTCTTAGAAGCTATTCCTAGCCGGTTGCAAGTAACAGGAAAAAGAGGAATTGGAATTTTAGGTGAATTTACGGGAGAGCAAAAAGGAAGGAATCTCTGGGATTTAGATCTTAGTCGTACGGACAGAGCGCTTGTTGTCAGGGCATTAAATGGTCTCTATGGATTAGCAAGATATAGGGTACAAGATCTAAAAATGGACGTGGTTTTTACAATGGATATGAGAACTAGAGCGAGAAATGTTGGGCCTCATGGCCTTGCTGTTTTACGGGGAATTGCATCACAATTACAAAAACCTGCTTAGATAAATTTCACGACTGTCGCTCCCGCCGGGAAATAATCCATCCCCGATTCCCCTTGACCCAGCCATATCTTACCGTTCGGCTTTTCAGAACTATTCGTTCACGCCTCACGGAGCGATTATCGGCGGGTCTGTGCCATGAAGTATGCGCAAGCTTAACTTTATGGCTTGACACCCCTTTGAACCTATGGTAGTATCCTTATACGTGAATGAATCCCGATTCGTTTCGGGAGGATTTTATTTTATGATGACACTAAGAAAATTAGATTTTTCTACCGCATAGCGGTTTTTGTGGCTTCTTGAAGTAAATTTCCCCATTCACTCGCACTTTTAATAATTTAGTGAACCTTGAGGATAAATGCTTAACAGCTCATTTGTCCCGTAAATCTTTGCGAGTGCTAAACGAGTAATTAGATTTACGCGATCCCGTATTGTCTAGGGGCCGTTAGTTCACCTGGTAGAACACTTCATTTGCAATGAAGAGGTAGGCGGTTCGAGTCCGCCACGGTCCACCAGGTAACGACGGCAAAGATAACGGGATCATGAAATTGCAACTCTTCACTTACAGTTCAGAGACAATTTCGGGACAATGAAGATCCGCCAAAGGCGGACAGGGTCCGGGAGTTCGAGTCTCCTCAGGTCCACCCGTTCGACTCGCTTTGCTCGCTCAGGGCTATAGCTTGTCGACAACTCGTTTTTTTGCACGTAGCGCTTGCCACACGACGTGGCCGCTACTTGCAAGGAAATAATGAGTTGGCTCTTTAACAAGTGAGGAGAAGATTTTTAATCTACTCATAATGCCGATAATGGATGCCTAGGAGGCTTTGACCGAGGAAGGACGTATACGGCGGCGATACTCGTTGGGGAGGTGCCATAAACCTTTGATCCAGCGGTTTCCGAATGGGGTAACCCACCTGTTTTACAGGTGGCCAGTTATAAACGTAAGTTCGCAAGAATTTTAATAGTAATTGGCCGGGTACGGCGTGAACTGAAACATCTTAGTAACGCCAGGAAAATAAATCATCCGAGATTCCGTCAGTAGCGGCGAGCGAAAGCGGAACAGTCTAAACCACAATTTATTGTGGTGTTGCAGGGCAGACGATATTCGATTAAGTTTAGGTAGCAGAAAGACCCGGAATGGTCTTCCATAGAGAGTGAAAGACTCGTACGCGAAACTTAAACTTACGATAGTTTGTTCCTAAGTACCATGGGGTACGGTGAAACCCTGTGGGAATCTGGGGCGGCCACGTTCCAAGACTAAATATCAAAGTCTACCGATAGTGAA
>Ga0105105_10000207_pt1 | contig 27469 bp, 22 predicted proteins | sample PPLLaktember2015_4_FD_79108 | JGI IMG/M metagenome (GOLD analysis project Ga0105105, IMG submission 79108) | Freshwater sediment microbial communities from Prairie Pothole Lake near Jamestown, North Dakota, USA - PPLs Lake P8 Core (1) Depth... | ecosystem: Environmental > Aquatic > Freshwater >...
CACGGTCCGGACGACCGGCGGGGTGTCGAAGAGGGGGGCCGGCGGCATCGCGCTGCCGTCGGGCGACACCCAGCCGGAGCCGGCGCCGAGCGGCGCCTTGGCGGGCACCGAGGTCACCGAGGAGGCGGGCGTCTGCTGGAGCGCCCGTGCCGCGGCGAAGCCGGCCAGCGGCGCCGCATCCTCGTTGCGACGCACGCGTTCGGCGTTCTGCCGGATCTCGGCGAGCGTCCGGTCGGGCCAGGTGCCGATCTTCAGGTCGCGCTGGCGCGCCGGCTCGCCGACGCGGACCGAGAAGTCGACGACGACCCGGCGGACCGGTCGCGGCTCGATGCGGACCCAGCCGGACAGACCGGTCGGATCGTTGAACCGGCGGCCGACGTCGGCCTCGGTGAGTCGTTCCAATTCGAGATTCGAGAGCATGGATGCAATTCCAGCAGGTGCACGCGAAGGGGTCTGCGCATTACTGCTCGCCGCGCCGAAGACGGCATCCGCCGACCGCGCAGCTTGCTGAACGGGGCGCTGAACGGCAGGTCGTGTCGGATCGTTGCGACACCCGCGGGCCGCTTCGGGGGACGCGTCGCGTGCCGACGGTGCCGGGCGCCCGGGCTGCGAACCGCCTCCAGGGGGAGGGTGCGCACCCGTGGCGCCACCGTGCCGACGGGCCCGGATCGCGGTGGTGCCGGTGTAAGGTGACGGCTTCGCCGGGCGACCGCCCCGACGACGTCCCGCCGTATCCACATCGAGAGCCGCTCCATGCACGAGGTCCTTCCCCTGCTGCAGAAGACCGACTTCCCGCCGCTCGTCCGGCGCGGACTGTCCACGCTGCAGGTGAACCTGGGCTACGTCTGCAACCAGACCTGCCAGCACTGCCACGTCAACGCGGGCCCGAACCGCAAGGAGTCCATGGACGCGGACACGGTCGACGCGGTGATCGATGCGCTTCGCGCGACCCGGGCGACGACCCTCGACCTCACCGGCGGTGCTCCGGAGCTCAATCCGCACTTCCGCCGCCTCGTGCGCGCCGCACGCGAGTCGGGCGTCCGGGTCATCGACCGATGCAACCTGACCGTGCTGTTCGAACCCGGCCAGGAGGATCTGGCCGATTTCCTGGCGGCTCAGGGCGTGGAGGTCACCGCGTCGCTGCCGTGCTACCTCGAGGACAACGTCGACGCCCAGCGCGGCCAGGGGGTCCACGCCGCCAGCATGCGGGGCCTGCAGCGGCTCAATGCGCTGGGCTACGGCAGCGGCGATCCGGTCCGCGTGCTGAATCTGGTCTACAACCCCCTCGGCGCGTCCCTGCCGCCGCCGCAGGCGGCGCTCGAGGCCGACTACCGGCGCATGCTCGGGGACCGCTTCGGCGTGCGCTTCGACCGGCTGCTGACCCTCGCCAACATGCCGATCCAGCGCTTCGGCTCCACCCTCGTCTCCAAAGGCACGTTCGCCGGCTACATGACGCTGCTGCGGGGCGCCCACCGGCCCGAGAACGTCGATTCGGTGATGTGCCGAGATCTGGTCAGCATCGACTGGCAGGGCTGGGCCTACGACTGCGACTTCAACCAGATGCTCGGCCTGCCGCTGCGGTCCGCGGGACGTCGGCGGACGCATGTCAGCGAGCTCGCCGCGACGGCGCTCGCCGGGCTGCCGGTGGTCGTCCGCGATCACTGCTACGGCTGCACGGCCGGGCAGGGCAGTTCCTGCGGCGGCGCGCTGGCGGCCTGAACCGATGTCCGCCCTCCCTCGCGACGCCGCGCCGGCCGAGACCCTCGCGGGTCGGGTCTGCCCGATCGAATACCGCTACGCACCCTCGGCACTGCGCGCCGCCCCCGAGCTCCAGGCCGACGTGCTGTGGGTCGTCGGCGGTCTCTACGGCAATCTCGAGGCGCTGCGGACGATCGCGCGCTGCGTCGAGGCCGAGCGCGCGTCGCGGGTCGAGGTGGTGCTGAACGGCGACTTCCACTGGTTCGACGCCGATGCGCCGACGTTCGCGCAGATCCAGGCCGGTGTGGCCGGCTGGCGACCGATGCGCGGCAACGTCGAGACCGAGCTCGCCCGTCCCGACGGCGACGGCGCGGATGCCGGCTGCGGCTGCGCCTATCCCGACTCGGTTCCCCAGGAGGACGTCGACCGCTCCAACGCGATGATGGTGCGTCTGCGCGCCACGGCCCGCGCGCTCGACGCCGGTGCGGCCCTGGGGGCGCTGCCGATGCTCGGACGGGCCCGTGTCGGGTCGCTGCGGGTCGGACTCGTGCACGGCGACGACCGTTCCCTGGCGGGCTGGCGCCTCGCTCACGATGCGCTCGACGCGAGCCGCGCCGACGGTCTCGACGCCGCGTTCGACGACGCGCAGGTCGACCTGATCGCGAGCAGCCACACCTGCATGCCGGTGGCCGACGCCTGGACCTCGTCGCGGCACGGCCGGACGCTCGCGGTCATCAACAACGGTGCCGCGGGCATGGCCAACTTCGCCGGCTCCACCCACGGCATCGCCACCCGGATCGCCGCGCCCGGCGCGCCGATGCCCGCCGGACTCCGGGTCCTGTACCGCGCGACCCTCGGGGACACCGAGGTGGCGGCGGTCGCGGTGGACTTCGACGTCGGGCGCTTCCTCGAGGGCTTCGACCGGACCTGGCCTGCGGGGTCGCCCGCCGAGCGGTCCTATCGCGCCCGGATCGCGGGCGGCACCGCCTGTGCGCCCCGGGCGGCCGTACGTGGCCCGTTCGGCGTGCCGTCCTGAGCCTCGCCGCGCTCCGAGGGCCACTCCCCACCCCCCTCGGTCGCCGCACGCCGCGATGAACCCGGCCGCCCAACCCTGCGTGCCTCGCCTGTCGGTCGTCGTGCCGGCGCTCGACGAAGCCGCCTCGATCGCGACCACCGTGTCCGACGCGCTCGTCCATGCCGACGAGGTCATCGTCGTGGACGGCGGCAGCCGCGACGCGACCGCCGCGCTCGCCGCCGCCGCCGGGGCTCGGGTCGTCGATGCGCCACGCGGGCGGGCGGCGCAGATGAATGCGGGGGCGGCGCTCGCCACCGGAGACGTGCTGCTCTTCCTGCATGCGGACTGCCGGCTCCCGCCCCTGGCCGGCGATGCGGTGCGTGCCGCGGTCTGCGCCGGTGCGCGCTGGGGCCGGTTCGACGTGCGGCTCGACTCGAGCCGCGCCGCGCTCGCGGTGGTCGGCGCGATGATGAACCTGCGCTCCCGCCTCACCGGCATCGCCACCGGCGATCAGGCGATCTTCGTCGACCGGAGCCTCTGGTCGGCACTCGACGGCTACGCACCGATCCCGCTGATGGAGGACGTCGAGCTGTGCGCCAGACTGCGCCGCATGGCCCGCTGCGCCTGCCTGCGCGAGCGGGTCACGGTGTCCGCGCGGCGCTGGGAGACCCGCGGCGTCGCGCGGACCGTGGTCGAGATGTGGGCGTGGCGGGCGGCCTATGCGCTCGGCGTGTCGCCCGCCCGCCTGCACCGCCTGTACTACGGCCGGCGATGACGCGGACCCGCCTGATCGTCTTCGCACGTCTGCCGCAGCTCGGTCGGGTCAAGACCCGGCTCGCCGCCACGATCGGTCCGCAGCGCGCGCTCGAGGTCTATCGGCGGCTCCTCGACACCACCCTCGCGCTCGCGCAGGCGAGCGGCGCCGATCGGCTGGAGCTGTGCGTCGCCGACGATGGCGTGCCGGCGGACGATGGCTCGCGGACGCTGACGGCCACGCTCGCGGCCCGTGGCTGGACGGTCGTTCCGCAGCGCGGAGCCGACCTCGGCGCGCGGATGCGCGACGCGCTGGAGCGGGCGCTCGAGCAGGGCGAGCGCCCGGTGCTGCTCGGCAGCGACTGCCCGGTGCTGTCTCCGGCCGACGTGCAGGCCGCTTTCGCAGCCCTGCGTCGTGCGGATGCCGTCTTCGCGCCGACCGAGGACGGCGGCTATGCGCTCGTCGGCCTGTCCCGGCCCCTGCCGACGCTCTTCGAGCACATGCCCTGGGGCACCGGCGAGGTGGCGGCCCGCACCCGGGAGCGCGCGCATGCGGTGCAGGCGCGGGTCGCGTGGCTGCGGACGGTCTGGGACGTCGACGTCGAGGCCGACCTCGTCCGCTGGGAGCGCGGCGCCGGTGGGGGGCCTGCCGCGGCCGACTAGGCGCGGTCCGGCCGGACCGTCGGTCCGTCCGCATCGGCGAGGGTGGCGGTCCCGCCCACCGCGGACCCGGCCTTGCCCGCCGTGCCCGACGAAGCGGACGCCGCGGACGCAGCAGCCGCGGCGACGGCGAGCGCCTCGGCCGCCTCGCGCTGCTCGGCGTGGCGCGTCACGGCATCGCCCGTCGGGCGGTCGTCGTCGCCGCCGAACTCCGGGAAGCGTGCGAACAGCGTGTCGATCGGCTGAGGCTGCCCGAACAGGTCGCCCTGCAGATAGTCCACGCCGATCTCGCGCAGCCGGTCGAAGACGCCCTGGCTGTGCACATGCTCGGCGATGGTCCGCAGGTTCAGGCGGCGCGCCACCCGCACCGTCGACATCACGATCTCCTCGTCGATCGGGCTGTTCGCGAGGTTCCGGATGAACGAGCCGTCGATCTTCAGGTAGTCCAGCGGGAAGCGCTTGAGGTACTCGAAGGTCGCCAGGCCCGTGCCGAAGTCGTCGAGGGCGATGCCGAAGCCCTCCGCCTTGAGTTCGTCGACCAGCCGCGAGGCGGCCGACGGGTTGCGGATCGCCTCGCTCTCGGTGATCTCGAACACGATCTTGTCCGCGGGCAGCGAATAGAGCGCGCGCTGCTGGCGGATGTACTCCGCGATCGCGCCGTCGCTCATCGTCGAGCCCGACAGGTTGATCGAGCACTTGTGCGTGCGCGCCAGCGCCTGGGGGTTGGTCGCCAGCCACTCGAAGGCGCGCTTGACGACCGCACGGTCGAACGGCACCGACATCTGCGCCTGCACGGTCAGCGTGAGGAACTCCGGAGGCTGGATCAGCCCGCCGTCCCGATCGCGCAGGCGGGTGAGCACCTCGTACGAGATCATGCCCGCGGGCGCATCGGGATCGACCACCGGCTGGGCGTACAGCTCGAGCCGCGTCTCGCGCACCGCCTCCCGGATGTGCTCGATCTTGCTCTGATGGGCACGCCGCGAGTCGATCATCATCTGCGAGAGCGGCTCGACGAAGAGCTGCGGGTCGCGCACGCTGGCCGCGATCGCGAGCGCGTCCGCCAGCGACGACAGGCAGTCCTCGCTGTTGATGAGCGCATGCCGGTCGATCAGCAGGCCGCCGACGCAGGCCTGCAGCCTCAGGTTGCCGTGCTCGGTCGCGTAGCGCTGCCCGGCCAGCTGGGAATAGGCCTCGCGGGCGACGGTGCGCACCTGCGCGACGGTGTCGGCCTCGACCACCAGCGCATACCGTCCCGCGGACAGCCGCGCGGCGAACTGGGTGCCCGGCTGACGCAGCAGCAGGGCCGCGGTCGACTGCTCGAGCTGCATCGCGGGAATGGTGCCGCACAGGTCGCTGACGGAATCGAAGTTCGTCAGGTGCACGCCGATCAGCCCGAAGTTCGGCCGCTGCGGTGAGGCGAGACGGTCGCCGAACTCGGACAGGAGTCCGCGGTCGTTGAGCAGCCCGGTGGTCATGTCCTGCCGTGCCTGCCTCGCCACCCGCATCAGCGCGAGCCTGCGGTCGGCCGCCACCGCCTGCAGCACCAGCGCGACGACCACCGCGCAGAACACCAGCACCGAGGCTTCGACGGCTCGGTGGAAGTCGTCGCCTGCGGCCGGCACCTGATAGGCCCGCACGGCGAGCAGCGGCAGCGCGGCCAGCAGCAGGGTCAGTGCGTTGGCGCGCTCGTCCATCCGGATCGCGATCCAGGCCACGATCGGAAAGAACAGGAACTGGATGACGTAGGCGTACTCGTGATGGCCCATCACCGACAGCGCGAAGCTGGCGCCGGCGACCGCGACCGCCATCAGCAGCCCGGACAGGTCGACGATCGGCACCTCCTGTTCGCCGGCGTCGAGCTGAGGCAACGAGTCGTCGAGCCAGGCGAGCACCGCCGGCGCGACGAGCATCGTTCCGACCGCGACCGTCAGCCAGGCCGTCAGGTACAGGTGCAGCGGGTGGATGCCGGGGACTTCGCCGGCCAGCACCAGGACGGTGCCCGCGATCAGGGCGGCCAGCGGCGCGCCGGCCAGCAGCGTCGTCCCCAGGAAGCGCACCACCGCCTCGAGGCGATACTCGGCGGGCTTCCAGTCGCCGATCCGCCGCAGGATCAGGATCGGCACCGCCGCGCCCGCCAGCGTCACCGCGGCGGCGGCGCCGGCCATCGCGGGGCTGCGGAACGCGAAGAGCCCGTATCCCAGTGCCCCGGCCGCCGCCGGCAGCGTCCATGCGACGCCGTGCCGCCATCCGAATGCGAACGCGACGCCTGCCGCCGGCCAGAGCAGCAGCCGCAGCGGATCGCCGCGGGACACCAGCTGGGCGAGCAGGCAGAAGACGAACGTCATCACCGCGACGAGCAGGGCGCGCGGCAGGGCGGGCAGGGGGGATTCGGCCGAAGCCTGACGGTTCAGCAAGCCGTGTGGAAGGTGTTTCCTTGACCGAGTGTACCGCAGGGGTTCGCGGTGCCGGACACGTCGGACCGGCGGGGCCGTGCGGCGGTTCCCCGGGTGTGGCGGAGCTGCCGACGCGCCGCAGTGCGCGCGCCGGACCGCCGGCAGAACCGGGCGGCACGCCCCCGGCCGGGGCGTGCCGCCGCGTGCCGCATCAGGCGGCCATCAGCTCGCGCAGCACGAACGGCAGGATGCCGCCGTGGCGGAAGTAGTCGACCTCGATCGGCGTGTCGATCCGGGACAGCAGCGTCACCTTGCGCGACTTGCCGTCGCGACCGGTGATCGTCATCGTGATGTCCTGCTGCGGCACCATCTCGGCCGGGAACTCGATGTCGAAGGACTCGTCGCCCTTGATGCCGAGCGACTCCCACGAGTCGTTGCCCTTGAACTGCAGCGCGAGCACGCCCATCCCGATCAGGTTCGAGCGGTGGATCCGCTCGAAGCTGCGGGCCACGACCGCACGCACGCCCAGCAGCTGGGTGCCCTTGGCCGCCCAGTCGCGCGACGATCCGGTGCCGTACTCCTCGCCGCCGAAGACGACCGTCGGCACGCCGGCGGCGACGTACTTCATCGCCGCGTCGTAGATGTACATCTTCTCGCCGCTCGGCTGGTAGACCGTCACGCCGCCTTCCTCGCGGGCACCGTCCGCCTTCGGAGGCACCATCAGGTTCTTGATCCTGACGTTCGCGAACGTGCCCCGCATCATCACGTCGTGATTGCCGCGACGGGCGCCGTACGAGTTGAAGTCCGCCTTGATCACGCCGTTCTCGAGCAGGAACTTGCCCGCCGGGGACTGCTCCTTGATCGAGCCGGCCGGCGAGATGTGGTCGGTCGTGATCGAGTCGCCGAACAGCCCGAGCGCGCGCGCACCCTTGATCGAACCCGCCGTGGTCGGCGTCATCGCGAAGTCACCGAAGAACGGCGGCTCGGCGATGTAGGTCGATTTCGGCCAGTCGTAGACCTGGCCGTCGGACGACGGCACCTTGTTCCACAGGACGTGGTCCTTGGTCAGGTTGCCGTAGAGGCGCTTGAAGGTCTTCGGGTCCATCGCATGCTTCATCAGCGCGTGGATCTCGTCCGAGGTCGGCCAGATGTCGCCGATGAAGACGTCGCGCCCCTTCGGATCCTTGCCCAGCGGTTCCGTCATCAGGTCGACGGTGATGTTGCCGGCGATCGCGTAGGCCACGACCAGCGGCGGCGAGGCGAGGAAGTTCGCGCGCAGGTTCGGGTGGATCCGAGCCTCGAAGTTGCGGTTGCCGGAGAGCACCGCCGCGCAGACCATGTCGTTCGAGACGATCGCCTCGTTGATCTCGGGCGTGAGATCGCCGGCATTGCCGATGCAGGTGGTGCAGCCGTAGGCGGCGACCGCGAAGCCGAGCTTGGCGAGCGGCTCGAGCAGCTTGGCCTTCTCGAGGTACTCGGTCACCACCCGCGAGCCGGGGGCGAGCGAGGTCTTGATGTGCGGCGAGACCTTCAGGCCGCGCGCCACCGCCTTCTTGGCCAGCAGGCCGGCCGCGAGCAGGACCCCGGGGTTCGAGGTGTTCGTGCACGAGGTGATCGCGGCGATCAGCACGTCGCCGTTGTGGATCGGCAAGCCCGATGCGGTCTTGTACTCGCGCTCGAGGTCGGCGGGCGCCTTGGCGAACCCGTTGTCGGCCACCGGCTTGGCGAACAGTTCCGCGAAGGTCGACTTCACGTGACCGATCTCGATGCGGTCCTGCGGGCGCTTCGGGCCGGCCAGCGACGGGGCGACGGTCGACAGGTCGAGTTCGACGATCTTCGAATAGTCGAGTTCGCCGGCCTTCGGCACGCCGTACAGGCCCTGGGCCTTGAAGTAGGCCTCGAAGGCCTCGATCTCGTCCTTCGTGCGGCCAGAGCCTTCGAAGTAGTCGATCGTCTTGTCGTCGACCGGGAAGAAGCCCATGGTCGCGCCGTACTCCGGCGCCATGTTCGCGATCGTCGCGCGGTCGGGCAGCGCCAGGCTGGCCGTACCCTCGCCGAAGAACTCGACGAACTTGCCGACGACCTTCTCGCGACGCAGCATCTCGGTGATCCGCAGCACCAGGTCGGTCGCGGTCACGCCCTCGCGCAGCCGGCCCTTCAGGTGCACGCCGACGACGTCGGGGGTCAGGAAGTACACCGGCTGGCCGAGCATGCCGGCCTCGGCCTCGATGCCGCCCACGCCCCAGCCGACGACGCCGATGCCGTTGATCATCGTCGTGTGGCTGTCGGTGCCGACCAGCGTGTCGGGGTAGTAGACGGTGTGCTTGCCGTCCTTCTTCGCGTGGACGCCGCGCGCCAGGTACTCGAGGTTCACCTGGTGGACGATGCCGATGCCCGGGGGCACGACCTTGAACGTGTCGAAGGCCTGCATGCCCCACTTCATGAACTGGTAGCGCTCGGCATTGCGCTGGAACTCCAGCTTCATGTTCAGGTCGAGCGAGTCCGGCGTGCCGTAGTGATCGATCATCACCGAGTGGTCGACCACCAGGTCGACCGGCACCAGGGGCTCGATGCGCTTCGGATCCTTGCCCATCTTGGCGGCGACGCTGCGCATCGCGGCCAGGTCGGCGAGCAGCGGCACGCCGGTGAAGTCCTGCAGCACGACCCGCGCGACGATGAACGGGATCTCGTCGGTGCGCTTGTCGATCGGACGCCAGTTCGCGAGCTGCTCGACGTGCTGCTCGGTGACCTTCTTGCCGTCGACGTTGCGCAGGACCGCCTCCAGCACGATCCGGATGGACACCGGCAGGCGCTTGACGTTCGGGAAGGTCTTCGCGAGCGCGGGGAGGGAATAGAAGCTGCCGGACTTGCCGGATTTCAGCTTCAGATCCTTCAGGGTCTTGAACGCGTTGTGTGCCATGTCGTTGCCTCTGCGGGAGTGGACGGTTGGGTGTTCGGTCGTGCGCTGCGCTGCGGGTGTGCGGAGATGCGGATCAGCGTGGCGCCGGGGCGGGGGCCGATGCGGGGGAGGGGGCGGCCGAGGGCACCGAGCCGGCGGCGGGGGGCGGCACCGTGCGCGGCGTCGCCGCGCCGCGCGCCGTGCGCGACGGGGGCTCGGCGCGGAAGGTGCCGTCATCCATGTTCAGCGTGCCCATGCCCGGCACCACCAGGTCGCCCGGACGCTGGCCGGCCTCGCAGGGGCCGAGCCACCGGGCGACCACGGCCTCGCGATCCTCGCGACGTCCCGTCGCGCTGGTGGCGGGGTGGGTGACGATGGTGTCGATCCGGTATTCGTTCTCGAAGTCGCCGGTGGCCACCGCCCGGCCGGTCACGGTCGAGCGGCCTTCCTTGCAGACCGATTCGGCCACCCAGGCCTCGCCTGAGCGCACGAACTCCCCCAGCGTGCACGAGCCACGCGGGCCGGGGCTGCGGTCGAGGTGGGCGCGCGCGCTGTCGGTCTGCTCGCCGACGCAGAACCGGGTCGGCGGCATGCCGATCGAGTCGGCGTTGACGGTGCGCACCTCCCACAGACCGGCCCTGCGCTTCGGATGCGCATCGGCCGCCGCCGGCAGCAGCACTGCCGCGAGCAGCATGACCACGAGGCGCGCGACGGCGGTCACCGCCCGGCCCGCGCCGATGCGGCCGGCATGCCGGCGATGCGGGGCCCGACGGACGAGGCGGATCGGCGGGCGTCGCGCTCGTGCATGGCTGGAAGACCTACTGCTTCGGCGCCGCCGCGGCGTCGAGCGTGCGCTCGACCGGCGCCCCGGTCGACTTCGCCTCGGCTTCGGCGCCGCGCTGCATGTCGTGCTGGCAGGAGTCGACGATGCGCTGGCCGGTCTGCGTGTTCAGCAGCATCGACTTGAACGGGATCTGGACGAGCAGGACGCGGCCCCGGGTGTCCTCCAGGCGGATGGCACCGGTATTGGAGGCGACCGGCTTCATGACCCAGACGTCCTTCTTGTAGCGGACGTCGACATAGCCGTCGAACACCGGGTTGCGCTCGACGAACACCTCGAACTTCTCGTCGCAGACGTACTTGCCGTAATGGACGTGGGTGGCGGCCTGGCGCTGCGCCTCGTCGGCGTGAGGCAGGTCGGCCATCTGCTCGGCGGTGGTCGGGGGCGGGACGTTGGCCGGCCGCTTGGGCGCCGGCTTGGACGCCGGCTTGGCCTGGGCCTTGGGCGCGCTCTGGGGCGCCTTCGGGGCGGGCTTCACCTCCTGCGCCTGCGCGGCCGACAGCAGCGCCGCGCACGCCGACACGACGGCGAGCATGCGCGGGAACGAACGGATGATGGGGGTCACGGACGCGTCTCCAGATGGCACGAAACCGGCATTGTCCCTCGATCAGGGGTCGCGCGCCGGCCCGCGCATCCGACCTGCGTGAAACCCGCGACGGACGGCGACCCGTGAGCGCCGCCCGCCGGGCGGACAACCGGAATCTTCCGCACCATGCGGGCGTCGTCAGGGCAGCAGGTGCGAGACGCCGTCCCGTTCCTCGAGCAGTTCCTTGAGCGTGAAATCCATGCGCTCGCGGCTGAACGCATCGACCTCCAGGCCCTGCACGATCGTGTATTCGCCGTTGGCGCAGACCACCGGGTAGCCGTACATGACGTCCTGGGGGATGCCGTAGGAGCCGTCCGACGGGATGCCCATGGTCGTCCACTTGCCGCCGGTGCCGAGGGCCCAGTCGCGCATGTGGTCGATGGCGGCGTTCGCGGCGGACGCCGCCGAGGACAGGCCGCGCGCCTCGATGATGGCGGCGCCGCGCTTGCCGACGGTCGGCAGGAACGTGTCCTTGTTCCAGGCGTCGTCGTTGATCATCGCCTTGACCGACTGGCCGCCGAGGGTGGCGAACCGGTAGTCGGCGTACATCGTGGGCGAGTGGTTGCCCCACACGCAGAGCTTCTCGATCGCCGAGACCGGCTTGCCGGTCTTCGCCGCGATCTGCGACAGCGCGCGGTTGTGGTCCAGGCGCAGCATCGCGGTGAAGTTCTTCTTCGGCAGGTCGGGGGCCGACTTCATGGCGATGTACGCATTGGTGTTCGCCGGGTTGCCGACCACCAGCACGCGCACGTCGCGGCTCGCGGCCGCGTTCAGCGCCTTGCCCTGCGCGGTGAAGATCTGCGCGTTGGCGGCCAGCAGGTCCTTGCGTTCCATTCCGGGGCCGCGCGGGCGGGCACCGACGAGCAGCGCGTAGTCCGCGTCCTTGAAGGCCGTGGCGGGGTCGCCATGCGCGGTCATGCCGGCGAGCAGGGGGAACGCGCAGTCCTCGAGTTCCATCATCACGCCGCGCAGCGCCTTCTGCGCCTTCTCGTCGGGGATCTCGAGCAGCTGGAGGATCACCGGCTGGTCCTTGCCCAGCATGTCGCCGTTGGCGATGCGGAACAGCAGCGAGTAACCGATCTGGCCGGCGGCGCCGGTCACGGCGACTCGTTTGGCGGGCTTGGTCATGGTCGTCCTTCGAGGGGGTCAGGAGGGGACTTCGGGGTCGAGCGCGAGTGTAGGAGCGGCTCCAGGTGGTGTCAACCGGGAGCTATAACTTCTATAAGACATCAGTTACTGGACAAGCGCGGCCGCTCGTGCTCATATCCGGACGATGAGCTCGGTCACGTTCAGCCCGCTCTACCGGCAGATCCGCGATCGGCTGGTGCACAGCCTGCAATCGGGAGAGTGGCGCCCGGGCGAGGCCATTCCCAGCGAGATCGATCTCGCCGCGCGCTATGGCGTCAGCCAGGGCACCGTCCGCAAGGCGATCGATGCGCTGTCGGCCGAGAACCTGCTGGTTCGCCGGCAGGGGCGCGGCACCTTCGTCGCCAGCCACCAGGAAGCCCGGGCGCAGATCCGCTTCCTGCGGCTGCGACCGGACGACGGCGGCGAACCGAGGCAGCCGACCAGCCGGTTCCTCGAGTGCCGCAGGCTCCGTGCGCCGCTCGAGATCGCGCGCGCGCTCGAGATGAAGGCGGGCGACACGGCGGTGACGATCCGTCGCCTGCTCGAGTTCGACGGCGAGCCGATCGTCCTCGAAGAGATCTGGCTGCCCGGCCAGACCTTCCGCGGCCTGACCGCCGAGCGGCTCACCGCGTACAGCGGTCCCCTTTACGCATTGCTCGAGACCGAGTTCGGCACCAGGATGATCCGGGCCAGCGAACGGCTGCGCGCGGTGGCTGCGGGCGAGGTCGAGGCGAGGGCGCTCGGCGTCGAGGTCGGCGAGCCGCTGCTCCTTGTCGACCGCGTGTCCTCGACATACGGCGACAAGGCCGTGGAGGTCCGCCGAGGCTGGTATCGGACGCATCACCACCACTATTTCAACGAGCTGAGCTGAGAATTGGTGCAACGCGAGATTTACGTCAGAATGACACGGTTTTGCCCGATCGAATAAACGGGGAGGTCGGGGGTCAAGGGGGCCGTCCGTCCGCACGGCGGCTTTCTGCAACCTCCGGCGTGCCCGAGCGTCCCCAGTCACCAAGAGCACAGTCCGAGGCATCCATGGCCGACATCGCAGCCCAGAAAGCGCGACCGCAGTACCGCAACATCGGCGTCAACCAGATCGTGTCGTACCGGCTTCCGCCGGCGGGCATCGTCTCCATCCTGCATCGGATCAGCGGTGCGGTTCTGTTCCTGCTGGGCATTCCGTTCGCGCTCTACCTGCTGCAGGAGAGCCTCACCAGCGAGCTGAGCTTCCAGTCGTACCGCGCGATCGTCGGGAGCATCCCCGGCAAGCTCGTTCTGCTGGTGCTGATCTGGGCCTTCGTGCACCACGCGGTCGCCGGCATCCGGTACCTGCTGCTCGACCGCCACGTCGGCATCCAGAAGGACGCGTCGCGCTCGTCGGCGCTGGCGGTCCTCGGGATCACGGTCGCGCTGACCGCGGTGCTCGCCCTCAAGCTGTTCGGAGCCTTCTGAGATGACCACCCGTCGAATCGTCGTCGGCGCGCACTACGGTCTGCGCGACTGGCTGGCGCAACGCGTCTCCGCGGTCGTGCTGCTCGCCTACACGCTGCTGCTGCTGGGCGCCGTCCTCTTCACCCGCGACCTCGACTACGGCTCCTGGGCCGGCATGTTCTCGACGGTCTGGATGAAGGTGGCGACGCTGCTGGCCGTGCTCGCGCTGATCTGGCACGCGTGGGTCGGCGTCCGCGACATCTACATGGACTACATCAAGCCGACGGGCGTTCGGCTGGTGCTGCAGGTCGCCACGGTGGTGGCGCTGATCGGTTACGCCATCTGGGCAGTGATCATTCTCTGGAGAGTCTGAGTTGGCTGAAGTTCTGAATCAACTCGCGAACGGCCTGCCGCGCCGGCGGTTCGACGCGGTCATCGTGGGTGCCGGCGGCGCCGGCATGCGCTGCTCGCTGCAGCTCGCCGAAGCCGGCTACAACGTGGCCGTCCTGTCCAAGGTGTTCCCGACCCGCTCGCATACGGTCGCCGCGCAGGGCGGGATCGGTGCTTCGCTCGGCAACATGAGCGAGGACAACTGGTACTGGCACATGTTCGACACCGTCAAGGGCTCCGACTACCTCGGGGACCAGGACGCCATCGAGTACATGTGCAAGATGGCACCGCAGGTCGTCTACGAGCTCGAGCATTTCGGCATGCCGTTCGACCGGAACGCCGACGGCACGATCTACCAGCGCCCGTTCGGCGGCCACACCGCGAACTTCGGCGAGAAGCCGGTCCAGCGCGCCTGCGCGGCCGCCGACCGCACCGGCCATGCCCTGCTGCACACGCTCTACCAGCGCAACGTCCGCGCGCGCACGCAGTTCTTCGTCGAGTGGATGGTGCTCGACCTCGTCCGCGACGCCGAGGGCGCCGTGGTCGGTGTCGTCGCGCTCGAGATGGAGACCGGCGAGGTGATGGTCCTCGAGTCGAAGGTCACCGTGCTGGCCACCGGCGGCGCGGGCCGCATCTGGGCCGCCTCGACCAATGCCTTCATCAACACCGGCGACGGCATGGGGATGGCGGCGCGGGCGGGCATTCCGCTCGAGGACATGGAGTTCTGGCAGTTCCACCCGACCGGCGTGGCCGGCGCCGGCGTGCTCATCACCGAGGGCGTGCGAGGCGAGGGCGGGATCCTGCTGAACAAGGACGGCGAGCGCTTCATGGAGCGCTACGCCCCCACCCTCAAGGACCTGGCACCGCGGGACTTCATCTCGCGCTCGATGGACCAGGAGATCAAGGAAGGGCGGGGCGCGGGCCCGGACGGCGACTACGTCCTGCTCAAGCTCGATCATCTCGGCGCCGAGAAGATCATGAAGAAGCTGCCGTCGATCCGCGAGATCGCGATCAAGTTCGCCAACGTCGACCCGATCAAGGACCCGATCCCGGTCGTGCCCACCATCCACTACCAGATGGGCGGGATCCCGACGAACTTCCACGGCCAGGTCGTCGTCCCGAAGAACGGCAACCCGAACGCCATCGTGGAAGGCCTGTACGCGATCGGCGAATGCGCGTGCGTCTCGGTGCACGGCGCCAACCGCCTGGGCACCAACTCGCTGCTCGACCTGGTGGTGTTCGGCCGCGCAGCCGGCAATCACATCGTCGACGCGAAGTTCAAGGACCAGGGCTTCCGCTCGCTGCCCGCCCAGGCCGGCGACGAGTCGCTGTCCCGGCTGTCCCGGCTCGACGGCTCGACCTCGGGCGAGAACACCCAGGAAGTGGCCAACGAGATCCGGCGCGCGATGCAGACCCACTGCAGCGTGTTCCGCACCTCCGAGCTGCTGTCGCAGGGCGTCACCAAGATCATGGATCTCGCCGAGCGCGCCAAGACCGTCCACATCAAGGACAAGTCGAAGGTGTTCAACACGGCGCGCGTCGAGGCGCTCGAACTGGACAACCTCGTCGAGACCGCCAAGGCCACGATCGTCTCGGCCGAAGCGCGCAAGGAGAGCCGCGGCGCGCACGCCCACCGCGACTTCCCCACCCGCGACGACGCGAACTGGATCAAGCACTCGCTGTACTACAGCGAAGGCAACCGGCTCGACTACAAGCCGGTCAACATGAAGCCGCTGACCGTCGAGACCTTCGCGCCGAAGGCTCGGACGTTCTGAGCAGGAGCACCATTCGATGAACGCAGTCGTGATGAACGCCCCCGTAGGCGCCGGAACCAAGCCGGTGGCCCGCACGGTCCGCTTCTCGATCTATCGGTACGACCCCGACAAGGACGCCAAGCCGTACATGCAGGACCTGACGGTCGAGCTGCTGCCGACCGACAAGATGCTGCTCGACGCGCTGATGCGCATCAAGCAGGTGACCGACGATTCGGTCGCCTACCGTCGTTCCTGCCGCGAGGGCGTCTGCGGCTCCGACGCGATGAACATCAACGGCAAGAACGGGCTCGCCTGCATCACCAACCTGCGCGACCTGAAGGAGCCGATCGTCCTCAAGCCGCTGCCGGGCCTGCCGGTCATCCGCGACCTGATCGTGGACATGACCCAGTTCTTCAAGCAGTACCACTCGATCAAGCCGTTCCTGATCAACGACACGCCGCCGCCCGAGAAGGAGCGGCTGCAGACGCCCGAGGAGCGCAACGAGCTCGACGGGCTCTACGAGTGCATCCTGTGCGCGTGCTGCTCGACCTCCTGCCCGTCGTTCTGGTGGAACCCGGACAAGTTCGTCGGCCCGGCGGGCCTGCTGCAGGCCTATCGGTTCATCGCCGACAGCCGCGACCAGGCGACCAGCGCGCGGCTCGACGATCTCGAGGATCCGTACCGGCTGTTCCGCTGCCACACGATCATGAACTGCGTGGACGTCTGTCCGAAGGGGCTGAACCCGACCCTGGCCATCGGCAAGATCAAGGACCTGATGGTCCGCCGAGCGGTCTGACGACGGGAACCCCGCAGCGGCCACCGACATGCTCCCGCCCGACGCCGATACGGTGGTTCGCCACCAGGACGATCCGGCGCGCCGTCGCCGGCTGCGCTGGCGCAGCCGGCGCGGCCTGCTCGAGAACGATCTGGTGCTGACCCGCTTTCTCGACGCGAACGAAACCTCGCTGACCGACGAGGAGGTGGGCGGTCTGGTTCGCCTGCTCGATCTGTCCGACAATGCGCTGATGGACCTGCTCCTGGGCCGCAGCGAGCCGGACGGTGACCTCGACGATCCGCACGCGCGCCGGATGCTCGACCGGCTGCGCGCAGCCTGAACGAGGCAGCCGCAGAAGCCGCCCGTCTCCGCCCGTATCTCAACCGACCGACCCAATCCTTCCGCACGCATCCACAGGGCGACCGATGACCTCCACCAAGAAAGCCACGATGACGTTCACCGACGGCACGCCGTCGGTCGACTTCCCGATCTACGAGGGGACCGTCGGCCCCGACGTGATCGACATCCGCAAGCTGTACGGACAGACCGGGAAGTTCACGTTCGACCCGGGCTTCATGTCGACGGCCGCGTGCGACTCGAAGATCACGTACATCGACGGCGACAAGGGCGAGCTGCTGTACCGCGGCTACCCGATCGAGCAGCTCGCCACGAACTGCGACTACCTCGAGACCTGCTACCTGCTGCTCAACGGCGAGCTTCCGAACCGCGCGCAGCAGAAGGACTTCGAGTACCGGGTCACGCACCACACGATGGTGCACGAGCAGATGACGCGGTTCTTCCAGGGCTTTCGCCGGGACGCGCACCCGATGGCCGTGCTGGTCGGCTGCGTCGGCGCGCTGTCGGCCTTCTATCACGACTCGCTCGACATCAACAATTCCGAGCACCGTCACATCTCCGCGATCCGCCTGATCGCGAAGATGCCGACGCTGGTCGCGATGGCCTACAAGTACACGGTGGGCCAGCCGTTCATGTACCCGCGCAACGACCTGTCGTACAGCGGCAACCTGCTGCGCATGATGTTCGGCACGCCGTGCGAGGAGTACAAGGTCAACCCGGTCCTCGAGCGCGCGCTCGACCGCATCCTGATCCTGCACGCCGATCACGAGCAGAACGCGTCGACCTCGACGGTGCGCCTGGCCGGCTCGTCCGGTGCCAATCCGTTCGCCTGCATCGCGGCGGGCATCGCCACGCTGTGGGGCCCGGCGCACGGCGGTGCCAACGAGGCCTGCCTGCAGATGCTCGACGAGATCCAGAAGAACGGCGGCGTCGACAAGATCGGCGAGTTCATCGCCAAGGTGAAGGACAAGAACTCCGGCGTGAAGCTGATGGGCTTCGGTCATCGGGTCTACAAGAACTACGACCCGCGCGCCAAGCTCATGCGCGAGACCTGCTACGAGGTCCTGGGCGAGCTCGGCCTGCACGACGATCCGCTGTTCAAGCTGTCGATGAAGCTCGAGCAGATCGCCCTCGAGGACGACTACTTCGTGTCGCGCAAGCTGTACCCGAACGTCGATTTCTACTCGGGCATCGTGCAGAAGGCGCTGGGCATCCCGACCTCGATGTTCACCTGCATCTTCGCGCTGGCCCGCACCGTCGGCTGGATCGCGCAGTGGAACGAGATGATCTCGGATCCCGAGCAGAAGATCGGCCGCCCCCGTCAGCTGTTCGTCGGCGCGACGCGCCGCGACGTCAAGGCGATCGACCTGCGCTGAAGGCGGCCCGTCGCGACGCTCCGTGCGTCGCGCTGTCCGCGACCGGCCCTTCGGGGCCGGTTTTTTTTTCGCTCAGTCGGCCTCGGGCAGCCAGATCTCGGCCTCGGTGCCGATCCCCGCATCGCTGCGAAGTTCGATCCAGCCGGCCTGCGCCTCGACGAGGTGCCGGGCGATCGCCAGTCCCAGGCCCGGTCCGCCCCCGGAGGCGTCGCCGCGGGCGAACGGCTCGAATGCCCGCTGCAGCTGGGAGCGCGTGAAGCCGCGGCCGCGGTCGGCGACGGTGATGACGATGTGCCCGACCGAGTCTGCGCCGTGAGGGGCGCCCGACGGCTCGCAGCGCTCCCGGCGGGTGCGCAGCGTGACCGGGGTGTCGCCCGGTGCGTAGCGGATCGCATTGTCGATCAGGCGGGCGAGGGCCTCGCGAACCGCATCGGCGTCGCCGGCGACCCGTGCCGCGGGGTCGTGCGGCCTGCGTCGGATGCGCCGACGCGCCTCGGCCGAGGCCGCGCCGCGGCAGGCGGCATCGAGCAGGGGGCCGAGCGCGACCGCATCGGGGAACTCCGCCGCCTCGGTCCCGGCGGCATCGGCCACGGCGGCAGCGGTTGCGGCTGCTGCAGCGGCGACGCCTGCGACCGCGGGGGCGCGTGCCGTACCGACGCGGAGTGCGAGTCCTCGCGAGGCATCGAGCGGGCGCAGCGCGACGACGCACGCCGGCGCCTCTACGCGCTCGGGCCCTGTGACGTGGGTCTCGACCCCGACCTTCAGCAAGGTGGCGGCGACCAGGAAGCGATCTCCGTCGGCACCGACCGCCTCGGCGAGCAGTCGATGCATGCGCGCGGCCCCGCTCGCGCTCTCGTCGAGCCATCGAGCGAGGCGCGGTGGCGAGAGCAGCGGGACGAAGCGGGCGAGCGGCACGGACGGGTCGAGCGGTACGGGCTCGAGCGACGTCGGCATCGGTCGCGGGACGATCGCGAAGGCCCGTGCGAAGGCGGGATTGGCGATCAGGATCCGCCCCGCCCGATCGAGCGCGACGACCGGCTCGCTGCCCTGTTCGACCCACTCCAGCAGGGCGGCGAGCGCGCCCGGTGCGGCCTGACGCCAGCCGACGTGAGCGACGTCGGTCGCGTCGTCGCCGGGTGACGGCCCGCCGCTCGCGGTCGTCACCGGATGTTCCATCGTCGCTGCTCGCACGGGCGGCCTCCGGGGTCGGGTCGTGGTGCGGCCGAACGGGCCGCTTCCGGTTCTAACGGCCTCGGCGCGCCGCACTTGAGTCCGACGAAGCGTCGAGAAACAGGGGCCGGACGGCCTGTTTCGTAAGATCGGCGCAAGGAGCGACGTGCTAACATCGCGCCGTTATGTCGGGGCCCGGACCAAGGGTCTGCGGAGTCCCTGGCAGCAGCGTCCGCGGACCGGTCGGAGCCGGAAAGCGGATGGGAGGGGGCGACGCGATCCTCTTCCGCACTTTCGACGAGAAACTCGTCTTGGGAGGTGAAGCGCGATGATGAAGGCATTCAATTCCAGCTCGTACCTGTTCGGCGGCAACGCGCCGTACGTTGAGGAACTGTACGAGTCCTACCTGAACAATCCCGGCTCGGTGCCCGAGCAGTGGCGGACGTATTTCGACACCATGCAGATGGTGCCGGCCGCCGACGGGAACCCGCAGACGCCCGACGTCGCGCACGCCCCGATCGTCCAGTCCTTCGCCGAGCGCGCGAAGGAAGGCACGCTCCAGCCACGCGTGATGGGCGGCGATGCCGCCGCTGCGCGCAAGCAGGTCTACGTCCAGCAGCTGGTGGCGGCCTACCGCTTCCTCGGCTCGCGCTGGGCCGACCTCGACCCGCTCAAGCGCCAGGAGCGCCCGCAGATCCCCGAGCTCGAGACCGCGTTCTACGACTTCACCGAAGGCGACCACGCGAACATCTACTCGGCGGCCAACACGTTCTTCGGCTTCGACAGCGCGCCGCTGCGCGACCTGCTCCGCGCCCTGCGCGAGACCTACTGCGGCACCATCGGCGCCGAGTTCATGTACATCACCGATCCGGCCCAGAAGCGCTGGATCCAGGAACGGCTCGAGAGCACGCGCGCCAAGCCCAAGTTCTCGGCCGAGAAGAAGAAGCGGATCCTCGAGCGGCTGACCGCCGCGGAAGGCCTCGAGAAATACCTGCACACGCGCTACGTCGGCCAGAAGCGCTTCTCGCTCGAGGGCGGCGAGAGCTTCATCGCGTCGATGGACGAGGTGGTGCAGCACGGCGGCACGCAGGGCATCCAGGAGTTCGTGATCGGCATGGCCCACCGCGGCCGCCTGAACGTGCTGGTGAACACCCTGGGCAAGGGTCCGAAGGACCTCTTCGCCGAGTTCGAGGGTCAGCACGCCGACGATCTGCCGTCGGGCGACGTCAAGTACCACCAGGGCTTCTCGAGCGACGTCTCGACCCCCGGCGGTCCGGTCCACCTGTCGCTCGCGTTCAACCCGTCGCACCTCGAGATCGTGAACCCGGTGGTCGAGGGCTCGACCCGCGCGCGGCAGGACCGCCGCGGCGACGAGGACGGCTCCCAGGTGCTGCCGGTGATCGTCCACGGCGACGCCGCCTTCGCCGGACAGGGCGTCGTGATGGAGACGCTGAACCTCGCCCAGACCCGCGGCTACGGCACAGGCGGCACGGTCCACATCGTCATCAACAACCAGATCGGCTTCACCACCTCCGATCCGCGCGATTCGCGCTCGACGATCTACTGCTCCGACGTCGTGAAGATGATCGAGGCGCCGGTGTTCCACGTGAACGGCGACGATCCCGAGGCGGTGGTGTTCGCGACCCAGATCGCGATGGACTTCCGCAAGCAGTTCGGCAAGGACGTGGTCGTCGACATCGTCTGCTTCCGCAAGCTCGGCCACAACGAGCAGGACACGCCGGCGCTGACCCAGCCGCTGATGTACAAGAAGATCGGCCAGCACCCGGGCACCCGCAAGCTGTATGCGGACCGCCTCGAGGCGCAGGGCGTGCTCAAGGCCGGTGACGGCGACGCGATGGTCAAGGGGTTCCGCGCCGCGATGGACGCGGGGCGCCACACCGCCGATCCGGTGATCTCGAACTTCAAGAGCAAGTTCGCGGTCGACTGGATGCCGTTCCTGAACCGCAAGTGGACCGACAGCGCGGACACGGCGGTGCCGATGGCCGAACTGCGCCGCCTCGCCGAGAAGATCACCACCACCCCCGACACGCTGAAGCTGCATCCGCTGGTCGAGAAGGTCGTGGCCGACCGCCGGGCGATGGGTCACGGCGACCTGGCGCTCGACTGGGGCATGGGTGAGCACATGGCCTACGCGACGCTGCTCGCCTCGGGCTACGCGGTGCGCCTGTCCGGCCAGGACGCCGGCCGCGGCACCTTCACCCACCGGCATTCGGTGCTGCACGACCAGAATCGCGAGCGCTGGGATTCGGGCTACTTCATCCCGCTCGAGCATGTCGGCGACAACCAGGGCCGCTTCACCGTCATCGACTCGGTGCTGTCCGAGGAGGCGGTGCTCGCCTTCGAGTTCGGCTACGCGACCGCCGAGCCCAATGCGCTGGTCATCTGGGAGGCGCAGTTCGGCGACTTCGTCAACGGCGCCCAGGTCGTCATCGACCAGTTCATCTCGTCGGCGGAGACCAAGTGGGGCCGCGCCTGCGGTCTGACGATGATGCTGCCGCACGGCTACGAAGGGCAGGGGCCGGAGCACTCGTCGGCCCGCCTCGAGCGCTTCCTGCAGCTGTGCGCGGAGCACAACATGCAGGTCTGCCAGCCCACGACGCCCGCGCAGATCTTCCACCTGCTGCGCCGGCAGATGATCCGCACGTTCCGCAAGCCGCTGGTCATCATGACCCCGAAGTCGCTGCTGCGGAACAAGGAGGCCGTCTCCCCGCTGCAGGACCTCGCGCGCGGCGGGTTCCAGACCGTCATCCCGGACACCACCGCCGATCTCGACGCCAAGGGCGTCAAGAAGGTGGTGCTGTGCACCGGCAAGGTCTACTACGACCTGCTGATCGCCCGTCGCGAGCGCGAGCTCAAGGACGTCGCGCTGCTGCGTGTCGAGCAGCTCTATCCGTTCCCGCACAAGGCGCTCGAGGCCGAGCTCAAGAAGTACCCGGCCCTCACCCAGGTGGTCTGGTGCCAGGACGAGCCGCAGAACCAGGGCGCCTGGTTCTTCGTGCAGCACCACATCCAGGACGCGCTCAAGGACGGCCAGCGGCTGTCCTACGCCGGACGCCCCGCGTCGGCCTCGCCGGCCGTCGGCTACTACGACAAGCATTACGCCCAGCAGAAGGACCTCCTCACCGCGGCCCTGGGCGACGCCCCGAAAACGAAGACCAAGAAGGCCTCCTGAACATCATGGCGCTGATCGAAGTCAAGGTTCCGCAGCTGTCCGAGTCGGTTGCGGAAGCCACCCTGCTGCAGTGGCACAAGAAGGCCGGCGAGGCCGTCGAACGCGATCAGAACCTGATCGACGTCGAGACCGACAAGGTCGTCCTCGAGCTGCCGGCCCCCGAGTCGGGCGTGATCGCCCAGATCATCAAGGGCGATGGCAGCACGGTGGTCGCGGGCGAAGTCATCGCCGTGATCGACACCGAAGCGAAGGCCGGTGCCGCTGTGGCGCCCGCCGCGGCGCCCGCGCCGGTCGCCGCTGCGCCGGCCGCCGCGCCGGGCACGGGGGCGGCTCCGGCACCGACCGGAGGCAAGGGCGATGTCGCGATGCCCGCGGCCGCCAAGATGCTCGCCGAAACCGGCCTGTCGACCTCGCAGGTCGCCGGGACCGGCCGCGACGGTCGTGTGACCAAGGGCGACGTCATCGCCGCGGTCGCCGCCGGCACGACCGCGCCGGCGCCGGCTGCACCGGCCGCCGCACCGGCACGTCCGATCCCGACGGGCGCGCCCTCGTCGAGCCTGCCTGCGGTGCAGGCCCCGATCGACCCGAACAAGCTCATCGAAGGCCGGCCCGAGCAGCGGGTGGCGATGTCGCGGCTGCGCCAGCGCGTGGCCGAGCGCCTGCTGCAGTCGCAGGCCACCAACGCGATCCTGACGACCTTCAACGAGGTCAACATGCAGCCGGTCATGGACCTTCGCAAGAAGTACCAGGACCGGTTCGAGAAGGAGCACGGCGCCCGCCTGGGCTTCATGAGCTTCTTCGTGAAGGCCGCCGTCCACGCGCTCAAGAAGTACCCGGTCGTCAATGCCTCGATCGACGGCACCGACATCGTCTACCACGGCTTCTTCGACATCGGCGTGGCCGTCGGCTCGCCGCGCGGCCTGGTGGTGCCGGTGGTGCGCAACGCCGATCAGATGAACTTCGCGCAGATCGAGAAGCAGATCGGCGAATACGGCAAGAAGGCGCAGGACGGCAAGCTCGGGCTCGAGGAGCTCACCGGCGGCACCTTCTCGATCTCCAACGGCGGCGTGTTCGGCTCGATGCTCTCGACCCCGATCATCAATCCGCCGCAGTCCGCGATCCTGGGCGTGCACGCCACCAAGGACCGGGCCGTGGTCGAGAACGGGCAGGTCGTCGTGCGTCCGATCAACTACCTGGCGCTCTCGTACGACCACCGGATCATCGACGGCCGCGAGGCGGTGCTGTTCCTGGTGTCGATCAAGGAGGCGCTCGAGGACCCGGCGCGCCTGCTGCTGGACCTCTGAGGGAACGACGATGGCGAGCGAACGGTACGACGTCGTCGTGATCGGAGCCGGCCCGGCCGGCTACATCGCGTCGATCCGCGCGGCACAGCTGGGCATGAAGGTCGCCTGCGCCGAGAAGTGGACGAATCCGAAGGGCGAGCTGGCGCTGGGCGGCACCTGCCTGAACGTCGGCTGCATCCCCTCCAAGGCGCTGCTCGCCTCGAGCGAGAAGTACGAGGAGGCGGCCCATCACCTCGGTGACCATGGCATCGAGGTGTCCGGCGCGAAGATCGACCTGGCGAAGATGCTGGCCCGCAAGGACGGCATCGTCAGCAAGATGACGAAGGGGATCGAGTTCCTGTTCCGCAAGAACAAGATCACCTGGCTCAAGGGCCACGCGCGGTTCACCGGCGAGAACGACGGACTGGTCGGGCTCGAGATCGTGACCGCCGAGGGCGTGCAGCTCGTCGACGCCAAGCACGTGATCGTCGCCACCGGTTCGAAGGCCCGTCACCTGCCGAGCGTTCCGGTCGACAACGAGATCGTCTGCGACAACGAGGGGGCGCTGGCCCTGTCGTCGGTGCCGAAGAAGCTCGCCGTGATCGGCGCAGGCGTGATCGGGCTCGAACTCGGCTCGGTCTGGCGCCGGCTGGGTGCCGAGGTGGTCGTCCTCGAGGCGCTGCCCGGATTCCTCGCGGCCTGCGACGAATCGGTCTCCAAGGAAGCCTGGAAGGTCTTCACGAAGCAGGGCCTGAAGATCCACCTCGGCGTGAAGATCGGCGAGGTCAAGACCTCGAAGAAGGGCGTCTCGATCGCCTGGACCGACGCCCAGGGCGCGGCCCAGGTGCTCGACGCCGATCGGCTGATCGTCTCGGTCGGTCGCGTGCCGAACACCGAGGGGCTGAACCTCGAGGCGATCAACCTCGCGGTCGACGAGCGCGGGTTCATCCCAGTCGACGGCCATTGCGCGACGAAGATGCCGAACGTCTACGCGATCGGCGACGTCGTGCGCGGGCCGATGCTCGCCCACAAGGGCGAGGACGAAGGCGTGATGGTCGCCGAGCTGATCGCCGGCCAGAAGCCGCACATCGACTACAACACCATCCCCTGGGTGATCTACACCTCGCCCGAGATCGCCTGGGTCGGCAAGACCGAGCAGCAACTCAAGGCGGAGGGCCGCAGCTACAAGGCGGGTCAGTTCCCCTTCATGGCGAACGGCCGGGCGCTCGGCATGAACGCCGCCGAGGGCTTCGTGAAGGTGCTCGCCGACGCGACGACCGACGAGGTGCTCGGCGTGCACATCGTCGGCCACGGGGCGTCCGACCTGATCTCCGAGGCGGCGGTGGCGATGGAGTTCAAGGCGTCGAGCGAGGACATCGCCCGCGTCTGCCATCCGCATCCCTCGATGTCCGAGGTGATGCGCGAGGCGGCCCTCGCCGTCGACAAGCGCGCGCTCAACATGTGACGCGCACCCGCCCGTCCGGATGGCCGCGGGCCGTCCGGTGCGGGCGGGTCGGCCGACCGGCATGAACGTTCTCGAACGCTACACCGAGCAGCTCGCACAGCGCGGCTACGCCGAGGACCGCGCACAGCGCGCGGCCGTCGACCGGCTGCAGTCGATGTACGACGAGTGGGTCGCCTACAAGGCCCGCCGCTCGAACCGCCTGAAGAAGCTCATCAACCATCCGGCCGTGCCGCGAGGCGTGTGGCTGTGGGGCGGTGTCGGACGCGGCAAGAGCTTCCTGATGGACGTGTTCTACGAGACCGTCCCGCTGGTCCGAAAGACCCGTGTGCACTTCCATGAATTCATGCGGGCGGTCCATCGAGAGCTGCGCGAGATCAAGCAGGTGGCCGATCCGCTCGACGAGGTCGCACGCCGCATCGCGCGTCGCTACCGGCTGATCTGCTTCGACGAGTTCCACGTCTCCGACATCGCCGACGCGATGATCCTCGAGCGCCTGCTGCACGGGCTGTTCGACAACGGCGTGGCCTTCGTGATGACCTCGAACTATCGGCCCGACGACCTCTATCCCGACGGACTGCATCGGGAGAGCATCCTGCCGGCGATCGCGCTGCTCAAGGCGCATCTCGACGTCGTCAATGTCGACGCCGGGGTCGACTACCGGCGCCAGACGATGGCTCAGGTCCCGGCCTACCTGGTGCCGGCCGGCCCCGACGCGGACGCCCGGCTCGCCGCGGCGTTCGCCCGGGTCGCCGAGGTCTCCGACGAGGAGCCGAAGCTGCGCATCGAGAACCGCGACATCGTCGCCCGGCGACGCGCTGGCGGCGTGGTGTGGTTCGACTTCGCGACGCTGTGCGGCGGCCCGCGCTCGCAGCTCGACTACCTCGAGATCGCGACGCGCTTCCACACCGTGATCCTCTCCGACGTTCCCGCGATGAACGCCGCGATGTCCTCCGAAGCCCGACGCTTCACCTGGATGGTCGACGTCTTCTACGACCAGAAGGTGAAGCTGCTGGTCTCCGCGGACTGCGCCGCCGAGCAGCTCTACACCACCGGCGCCATGGCGCACGAGTTCGTGCGGACGGCGAGCCGGCTGGTCGAGATGCAGTCCCGGGAGTACCTCGAAGCGCCCCGGCGCGGCGTGGCCGAGAACCTCGTCTGAGCCCGCGGCCGGCCCGGCCGGACGCCTGTGCCACAATCGGCCGCGATGGGAGGACGCCTCGTGGGATCGAACCCGGACGACGAGCGCCCCGAGCCGTTCACCGCGGCCCTCGGCCACGCGCTCGCGCGGCTGACGCGGGGGCTGGTCGGGCGCGACGAACAGGCCCGCTGCCTGCTGCTGGCGGCACTGTGCGGCGAACACGTGCTGCTGATCGGACCGCCGGGCACCGCCAAGAGCGAGCTCGCGAGGCGTCTGCGCGAGCTGTCGGGCGGACGCTATTTCGAGCGGCTGCTGACGCGCTTCACGGTTCCCGAGGAGCTCTTCGGACCGCTGTCGCTCGCTGCACTCGACGAGGGGCGCTACCTGCGCGAGATCGACGGCTACCTGCCGACGGCCACGGTCGCGTTCCTCGACGAGGTGTTCAAGGCGAATTCGGCGATCCTCAACGCGCTGCTGACGCTGCTCAACGAACGGGCCTTCGATCAGGGGGCCGAGCGCATCGCCGTGCCGCTGGCGACGCTGGTCGCCGCCAGCAACGAGGTGCCCGCGGACGATTCGCTGCGGGCGTTCCTCGACCGCTTCCTCTTCCGCTGCACGGTCGCACCGGTCACCGAGGACGCCTTCGAGGCCCTGCTGCGCAGTGCGGAAGGCGTCGGGGAGAGCGGCTCGCAGGCGACGCCGTCCGTGCTGTCGCAGCCATCGCTCGAGGCGCTGCAGGTCTCGGCGCGCGGGGTGGTCCTGCCTGAGGCGATCGTCGAGGCGCTCGGGACCCTTCGGGGGGTTCTGCTGGAGGCCGCGATCGAGATCTCCGACCGCCGCTGGGTGCAGTCCGTACGGGCGCTCAAGGTGGCCGCCGCCACCCACGGCCGCCCGCAGGTCGCGACGGTCGATCTCTGGCTGCTCCGATGGCTGCTCGCGACCGACGCCGCGCAGACCCGGCTGATCGAGACCTGGGTGGCGGATCGGCTCGGCGGCGCGCGTGCGCTGGAGCCGGTCCGACTCGCCCGGGTGGCCCAGGCCTGGGACAAGCAGCTCGAGATCGAGGTCACGGCCACCGAGCTCGCGTTCGACGACAGCGGCAAGCTCGCGCTCGCCCGCGGGCTCGGCGGTGCCGACGCCGGCACGATGTCCGACGCCGCGCCC
>Ga0105105_10000208_pt1 | contig 27462 bp, 25 predicted proteins | sample PPLLaktember2015_4_FD_79108 | JGI IMG/M metagenome (GOLD analysis project Ga0105105, IMG submission 79108) | Freshwater sediment microbial communities from Prairie Pothole Lake near Jamestown, North Dakota, USA - PPLs Lake P8 Core (1) Depth... | ecosystem: Environmental > Aquatic > Freshwater >...
CGAGGAGCAGCTCGGCCGCGAAGGCACCGAGGGCTCGATGAAGCGCGCCCACGCGGTGCTCGACCCCGACCTGCCGTCGGTGGTGGTCACCGGCTCGATCTCCGAGATGATCGGCGGCGGCGTCACGCCCGAGGGCACGACGCTGATGCGCTTCCTGCCGCGCACCATCGACGAGGACCAGTGGCAGTGCGCCAACCGCGCGATGCTCTGGCTCTGGAACGAGTACGGGCTGCGCAAGATCCCCGAGCGCAAGCCGCGCGCCGAGGGCGTCAAGCCCCGCGTGAACCTGATCGGACCCTGCTACGGCACGTTCAACATGCCGAGCGACCTGGCCGAGATCCGCCGGCTGGTCGAGGGCATCGGCGCCGAGGTCAACATGAGCTTCCCGCTCGGCAGCCACCTGGCCGACGTGCAGCAGCTCGCCGACTCCGACGCCAACGTCTGCCTGTACCGCGAGTTCGGCCAGTCGCTGTGCGAGGCGCTCGAGCGCCCCTGGCTGCAGGCCCCGATCGGGCTGCACGCGACCACCAAGTTCCTGCGCGCGCTCGGCGAGCTCCTCGGTCTCGACCCCGAGCCGTTCATCGAGCGCGAGAAGCACACCACGATCAAGCCGATCTGGGACCTGTGGCGTTCGGTCACCCAGGACTTCTTCGGCACCGCGAGCTTCGGCGTCGTCGCCGGCGAGACCTACGCGCGCGGCCTGCGCCGCTTCCTCGAGGACGAGATGGGCCTGCCGTGCCACTTCGCGGTGTCGCGCAAGGCGGGCGAGAAGACCGACAACGCGACGATCCGCGAGACGGTCCAGGCCCGTCCGCCGCTGATCCTGTTCGGCAGCTTCAACGAGCGCATGTACGCGGCCGAGGTCAACGCCCGCTGCACGTACATCGCCGCCTCGTTCCCGGGCGCGATCATCCGGCGCCACACCGGCACGCCGTTCATGGGCTACTCGGGCGCGACCTACGTGGTGCAGGAAGTGTGCAACGCGCTGTTCGACGCGCTCTTCCACATCCTGCCGCTCGGCACCGACCTCGATCGCGTCGAGGCCACGCCCGCGCGCGCGGTCGCCGCCAACGAGACGCACCGCTGGGAAGACGCCGCGCAGCGACTGCTCGCCGACCTCGTCTCCGCCGAGCCCGTGCTCGTCCAGATCTCGGCCGCCAAGCGGCTTCGCGACCGCGCCGAGCGCGACGCGCGCCGGGCCGGCGAGATCACCGTCACCGCCGCGCGTGTCGCGGGTGCCCGCGAGGCGCTCAGGCAGGGGGAGGCCGCATGACGGCCCCGCGCGCGAACGATTCAGTCCGGTCCGCCGGACGCACCGAATGTCGTGGCACGTCGCCACGGCTGCCCACGCCGCGCGGGTTGCGCGCGGCAACGGCCGCAAGGCCGATTGTTAGGAGCTGACCGTATGGCAGAGAAGAGAAGCTCGATCTCGGGCCTGACCGACGAGGAAGCGCAGGAGTTCCACAAGTTCTGGGTACAGGGCTTCGTGGGCTTCACGGCCGTTGCCGTTGTCGCGCACTTCCTGGTCTGGGCCTGGCGCCCCTGGTTCAACTGATCCGACCCCACCTAGGGTGACCCCAATGGCTCACGTCCCTGTCTCGTCCCGGCCGGTCTGGTCGGATCGCGCTTCCCCCGCGTTCTGGCTGCTGTTCGTCGTGCTGTTCGCCGTCTTCCTGACGGTGGCCGTCTCGGCGTCGCTGTTGACGCTGCGGTGGCGCGCCTGGTTGCCCGGGGCCGAACGCGAGCGATCGCTGATCGGTGGAGTGAAGTCCGCGGTGTACACCGCGATGTCTCATGTGATCTAGGAGAGAAGTATGTGGCGAGTTTGGAGACTGTACGACCCGCTCAGGGCCATGGTCGTCCAGGGAATCTTCCTGTTCGGCCTGGCGGCGATGATTCACCTCATCCTGCTGAGCACCGATCGTTTCAACTGGCTGGACGGCCCGAAAGCCAAGCCTGCGGCGACGCAGAACGCGCCGATGCCGGCGTCGGCTCCGGCGACGAAGTAGCAGCTGGAAGTAAGCGGTAGACGGGGATCGGGAGCCCATGCCCGACCCCGTCGACCGTCATGGCAGAGATGGAGGATCCGAACATGGCGATGCTCAGCTTCGAAAAAAAATACCGCGTTCGCGGAGGCACCCTGCTCGGGGGTGACCTCTTCGACTTCTGGGTCGGTCCGTTCTACGTCGGGCTGTTCGGCGTCACGACGATCTTCTTCTCGCTGGTCGGTACCGCGCTGATCCTGTACGGGGCATCGCAGGGTCCGACCTGGAACCTCTGGCAGATCAACATCGCGCCGCCCGACCTGAAGTACGGTCTGGGTCTCGCGCCGATGATGGAAGGCGGCCTGTGGCAGGTGATCACGATCTGCGCCATCGGCGCGTTCGGATCCTGGGCCGCGCGCGAGGTCGAGATCTGCCGCAAGCTGGGCATGGGCTTCCACGTCCCCTTCGCGTTCAGCGTCGCGATCTTCGCGTACGTGACGCTGGTCGTGATCCGGCCGATCCTGCTCGGCGCCTGGGGCCACGGCTTCCCGTACGGGATCCTGAGCCACCTCGACTGGGTGTCGAACGTCGGCTACCAGTACCTGCACTTCCACTACAACCCGGCGCACATGATCGCCGTGTCCTTCTTCTTCGCGACGACGTTCGCGCTGTCGCTGCACGGCGCGGCGGTGCTGTCGGCGACGAACCCGAAGAAGGGCCAGACGGTGAAGACGCCCGAGCACGAGGACACGTTCTTCCGCGACACGATCGGCTACTCGATCGGCACGCTGGGAATCCACAGGCTGGGCCTGTTCCTCGCGCTGTCGGCCGGCTTCTGGAGCGCGGTCTGCATCGTGATCAGCGGTCCGTTCTGGACCCGCGGCTGGCCCGAATGGTGGGGCTGGTGGCTCACCCTGCCGATCTGGAAATGAGCGGAGACGGAGACTAAGTCATGGCGCAATACCAGCCCTTTTCCCCGCCGTACCAGAACCTCTTCACACAGGTCCAGGTCACCGGCCCGCTGCACGACGGCCCGCCGCTGTCCACCGAGCGCGAGACGGCCGACCGGCAGTTCGGTCCGGTCTCGTCGTGGTGGCTCGGCCTGCTCGGCAACGCGCAGATCGGACCGATCTACCTCGGCACCCTCGGCGTCCTGTCCCTGATCTGCGGCGTCGTCGCCTTCCAGATCATCGGCTGGAACATGCTCGCGTCGGTCAACTACAGCCCGATCGAGATGCTCAAGCAGCTGCCCTGGCTCGCGCTCGAGCCGCCGGCGCCGGGCAACGGCCTGAAGATCCCGCCGCTCAACCAGGGTGGCTGGTGGCTGATGACCGGCTTCTTCCTGACCGCATCGATGCTGCTGTGGTGGGCCCGGATGTACCGCCGCGCGCGCGAGCTCGGCATGGGCACGCACGTGGCCTGGGCGTTCGCCGCCGCGATCTGGCTGTACCTGGTGCTCGGCTTCTTCCGCCCGATCCTGATGGGGAGCTGGGGCGAGGCGGTGCCCTTCGGCATCTTCCCGCACCTGGACTGGACCGCAGCCTTCTCGATCCGCTACGGCAACCTGTTCTACAACCCGTTCCACATGCTGTCGATCGTGTTCCTGTACGGCTCGACGCTGCTGTTCGCGATGCACGGCGCGACGATCCTCGCGGTGACGCCGTACGGCGGCGAGCGCGAGATCGAGCAGATCGTCGACCGCGGCACGGCCTCGGAGCGCGCCGCGCTGTTCTGGCGCTGGACGATGGGCTTCAACGCCACGATGGAGTCGATCCACCGCTGGGCGTGGTGGTTCGCGGTGCTGTGCCCGCTCACCGGCGGCATCGGCATCCTGCTGACCGGCACCGTCGTGGACAACTGGTTCCTGTGGGCGGTCAAGCACGGTGTCGCACCCGCCTACCCGGCCGTCTACCCGCCCGTCATCGATCCCTCCACGCTGATGGGAGTCAAGCCATGATTCGCGTGCGCCTTGCTTCAATCGTGCTCGCGGCCGCGGCCGTCGGCACACTGCTCGCAGGCTGCGAGCGACCGCCGATCGACAACGTCCAGGTGGGCTTTCGCGGCGTCGGGATGGAGCAGAACTACAACCCGCGGCTGATGGCCGCGGTGATCGAGGCGAACCAGCCGCCCGCCCCGCTCGAGCCCGCCTCCGCCGACGGCCCCAAGGCCAGCGCCGTGTACCAGAACGTCAAGGTGCTGGGCGACCTGAGCGTCGGGCAGTTCACCCGCACGATGGTCGCGATGACCAACTGGGTGGCGCCCAAGGAAGGGCCCGAGGCCGGCTGTCTGTACTGCCACAACCCGGCCAACTTCGCGGACGACTCCAAGTACACGAAGATCGTCTCGCGGCGCATGGTCCAGATGACGCAGAACATCAACGTCAACTGGAAGCAGCACGTCGCGGACACGGGCGTGACCTGCTACACCTGCCACCGCGGGCAGCCGGTCCCGGCCAACGTGTGGTTCGACCCCGCGCCGCTCAAGCACGACGTCACCGGGATGCTCGGCGACCGCGCCCTCCAGAACTCGCCGGCGGCCTCGGTGAAGCTGGCGTCGCTGCCGTACGACCCGTTCGGCCCCTACCTCGCCGGCGACAAGCCGATCCGGGTGCAGGGCGACACCGCGCTGCCGACCGGCAACCGGGCCTCGACCAAGCAGACCGAGTTCACGTACAGCCTGATGGTCCACATGTCCGACTCGCTCGGCGTGAACTGCACCTACTGCCACAACAGCCGGTCGTGGCAGGACTGGGAGCAGAGCCCGCCGCAGCGCGCGACCGCGTGGTACGGCATCCGGATGGCGCGCCAGCTGAACAACGAGTACATGACCCCGCTGACCGGCACGTTCCCCGCGAACCGCCTGGGCCCGACGGGCGACGTGCCGAAGCTCAACTGCGCGACCTGCCACCAGGGGGCCTACAAGCCGCTGTTCGGTGCGCCGATGGCCAAGGACCACCCGGAGCTCGGCGGCGGCGGTGCCGCCCTGCCGACGGCCGCGGCGCCCGCCGCCCCGGCCCCGGCCCCGGCGGCGACGACCGGCCTCGCCCCCGCGACCGTGTTCTTCGCGGTCGGCTCGTCGGCGCTGACCGACGAGGGCAGCAAGGTCCTCGTCGGGCTGGCCTCGTCGCTGAAGGCCAGCGCCGACGCGAAGGTCGCGATCTCCGGCTTCCACTCGGCGGCCGGCAGCCTCGCGCAGAACCAGGAACTGGCCAAGCAGCGCGCCTTCGCGGTCCGCGACGCGCTCAAGGCCGCCGGCATTCCCGAGGACCGGCTGGTCCTCGAGAAACCCATGCAGACGGAGGCGAACGTCTCCGGCGAAGATCCCCGCTCCCGCCGCGTCGACGTGGCGGTCCGCTAGGGCGGCATCTCCCCGCCCTTGGGCTAACGGCGTCCGCCCGGACGCCGTTTTTTTTCGTCCGCGCCAGACGGGTCGGGGCCGGCGCGCCCGTCATCGGAGCCCACGCACCAGTACTGCGGCCGCCGGCTTGCGGGCGGGTCCGCTTGCCGGCACCCTGTGCGCCGGGTTTCGGCAGGGCGCGCAGCCGTCGCGCGACCACCGCCGTCCACGACACCGGGAGACACCCTTGAGCTTCGACTTCACCGGGCGCTGTGCGCTCGTCACCGGCGGCACCAGCGGCATCGGTCTGGGCATCGCGCAGGCGCTGCGCGATGCGGGCGCGGACGTCGTCGCCGCCGGCCTCGTCAACGCCACGACACCGGCCTCGAGCGAGCGGCTGCGCATCGCGTCCCTCGACGTCACCGACGCCGCCGCGGTCACCGCGCTGGTCGGCGGGCTCGGGCGCCTCGACGTGCTGGTGAACGCCGCGGGCGTGATCCGCCGCGGCGACGAGCACGACCCGGAGGTGTTCGCACAGGTCATCGACATCAACCTGAACGGCGCGATGCGGGTATGCGCCGCGGCGCGGCCCCTGCTCGCGCGCACCGGCGGCAGCGTGGTCAACGTCGCCTCGATGCTGAGCTTCTTCGGCGGCGGCCTGGTGCCGGCCTACAGCGCTTCGAAAGGCGGCATCGCGCAGCTCACCAAGAGCCTCGCGATCGCCTGGGCACCGCAGGGCGTGCGCGTGAACGCGGTGGCGCCCGGCTGGATCGCGACGCCCCTCACGCAGGCGCTGCAGGACGATCCGGCACGTGCGGCGCCGATCCTCGCGCGCACGCCGATGGGCCGCTGGGGCCGGCCCGAGGACATCGCGGGCCCGGTGCTGTTCCTGTGCTCGCCGGCGGCGGGCTTCGTGACGGGTGTCGTGCTGCCGGTGGACGGGGGCTACCTGATCGCCTGAGCGCGCGCATGCCTTCCGACGACGCAGTCAGACCCGGCTCGGCGCGGGCCTGGGCCGCCGCGCTGCGGCCCTGGAGCCTGCCGATCGCCATCGCGCCCGTGCTGGTCGGTGCGGCACTCGGCTGGGCCCGCACCGGCTCGATCGACCCGGGCATCGCGATCGCGGTGCTGGCCGCGTCGGTGCTGGTGCAGCTCGTCACCAACCTGCAGAACGACGTCGGCTACACGGTCCGTGGCGCCGAGCGCGACGGCACGCGCACCGGTCCGCCGCGAGCCACCGCCCGCGGCTGGCTCGGCGTGCGGACGGTACGAGCGGCGGTGGTGGTGGCCTCGGTCTCGGCGGCGGCGCTGGGCGCCTTCCTCGTCGCCGCACGGGGCTGGCCGGTGCTGGCGATCGGCGTGGCGTCGCTCACGGCGGCGCTCGCGTACATGGGCGGCCCGAGACCGATCGCGTACGGCCCGTTCGGCGAGGCGACGGTGCTGGTGTTCTTCGGCGTCGTCGCGGTCTGCGGGACCGACTGGATGCTGACCGGCGGCATCGGGCCCGCCACGGCGCTCGCGTCGGTCGCGAGCGGTGCCTTCGCGGCGGCCGCACTCGCCGCGAACAATCACCGCGACGCCGAGCACGACGGTCGCGTCGGCCGCCGGACCTTCGCGGTGCGTCACGGGCCGCGCGCGTCGGCGACGCTCTTCGCCGGCCTGCTGCTGGCGCCGTTCGCGCTGCTGCCCCCGATCGCGTGGGCGGCGGGCTCGCCGGCGATGCTGGGTCCGCTGGTGCTGCTGCCCTCGACGCTGCGGCTGCGCCGCGATTTCGGCGGCACGCAGGGCGCGATGCTCACGCCGATCGTCCGGCGGACCTTCGGGGCGGCGCTGCGCTTCGCGATGCTGCTCGCGGCGGGCGCGGTGCTCGGACGCCTCGCGGGCGTCTAGGGGACGCCCTTCAGCGCTGCGGCGGGGGCGTCGCGACCGAGGCGGCCGCCGCGGCCGTCGCGGCATGCGAGCGCATGCCCCAGGACCACAGCCGCTCGGACGGCAGCGGCAGCACCAGCAGCAGGTGCTCGAGGATCGCCAGCGACAGCAGCGCGGCGACCAGCGTCAGCGAGGCGACCTCGAAGGCGTCGGCACCGTGCACCGCGGCCTGCCAGAGCGGCACCGCGACGATCGTCGAGAGCAGGACGGACACCGGCAGCAGCGCGTTCATGGGCGCGCGGGTGAAGTAGGTCTGCAGGTACTTCAGGTGCTCGGGCAGGAAGTCGGCGTTCAGGTTGCGCACGCCCAGGAACACGTTGAGCTTGGCGCTCTGGCGCATCGTCCAGAGGACCAGGTAGGTCCACAGCCCCGTCTGGTTGGGCCGGTCCCAGGTCGCGAACAGCACGAACAGCGCCAGCACGACGAGCGCGAGCTCGTGATGGGCGACGGTCTGGAACGCATGGCGCACCCGCGACCAGCCGGTCGAGCCGGCCGGACACGGGCTGCGCCGCGGGCCGGTCACGTAGCCCAGCAGGAAACCCACTTCCTGCCAGCCCCAGATCAGGATGGCGCAGGTGAAGCCGCAGTAGGCCCCGGCCACCGTCGTCTGCCCGCTGCTGTACCACAGCCCCCAGACCGCGAGCGCCGCCACGACGGTGGTGCCCGCCATCGTGTACGGGAAGGTCCGCCGGGGCAGCCCGTCGAGGTACAGGATCGCACCCGTGCTCGCCCACCAGACGAGGACCGTGAATGCGAAGGGCAATGCGTACTGCATGGGTGCACCGGGGGGTTACGAACTCACCAGGCCGGCGCGACGCGGACCTGCTCGGGCAGCGCGTTGCGCTTGACCGGCAGCACGTAGAGACGCGCGAAGGTGGCGGCCGCACCGACCGCGCAGGCCGCACGCTTGATCGCGCCGACCACGCCGCCGCGTGCCTTGGCCGCCTCGGCCGCTTCGCTCAGGCGATGCAGCCGGGACAGCCCCGCGCGGAACTTCGGATTGTCCGTGTCCAGGACGATCGGGAACACCTGGCGGGTGATCTCGGAGCAGATGTCGAAGACCTTGTAGTCGAACGAATCCGACTCCAGGCCCATCGCCCGATGCAGCATCGGCCGCGTGTGGTCGCGCACGTACATCGTCGCGTAGACCGCCAGCAGGAAGAAGCGGATCCACAGCACGTTGCCGCCGCGCAGCAGCGACGGGTCGGCGCGCATCATCAGCGCGAACGACTCGCCGTGACGGAACTCGTCGTTGCACCACCGCTCGAACCACTTGAAGATCGGGTGGAAGCGCTTCTCGGGGTTGCGCTCGAGCTGCCGGTAGATCGTGATGTACCGCGCGTAGCCGATCTTCTCCGACAGGTACGTCGCGTACAGCACGTACTTCGGCTTGAAGTAGGTGTAGTCCTTGGTCGCCTTCAGCGTGGCGAGGTCGACGCCGAGCCCGAAGTCCTTGAGCGACTGGTTGATGAAGTTCGCGTGCCGCGACTCGTCGCGCACGAGGTACGTCATCAGCTGCTTCATGTCCGGGTTGGTGACGTTCTTGCGGATCTCGTTGTAGAGCACGCAGCCCGAGTACTCCGAGGTCAGCGAGGTCACGAGGAAGTCCAGGAACTCCTGGCGCATCGCCGGATCGAGGTCGTGCATCTCGGCGAGGAAGTCGCCGGTGCGCTGGAAGTGGTCGTGGTTGTTGTCGCCCGCGTACTCGAGCATGTGCGCGTCCCACTCGGCGCGCATCGGCGAGACGTCGATGCGGTTCATCGCGTCGTAGTCGGTGGTGTAGAAGCGCGGGCTGATGAGGGTGCGCGCCTTGGCGTGCGCCATCACCTGTTCCGGGCTGTCGATCGTGGTGTCGAGCGCCATGGCGGAGTCTCCGTTCAGGGGCGTTGCGGTGCGACCGCGAGCAGCCGGGCGAACACGGCGGCGTTGGTCGGACCGAAGGATTCGAGGTCGACGAGCCGGCCGGTGGCCGGATCGCGAAGCGTGAGGCGCCCGTCGGCACGGCCGATGAGCTCGAAGGGCTGCTCGGAGCCGAGGTCGTTGCGCTTGCGCTCGCGGGCGAGCCCGCGCAGCACGCCGCGCAGGAAGCCCTGCTCGCCGGAGACGGTCTCGATGCGTGCGCCGCTGCGCGGATCGATGACCGCGATCGAGCCGTCGGGCAGGTCCTCGAAGCGCAGCGATCGGGTCTCGACGGCGGCGGCGTCGGGCTCGCGCACGTCGACGCCCGACAGTCGCACGGCGCCGGCGGCGACGAAGGCGAACAGCGCGATCGCACCCATCGCGACGATCGCGCCGCGCGGGATCATCGGGTCTTGGGCGGCAGCGGGTCGGGCACTCATCGTGTGGCTCCTGATCATGCGCCGCGGCTCATTGGCCGGCAAGCGCGGTCTGGCCGTCGGGGCGCGGATTCGACGCGCCCTGGTCCGCGGTGGCGGCGGTCATCGCACGCACCGTGCCGCCGGTGGTCTGCGCCCAGGCATCGGACAGCAGCCGGCCCACGCGCAGCGCGTCGGGCACGCAACGCAGCATCGGCTCGGGTCGGGCCAGGCGCCACGGGCGCGCGTGCGGCCACAGGTGGGCGTAGCCGATCGAGGCCTCGCCGAGCTCGAGCGGCAGGTCGCCGGTGCCGTCGCCGTGCTGGCGCAGCCCCGCCGACGCGATCCGCGCGAACGGCAGGTTGAAGGTCATCGTCAGCACGATGCCCACCCGCATCACGACGCGTCGGTCGGTGATGGTGTAGAGCGTGGTGCGCGCCGACAGCTGGGCGAGCAGCACCAGCAGGCCGATCGCGAGCGCCGCCACGGACACCAGCAGCGCCAGGCCGCCGAGCGCCTCGCGCAGGCTCTCGCCGTCGGCGAGCGCGGTCGCCACCTGAAGCGCGCCGACCACGCCGAAGTAGACCGCGACCTTGCGGACGTGGAACACCCGGCGGGCGAGCGAACGGGCATCCGGCGCGCCCTGCCACAGCATCCGCTCGCCCTGGGGCAGCGGCTCGGGCAGGCCGGGGACCGGCTCGAAATCGTGTTCCGGCCCGGGGCCGTGGCGATGTCCGTCCATGATCAGAGCAGCGGCTCGGCGCGGTCGTCGTCCGCGTACAGCAGCCCGGCACCCCAGTAGGCCATGATCTTCTCCTCCTCGAGCATCGTGACCTGCTGCGGGTCGCGGGTGCCGGGCACGCCGGTGAACTGCGCGGCGTACAGCGCACCGACGCGCACGCCGCGGCGGGTGATCCGGCAGAAGTTGATCGGCAGCAGCACGCTGCGGGTCGCGCCGTCGGCCAGCGGCACCGCGACCTCGAGGTGGCGCACCGTCGCCTCGGAGGTGTCGACCCACAGGTCGACCACCGTGCCGCCGGTCTCGCCGTCGGTGCCGATCACCGGCAGGCCGCGCGGGTCGCGGTCGAGCGCGGCCACTTCGTACTCGGCGAGCGTGCGCAGCGGCACGATCTTCGGCGCCCCTTCGAAGGTCATTTCGACGTGGTCCGCGCGCTCGGCCCAGGCACCCGGCCCGACACCCGCGAGCAGCGGATCGCCGACCGGCTCGAGCGGCGCGCCGTTGAAGCGGTTGGCCGGCTCGGCGCTGTAGTTGCGCGCGATGCCCTTGCCGTTGGGCGCCTGCGCCGTGCTGCCGTCGGCCATCAGGTAGGTCTTCGGGCGGGGCGCGGGCGGCCAGCCCTCGACGGTGCCGTGCGCGGTCTCGAGCGGGTAGCCCTCGCGCTTGTTCTCGCGGATCAGGTAGATGATCAGGCCCGCGAAGAAGGCCCAGAACATGTAGAGGACGATCTGCGCGACGTCCACATACTGCGTGATGGCTCCGAATCCCATGGTTGGTGCTCCTTGACGTGTTCCTGAAGGTCCGACGGCGGCCTCAGCCGGGCAGCACCGGCAGACCGAATTTCGACGCCGGCAGCGCACCTGCGCGCCGGGAAGACCTGACCAGCGGACCGATCGCGATCAGGGTGGTGAAGAGCAAGAGCAGCTCGAGGTGGTACACGACGGCATAGCCGGTCGCCGGATGCATCAGCACCTCGCCGAGCGCGCCGCGCTCGGCGAGCGCGGCGATGCCGTCGCGCAGGGCACCGCCCCCCGCGATGGCCAGACCGGCGCAGGTGGCCTGCACGCCGCCCCAGGCGCCCAGCGCCAGGCCCTTGAAGCCGTCGGTGTCGAGCGCCATCGCGGCGATCAGCGTGCCGACCGCGAACAGGCCGCCGCCGAAGCCGATGGCCAGCACGCCGATGCGGAACAGCGTCGCGGACTGCACCGGCTCGGCGAAGATCACCGCCGAGAAGGCGAACAGCCCGACGACCACGCCCAGGCCCGCGACCCGCAGCGGATCGGCGCCGCGGCCCAGCCAGCGCGCGGCCAGCCCGAAGGCGGCCAGCGAGCCGGTGGCCATCAGCGCGGTCAGCGCGGTGGTGGCGCCCACGCCCAGGTGCAGGATCTCGCCGCCGTAGGGCTCGAGCACGATGTCCTGCATGCTGAAGGCGGCGGTGCCGAGGCCGGTGGCGATGAGGAAGCGGCGGACCCGCCCGGCGCCCGAGAGCGTCGCCCACGCGCCGCGGAAGTCGGTGGCGTCGTCGGTGGCGTCGTCGCGTCGGCCGCGCACCCGCGGCTCCTGCTTCCACAGCGCGATCAGGTTCAGCACCACCGTCGCGGTGGCGGTGCCCTGCACGACCTTGACCAGCCGCACCTGGCTGAACTCGGCCAGCAGCAGCCCGAAGACCGCCGCGCTCACCACCATGCCGGCGAGCAGCATCACGTACATCAGCGCCACCACGCGCGGGCGCGCCGACTCGGGGGCGATGTCGGTGGCGAGCGCCAGGCCCGCGGTCTGCACCGTCTGCATGCCGGCGCCGACCATCAGGAAGGCGAGCGCCGCGCTCGCGTGCCCGATCCACCACGGCCCGTGGGTGATGTCGCCCGACAGCAGGATCAGCGCGAACGGCATGATCGCCAGCCCGCCGAACTGAAGGCCGGTCCCGAGCCAGATATAGGGCACGCGGCGCCAGCCGAGCACCGAGCGGTGCGTGTCGGAGCGATAGCCGATCAGCGCGCGGAACGGCGCGACCAGGATCGGCAGCGCGACCAGCATCGCCACCAGCCAGGCGCCCACTTCCATCTCGACGATCAGCACGCGGTTCAGCGTGCCGATCATCAGCACCGTCGCCATGCCGACCGAGACCTGGAACAGCGACAGCCGCAGCAGCCGGCCGAGCGGCAGCTCGTCGCTCGCCGCATCGGCGAACGGCAGCAGCCCGGGCGCGATGCGCGTCCAGGTCTGCCAGAGCTTGGGCCGGGCCGTGCTGCTCATCGGCGGACGATCTCCAGGGCCTGCGAGGTGTAGAAGCCCGACGAGACGCGCTCGGTTCGGGTCGCCGACCAGTCGGCCAGGCCCGGTGCCGCGGCGACCGCGCGGCGCAGCGCGCCCTCGGCCACCGGCACGATCGCGGGCGCCCGGTCGGCGCGCGGGAAGAGCTTGCCGACCGCGTGCATCGCCGACAGCAGCGGCGTGCGCGGCGCGAAGGTGAACATCATCGAGCCGCGCACCCGCGGCGCGAGCGCGGTCAGCGCGCGCACCACGTCGGCCGGCTCGTAGTGGATCAGCGAGTCCATGCCGACCACGTGGTCGAACTGCCCGAGCGCCGCATCGAGCATGTCGCCCGAGTGGAACTCGATCCGGCCGTCGCCGAGGTCCGACGGCAGGCGCTGGCGGGCGAGCTCGACGAGCGTCGGCGACAGGTCGACCGCCACCACCTCGGCGCCGCGCCGCGCGGCCTCGACCGACAGCGCGCCGGTGCCGCAGCCCGCGTCCAGCAGCCGCAGGCCGTGCAGGTCGGCGGGCAGCCAGTCGAGCAGCGTCGTGCGCATGCGGTCGCGGCCGGCGCGCACGGTGGCGCGGATGCCGCTGACCGGCGCCGACGAGGTCAGCCGGGCCCAGGCCTCGACCGCGGTGCGGTCGAAGTAGTGCTCGATGCGCTCGCGGCGCTCGACGTAGGAGGTGTCTGCGGCCATGTCAGTCGAATCCCAGCAGGTCGAAGATCTCGCGGTCCTTCAGCGCGTCGGGCGCGAGCGGATCGGTGCCCGCCCACAGCGCCGCGGCGAGCCGCAGGTATTCGTTCTGCACCGCCTCGAGCTCGGGCGAGTACTCCATCTCGAACAGCGTCGACTTCTTCAGCCGGCTGCGACGGATCACGTCGAGGTCGGGGAAGTGCGCCATCCGCTTCAGGCCGACGCGATCGTTGAACTTGTCGATCTGGTCGGTGTCCTTGCTGCGGTTGGCGATCACGCCGCCGAGCCGGACGTTGTAGTTCTTCGCCTTCGCCTTGATCGCCTGGACGATCCGGTTCATCGCGAAGATGGAGTCGAAGTCGTTGGCGGTCACGATCAGCGCGCGGTCGGCGTGCTGCAGCGGGGCGGCGAAGCCGCCACACACCACGTCGCCGAGCACGTCGAAGATCACCACGTCGGTGTCCTCGAGCAGGTGGTGCTCCTTGAGCAGCTTCACCGTCTGGCCGACGACGTAGCCGCCGCAGCCGGTGCCCGCGGGCGGGCCGCCCGCCTCGACGCACATCACGCCGTTGTAGCCCTCGAAGACGAAGTCCTCGGTGCGCAGCTCCTCGGGGTGGAAGTCCACCGACTCGAGCACGTCGATGACCGTCGGCACGAGCTTCTTGGTCAGCGTGAACGTCGAATCGTGCTTCGGGTCGCAGCCGATCTGGATCACGCGCTTGCCGAGCTTGGAGAACGCGACCGACAGGTTCGACGAGGTGGTGCTCTTGCCGATGCCGCCCTTGCCGTAGACGGCGAAGACCTTGGCGGTGCCGATCTTCTGGTTCGGGTCGAGCTGCACCTGCATGCTGCCCTCCCCGTCGGGCGGGCGGCCGGCGCGCCTGATCTCGGTCATCGGGACATTGGTGACGTTCATGCGGGGGATCCTTCGGTGATGCCCTCGAGACGGTCCTCGAGTTCTTCGCCGGCGCGGCGCAACGCTTCGAGCGTTGCATCGTCCGGCGTCCAGTACTGCCGTGCGCTCGCCTCGAGGAGGCGATTGGCGACCTTCGCGGAGGCGGCCGGGTTGAGCCGCGCGAGCCGTTCGCGCATCTCGGGGTCGAGCATGAAAGTCTGGGTCAGCTGCTGGTAGACCCAGGGCTGGACCTGGCCGGTCGTCGCCGACCAGCCCATCGTGTTGGTGAGGTGGACCTCGATCTGGCGCACGCCCTCGTAGCCGTGGGCGAGCATGCCCTCGTACCACTTCGGGTTGAGCATCCGGGTGCGGCTCTCGAGCGCGACCTGCTCGGACAGCGTGCGCACGGTGCCTTCGCCGCGGGTCTGGTCGCCGATGTAGACCGGCACGTCCTGCCCGCCCTGCGCGCGGCGCACCGCGCGGCTGATGCCGCCCAGCGTGTCGAAGTAGGTGTCGACGGTGGTCACGCCGAGCTCGACCGAATCGAGGTTCTGGTACGTGAGCTGCACGTCGGCGAGCTGGCTGGCGAGGAGCGCCGCCTGCTTGACCGGACGCCCGCCACGGCCGTAGGCGAATCCCTTGCGGCGCGTGTAGGTCTCGGCCAGCTCGTCCTCGTCGTCCCAGCGGCCGTTCTCGACCATCATGTTGACGTTCGAGCCGTAGGCGCCGTCGGCGTTGCCGTACACCCGCAGCGCGGCGGTCTCGAGGTCGCAGCCGTGCTCGGCCTGGTAGGCCAGCGCGTGCTTGCGCACGAAGTTGGACTCCACCGGCTCGTCGGCCGACGCGGCGAGCCATGCGGCCTCGGCGAGCAGCTTGATCTGCAGCGGCATCAGGTCGCGGAAGATGCCCGACAGCGTGACCAGCACGTCGACGCGCGGGCGGCCGAGATCGGCGAGCGGCACCAGCGTCGCACCGGCCAGCCGGCCGTACGAATCGAAGCGCGGGCGCGCGCCCATCAGCGCGAGGGCCTGCGCGATCGGGCCGCCCTCGGTCTTCAGGTTGTCGGTGCCCCAGAGCACCATCGCGATCGATTCGGGCAGCGGGTTGCCGTCCTGCAGGTGGCGCTCGAGCAGCCGTCCGGCCTGCACGGCGCCGTCGCGCACGGCCCAGGCGCTGGGGATGCGGAACGGGTCGAAGCCGTGCAGGTTGCGGCCGGTCGGCAGCACCGACGGATTGCGCAGCAGGTCGCCGCCCGGCGCGGGCCGCAGCCAGCGGCCGTCGAGCGCATGCAGGATGCCGGCGACCTCGGTGTCCTCGCGCAGCTGCCGGTCGGCCTCGCGCAGCTCGGCGAGCCGGGCGATCAGCGCGTCGTCGGGGGCGGTGCCGGAGGCCTCCAGCGCCGCCTCGGGGGTGGCGCCGCCCACCAGTGCCTCGATCGCGGTGCGCGGCAGGATCGCCGCGTCGATCGCGGCCTCGGCCATCGAGGTCAGCATGTCGAAGCGCTGCCCGTCGTCGAGCGGCTTGCCGACCACGTGCAGGCCGTGCGGGATCAGCGCCACTTCCATCTCGTGCAGCGCGCCCTGCAGCGCGAGGATGCGCGCCTCGGCATCGCCCTGCACCGACGCGTCCCAGGCCGGCGCGGGCTGCGCGAGCTCGAGCTCGGCGGCCTGCGCCTGGATCGTCGCGGCGATGCCCTCGCGGGTCGCCACGGTGTCCTCGGGCTCGAGCGCGCGCCAGCGGGAGATCGACTCCTTGAGCTCGAGCAGGCCGCGGTACAGGCCCGCCTGCGCGATCGGCGGCGTGAGGTAGCTGATCAGCGTGGCCCCGGCGCGGCGCTTGGCGATCGTGCCCTCGGACGGGTTGTTCGACGCGTACAGGTACAGGTTCGGCAGGTCGCCGATCATCCGATCCGGCCAGCAGTCGCCGGTCATGCCGGCCTGCTTGCCGGGCATGAACTCGAGCGCGCCGTGGGTGCCGAAGTGCAGCACCGCGTGCGCGCCGAAGTCCTCGCGCAGCCAGCGGTAGAAGGCCGAGAACGCGTGGGTCGGTGCGAAGCCGCTCTCGAAGAGCAGCCGCATCGGGTCGCCTTCGTAGCCCATGCCGGGCTGCACGCCCACCACCACGTTGCCGAAGCGCTCGCCCATCACCAGGATCGAGCGGCCGTCGGTCTGGATGCGGCCGGGCGCCGGACCCCACTGCGATTCGATCTCGGCGAGCCAGCGCTCGCGGCGCACGTGCTCGTCGGCACCGACCTTCGCGACGACGTTGGCCGGCGTGCCGTAGGTCGACGCGTTGCCTTCGAGGACGCGCAGGCGCAGCGCCTCCGCCGTCTCCGGCACGTCGACCGTGTAGCCCTGCGCCTTCATCCCGACGAGGGTGTTGTGCAGCGACTCGAAGACCGCCAGGTGGGCGGCGGTGCCGCTGTTGCCCGAGGCCGGCGGGTAGTCGAACAGCACCACCGCAACCTTGCGCTTCGCACGCTCGGCGCGGCGCAGGGCGACCAGTCGGGCCACGCGCGCGGCCAGCATCGAAGTGCGCTCCGAGCAGGGGCGCATGTCGAGCGCGTCCTGCGAGGCGTCGAAGGTGCAGCGCTTGCTGCAGCCCTCGCAGGTGTGGCCGGCGGCGCCGCCCCGCCCGCCGAACACGATCGGGCCGGTGGCGCCGTCGAGCTCGGGGATCGCCACCATGATCGTGCTCTCGACCGGCAGCAGGCCGCGGCCGGACGAGCCCCACTGATCGAGCGTCTGGAACTCGACCGGATGCGCGGCGACGTAGGGCACGTCGAGCGCGGCGAGCGTCGCCTCGGCGGCGCGCGAGTCGTTGTAGGCGGGGCCGCCCACCAGCGAGAAGCCGGTCAGCGACACCACGGCGTCGACCGTGGCCGATCCGTCCTTCATGTAGAACGACTCGATCGCGGGCCGCGCGTCGAGCCCGGCGGCGAAGGCCGGCACGACCTCCAGGCCTTCGACCTCCATCGCCGCGATCACGCCGTCGTAGTGCGCGGCATTGCCCGCGAGCAGGTAAGAGCGCAGCAGCAGCAGGCCGACCCGGCCGCGCGGCAGCCCGTCGCCCTTGAGGCGCGGCAGCGATTCGGCCGCCTCGGCGATCCGGCCCTTCATCCGCGGGTGGTAGACGCCCACCTCCGGGTACTCGACCGGCGGCTGCGCCTTGACCTTGCCGCGCAGCACGCGGCGCGGGCCGTCGGCGTAGCGGTCGACCAGGCCGCGGACCATGTTGAGGACGTTCTCCTCGGAGCCGCCCAGCCAGTATTGCAGCGTGAGGAAGTACTGGCGCACGTCCTGCGCGGTACCGGGCACGAAGCGCAGCAGCTGCGGGATCCGGCGCAGCATCTTCATCTGCTGCGCGCCGGCGCTCGACGACTGGCCGGCGGCCGGCTTGCCCGCGTTGCCGCGCAGCTTGCGCAGCAGCGCCATCGGGCCGCCCGAGGTGCCGTCCATCGTGAAGCGGCCGAGCCGGGTGAGCTTGGTGACCTCGGGCGCGGACATCGCGCAGACCATCGCGTCGCAGGCATCGCGGCGCGCGCGCAGCGCGGGCAGCACCGGGAGGAAGTGGTCTTCCATGAACAGCATCGTGACGATCACGATGTCGCCGGTCGCGATGTCGGCGAGGCAGCCTTCGAGCGCATCCGGGCGGTCGGTCCACTCCGAGGCGGCGTGCACGCGCAGCGACAGGCCGGGGAGCTCGCGGCGCAGCTGCGCCGTCGCCCGCCCCATGGCGGCCGACAGGTGGGTGTCCATCGTCACGAGGACGACGTTCACCGGTGTTGCGTCAGCGGCTGAAGTGCGCCTTGGCGTCATAGAGTGTCTCCACCGTGATCAGCGCGACGCCGCGCTCGAGAGCGAAGCGCTCGGTGTTGCGCCGGGCCTTGCCACGGACGAAGAACGGGATCTTCTGCAGCTCGCGTTCGGCGTCGGCGGCCCAGGCGGCTGCGGTCGTCGCGGCGGCGCTCTTGGGCGCCGTCGTCGGGGTATGGGTCGGTGTCTGGGTCGATGTCGCGGCCGCGGCGGGCGCGATCGGGACGTCGGCGGGGCGCGGCGACAGCCGCTCGGCATCGGCCGGTGCGCTCGCGATCGTCGCGCCGGGCGCGGTCGCCGCTGCGGCATCGGCGGTCGCGGCCGTCGGGAAGGGCGTGGCCGGCGCGGTGCGCCCGAGGTGCGAGGCGGCGGCGTTCTCGTGGAACTCGAAGTCGCCGCGGAACATCGTCAGCAGGTGCTCCTCCAGCCCCATCATCAGCGGCTGCACCCAGGTGTCGAACAGCACGTTCGCGCCTTCGAAGCCCATCTGCGGCGCGTGGCGCGCGGGGAAGTCCTGCACGTGCACCGGGGCCGAGATCACCGCGCACGGCAGCCCGAGGCGCTTGGCGATGTGGCGCTCCATCTGCGTGCCGAGCACCAGCTCGGGCTGCAGCTCGGCGACGCGTTCCTCGATCTCCAGGTAGTCGTCGCTGATCAGCGCCTCCAGGCCGTAGCCCTTCGCCGCCTCGCGGACCTCGCGGGCGAACTCGCGCGAGTAGGTGCCGAGACCCACGACCTCGAAGCCGAGCTCGCGCGAGGCGATGCGGGCCGCGGCGATGGCGTGGGTGGCGTCGCCGAACACGAACACCCGCTTGCCGGTGAGGTAGGTCGAGTCGACCGACTTCGCGTACCACGGGGCGCGCGAGCCGTTCGCGGCGAGGAAGGGCTCGGGGTCGACGCCGGCGAGCGCCGCCACTTCGCGGACGAAGTCGACGGTGGCGCCGTGACCGATCGGCACGACCTTCGTGGCCGGCTGGCCGAGGGTGCGCGACAGCCACTGCGCGGCGAGGCCGGCGGTCTCGGGGTAGAGCACGACGTTGAAGTCGGCATCGCCCAGGCGCGCGAGGTCGGAGGGCGTGGCTTCCCAGGGTGCGACGACGTTGACGTCGACGCCGAGCCCGGAGAGCAGGCCGAGCACCTCGCGCAGGTCGTCGCGGTGCCGGAAGCCGAGCGCGGTGCCGCCCAGCACGTTGCAGCGGGCGCGCACGCCCGGCTCGCGCGGCGCACGGCGCACCGGCGGCACCAGCCTGCGCACCAGCTGCAGGAAGGTCTCGGCGGCGCCCCAGTTCTCCTTGCGCTGATACGAGGGCAGCTCCAGCGCCACCACCGGCACCGGCAGCGCGAGCGCCAGCGCGAGTCCGCCCGGATCGTCCTGGAGGAGCTCGGCGGTGCACGAGGCGCCGACGATCATCGCCTCGGGCGCATAGCGCTCGAAGGCCTCGCGCGCCGCGGTCTTGAAGAGCTCCGCGGTGTCGCCGCCGAGGTCGCGCGCCTGGAAGGTGGTGTAGGTGACCGGCGGGCGGCGGGGCAGCCGCTCGATCATCGTGAACAGCAGGTCCGCGTAGGTGTCGCCCTGCGGCGCGTGCAGCACGTAGTGCAGCGAGCGCATCGCGGTCGCCACGCGCATCGCGCCGACGTGGGGCGGTCCTTCGTAGGTCCAGAGCGTCAGCTGCATCGTCGCGCTCCGGTCAGGCGGCCAGCAGGCCGCGGCGCCGCACCGGGCGCGCGAACAGCTCGGCGAGGTCGCCGGCCTGCTCGTAGCCCTGCACCGGCGTGAAGACCAGCTCGATCGACCACTTGGTGGTCAGGCCCTCGGCCTCGAGCGGATTGGCCAGCCCCAGGCCGCAGACCACCAGGTCCGGGCGCGCGGCGCGGCAGCGGTCGAGCTGCCGATCGACGTCCTGGCCCTCGGAGATCAGCGTGCCCGCGGGCAGCAGCGCGAGCTCGGGCGCGAGGTGCTGGCGATGCAGGTACGGCGTGCCGACTTCCACGAGCGTCATGCCCAGCTCGCGCGACAGGAATCGCGCCAGCGGCGGCTCGAGCTGCGAGTCGGGGAACAGGAAGACGCTGCGGCCGACGAGCCGCTCGCGGTGGATGGCCAGCGCGCGGCGGGCGCGTTCGCGGCGGGCGGCCACGACCTGCTCGAAGCGCTCGGCGGGCACGCCCCAGGCGTCGGCGGCGGTGCGCAGCCACGCGGTGGTGCCTTCCTCGCCGAGGGGGAACGGCGCCGGCATCACGGTGGCGCCGCGGTTCTCCAGCGCCTTCGCCGTGTCGGCGAGGAACGGCTGCGCGAGCAGCACGCGGGTGTTCGGTCCCACTTCGGCCAGCTCGTTGGCGCGGCGCGGCGGCAGGAAGGCCACCGGGCCGATGCCCAGCTCGTCGAACACCCGGCGGAACTGGTCCTCGACGATGTCGGCCATCGCACCGGCCACCAGCAGCGCCGGCGGCGAGCCGGGGGCCGCCTCGGGCATCGTCGGCACCAGCGCGGCCAGGCACGCGTCCTCGCCCTGCGTGAACGTGGTCTCGATGCCGCTGCCCGAGTACGACAGCACGCGCACGGCCGGCGAGAAGCGCTGCGACAGCCGCCCCGCGGCGCGCGACAGGTCCAGCTTGATGACCTCGGACGGGCAGGAGCCGACGAGGAACAGCATCCTGATGTCGGGCCGGCGCTCGAGCAGGCGCGTGACCACGCGGTCGAGCTCGTCCTGCGCGTCGGCGATCCCGGCGAGGTCGCGGTCGTCGATGATCGCGGTCGCGAAGCGGGGCTCGGCGAAGATCATCACGCCGGCGGCCGACTGGATCAGGTGCGCGCAGGTGCGCGAACCGACGACGAGGAAGAACGCGTCCTGGATCCGGCGGTGCAGCCAGACGATGCCGGTCAGGCCGCAGAACACCTCGCGCTGACCGCGCTGGCGCAGCACTTCGCCCGAGCCGCAGCCGGCCTCTTCGATGCGGATCGGTATCGGGGCGTTCATGCGGCGACTCCCGGCGACGGCGCGGCGCCGCGGGCCGCATCGAGCCGCGCGGCGCGCAGCTTGAGGATGAACTGGGTGGCGTTGATCACGTAGGTCGCGTAGGCGGCGAGCGCCAGCAGCATCTGGCCGCGCGCATCGATCCATCCGGTGGCGAGCGCCACGAGGTAGGCGGTGTGCAGCGCGAGGACGGCCATGCTGAAGACGTCCTCCCAGTAGAAGGCCGGCGCGAAGAGGTAGACGCCGTAGACGTCCTTCTCCCAGAGGCAGCCGGTGACCATGATCGTGTAGAGCACCAGCGTCTTGACGACCACGGAGACCGTCGCCGCCAGGTGCCCTTCGCCGGTGGCGAGGAAGCGCAGCACGAGCGCGAGGCTCACGAGGAAGACGAGGAACTGGAGCGGCGCGAGGATGCCCTGCACCAGCGTCCAGCCCGACGCGTCGCGACGCTTGCGCTGCTCGGCCGTGTACAGAGGGGTGCGCCCGCCGGAGTGACGGGGACCCGACGACCCGGCCAAACCGTCCGTTTCGATGCCCATGGAGGCAATCTAGCCCTGCTCGGGGGCATGTGTCAATTAAACTTGACGTCCGCCGCGCATGACACTAGATTGGAGTCGTGGCCGGGGTTGACGTCCGTTCTCCTTGACAGTCCCGGGCCGCGACCAAGACACTGTCGTCGCGTTATCGGGGTACCGTGCCAAGAGGCCTTCCGGCCTTCAGAGCCTCTGCTCCGCCCACCGACAGATTCTCTGCAGAGCCACGACGCGGCCGAGCGGAACCGACGGGATGCCGCCAGGGCGTTCCGCCGAGGGAGGGCACATGGAACGGTCGACCGACGACGGAGCCTCGACAGGCTCACGCCACGCCCAGGATTCGCAGCACGCCAGCCGTGCACGCGCCCTGGCCGGTGAACATGAACCCCGCGAGTGGCTGCAGCGGACCATCGAGACCGAGATCATCCCTCGGCTCATGCTTGCGCACGGCTCGCCCGGCCTCGTCGAGGCCGACGGCTGCATCGACGATGTCGATGCCATCAGCCGCGAGGACGTCGAGACCTTCACGACGCTCGTGCTCCGCGACGACGTCGACGCGGTGACCGACTTCGTGTCCGGACTGCGCGAGCGCGACGTCGCCCTCGAGCGCATCTACCTCGGGCTGGTCGCGCCCGCCGCGCGCCGGCTCGGCGTCATGTGGGAAGAGGACCAGTGCGACTTCGCGCAGGTCACGCTCGGCCTGTGGCGCCTGCAGAACCTGGTCTTCGACCTGAGTCCGCAGCTGCCGACGACGTTCACCGCCCGCCCCGACCAGCCGCGCCGCGCGCTGCTCGCGGCCGCGCCGGGCTCGCAGCACACGCTCGGGCTGCTGATGGTCTCCGAATTCTTCCGCCGGGCCGGCTGGGACGTCTGGTCGGACCCCTGCGCGAGCGAGGGCGACCTCGCCGCGCTGATGCGCAGCGAGTGGTTCGACCTCGTCGGGCTGTCGATCGGCTCGGACGGCCACGTCCAGCCCGTTAGATCCGTTATCCTCGCGCTTCGTCGGGCGTCGCGTAATCCGCAGGTCGGCGTGATGGTCGGTGGTCCGATCCTCGTCAGCCGCCCCCAGATGGTGACCGAGGTCGGAGCCGACTTCACTGCCGCAGACGCCCGGCAGGCCGTCGAGCGGGCCGACGCGTTCGTCGCCATGCGCTGCCTCCAATCCTGACCACGGACAGCCTGATGGACCGGCGCCCGACGCGGCCCGGACCTGCCGGCAGGCCCGCCGCCACTCCACACACCTTCGTGAACCGACCCGAAGCCTTCCTTCATGCCTTCTCCGCCCTCGGTGCGGAGAACACCGCGTCGCTGATCGCCGCTGCCGCGGACGTCGCGCTCCTCGTCGACGAGAGCGGCATCATCCGCGACGTCTCGATCGGCAACGCCGACCTCGCCGAGCTGCCTCACGACGACTGGATCGGCAAGAGCTGGACGGAGACCGTCACCGTCGAGAGCCGCCCGAAGGTCGAGGCGCTGCTCAGCGATCCGGGCGTCGGCCCGGTGCAGCGCTGGCGGCACGTGAACCATCCGTCGGCGCAGGGCGTCGACGTGCCGATGATGTATTCGGCGATCCAGACCGGTCCGGGCAAGCAGGTGGTCGCGATCGGCCGCGACATGCGCCCGCTCGCCACGATCCAGCAGCGCCTGATCTCGGCGCAGCAGTCGATGGAGCGCGACTACCTCCGGCTGCGTCAGCTCGAGACGCGCTACCGCGCGCTGTTCCAGTCGGTGTCCGAGGGCGTGCTGATCGTCGATGCGACGACGCTCAAGATCGTCGAGGCGAACCCGGCCGCCGCTCGAGTGCTCGACGAAGCGGCACGGCGCCTGGTCGGCCGTGCGCTGACCGAATGCTTCGACCCCGCCAGCCGGCCGGCGCTGCAGTCGCTGCTCGACCACGCGCGGGCCGCGCGCCAGGCCGACGACACGCGGCTGGCGGTCGCGGGTTCCGGCAGCCAGGCCACGGTGTCGGTGTCGCTGTTCCGCCAGGACAGCGTGTCGCTGTTCCTGGTCCGCGTCACGCCGCCCGCCAACGAGCTCGACGTGTCGGCCGCGCCGACGCGCCGCGCGGTGCTCGCCGCGGTGGACCGCGCGCCCGACGCGCTGGTGGTCACCGATCCGAGTGGCCGCATCCTCTACGCGAACGCGAGCTTCGCGGCGATGGCGCAGATGGATTCCTCCGAGCAGGTGCAGGGCGAGCCGCTCGACCGCTGGCTCGGCCGCGCGGGCGTGGACCTCGGCGTGCTGATCGCGACGCTGCGGCAGAACGACGCGGTGCGCCTGTTCCCCACGGTGATGCGCGGGCGCTTCGGCGGAGAGACCACGGTCGAGATCTCGGCGACCGCCGTCCCGGGCGAGCATCCCTGCCTGGGCTTCACGGTCCGCGACGTCGGCCGCCGGCTGCCGGCCGAGGGCCGCAGCTCCGTCGGGCTGTCGCGCACCGTCGGCCAGCTCACCGAGCTGGTCGGGCGCGTGCCGCTCAAGGACATCGTCGGCGAGACCACCGACATGATCGAGCAGCTGTGCATCGAGGCCGCGCTCCAGCTCACCCGCGACAACCGTGCGGCGGCGGCCGAGATGCTCGGCCTGTCGCGCCAGAGCCTGTACGTGAAGCTGCGCCGCTACGGACTGGGCGACTACACGCCCGACGGCAGCGGCAGCGGCGCCGGTGCGGGCGAACGCTGACGGTTCCAGCGTCGTGGCCGGCCTCGAGGCCCCGCATCCCGCTCACGCAGTCACGCCCGCCCCGGGTGCGCTGTCGCCACAGGTCGCGCTGCTCGCGCTCGTCGACCTCGAGCCGCGATCGCGCGGCTGGGGCTGGATGCGGTTCGTCACCGGGCGCATGGCGGTGCGCGGCGCGCCGGGTCTGCGCTTCGTGAAGGTGCTCGGCAGCGGCCGAGGCGGTGGCTTCGGCACCGCTCCCAGCCCGACCATCCAGGGCCTGTTCTGCGTGTTCGACGATGCCGCCTCGGCCGATGCGTTCACCTCGCCCACCGGACCCTTCCAGGCCTGGCGGTCGCGCGCCCGGGAGTGCTTCACCGTGACGCTGCGCGCGTACTCGGTGCGCGGCAGCTGGTCGGGCATGCGGCCGGCCATCGGTGCCTCGGCGCCCGTCGACGGCCCGATCGCGGCGCTCACGCGGGCGTCGATCCGCCCCATGCGGGCACGGCGCTTCTGGCGCATGGAACCCCCGGCCGAGCGCGAGCTCCAGGACGCCCCCGGCTGCCTGCTGGCCACCGGCGTCGGCGAGGCGCCGCTGCTGCGCCAGGCCACCTTCACGCTCTGGGACAGCGTCGCGTCGATGGACGCCTATGCGCGGACCGGTGCGCATCTCGCCGCGATCCGCGCCTCGGCGCAGGGGGACTTCTTCTCCGAGTCGATGTTCGTGCGCTTCGTTCCCGAGGACGCACGGGGCACGTGGCGGGGCCGTGGCCTTGCGTGATCACCGGGTGGTGGTGGTCGGTGCCGGCATCGCCGGGCTGTCGGCCGCGCTCGACCTCGCCGCGCGCGGCCTCGACGTCACCGTGCTCGAACGCGCCGCCGAACCGGGCGGCAAGCTGCGGCAGGTCCGCGTCGGCGACGCCGGCATCGACAGCGGGCCGACCGTGTTCACCATGCGCTGGGTGTTCGACGCACTGCTCGCCGACGCCGGCACCACGCTCGAGGCCGAGCTGGCGCTCGCGCCGCTGGGCGTGCTCGCGCGGCATGCCTGGCACGACGGCGGCCGGCTCGACCTGTTCGCCGACGCCGCGCGCTCGACCGACGCGATCGGCGCCTTCGCCGGTCCCGCCGAGGCGCGCCGCTTCGCCGCCTTCCGCGACGAGGCGCGCCGCGTGTACCGCGCGCTCGAAGGCCCCTACATCCGCTCGCCGCGCCCCGGCCCGGTCAAGATCATCCGCGAGCTCGGCGTCGACGGACTCGCCACGCTGTGGGGCCTCGGGCCGATGCACGACCTGTGGCGCTCGCTCGCGCGCCACTTCCACGATCCGAGGATGCAGCAGCTCTTCGGGCGCTACGCCACCTACTGCGGCGCCTCCCCGTTCCGCGCGCCGGCCACGCTCGTGCTGATCGCCCAGGTCGAGATGGACGGCGTGTGGTCGGTCGACGGCGGGATGGTCGAACTCGCCCGGATGCTCGCGCGCGTGGCGCGCCGACGCGGCGCGGCGATCCGCTGCAACGCCCACGTCGAACGGATCATCGTCGAGGGCGGTCGCGCATGCGGCGTGATGCTGGCCGGCGGCGAGCGCATCGACGCCGACTCGGTCGTCTTCAACGGCGACGTCGGCGCCCTGGCCTCGGGCCTGCTCGGTGCGCCCGCGCGCGGCGCGGCGGCGGCGGTGCCGCGCGCGGCGCGCTCGCTGTCGGCACTGACCTGGTCGATGCATGCACCCACCGACGGCTTCCCGCTGTCGCGCCACAACGTCTTCTTCGACGACGACTACGCCTCCGAGTTCTCGGACGTGTTCGGCCGCGGCCGGCTGCCGTCGAAGCCCACCGTCTACGTCTGCGCGCAGGACCGCGGCGACGACACCGAGGTGTCGGGGCCCGAGCGCCTGCTGTGCCTGGTGAACGCGCCCGCCAGCGGCGACGCGCGACCCTTCGACCTTCCGGAGATCGAGCAGTGCGAACGACGCGCCTTTTCCCTGCTGGCCCGCTGCGGCCTGCAGGTCGAGCGCCGGCCCCACGACGCGGTGACGACGAGTCCGGCCGATTTCGAGCGGCTGTTCCCGGCGACGGGCGGGGCGCTCTACGGCCGGGCCTCGCACGGCTGGCTGGCCCAGTTCCGCCGCTCGTCCTCGCGCAGCAGGCTGCCGGGCCTGTGGCTGGCGGGCGGCAGCGTGCACCCGGGGCCGGGCGTGCCGATGGCGGCCATGTCGGGCCGACTGGCGGCCGCGGCCCTGACGGAACGCCTCGCTTCGACCAGCCGGTCGTCCCGGGTGGCTATCTCTGGTGGTACGTCGACGCCCTGAGCGACGACGGCCGCTACGGCCTGACGATCATCGCGTTCGTCGGCAGCGTGTTCTCGCCGTACTACGCATGGGCGCATGCGCGCGGCCACGGTGACCCAGACGACCACTGCTCGCTCAACGTCTGTCTCTACGGACCGGGCGCGCGCCGCTGGACGATGACCGAGCGCGGCCGCTCGCGCGTCGCGCGCGACGCGTCGACCTTCACGATCGGACCGTCCTCGGTGCGCTGGGACGGCACGCGGCTCACGATCGACATCGACGAGCGCGCGGTGCCCTTCGGGCAGCGCGTGCGTGGCCGCGTGACCGTGACGCCCGACGCGCTGTGCCGCTGGACCACGACGCTCGACGAGGCGGGCCGGCACCGCTGGGGCCCGATCGCGCCGTCGTCGCGCGTCGAGGTGACGATGCAGGACCCGTCGCTGTCGTGGTCCGGGCCGGCCTACCTCGACTCGAACGAGGGCGACGAGCCGGTCGACCGGCCCTTCGTCGAATGGGACTGGTCGCGCGCGTCGCTGAAGGACGGTTCGGTCGCGGTGGTCTACGACGTGCGCCAGAAGGCCGCACCCGACCGCGTGATCGCCGCACGCTTCCGGCCCGACGGCACGGTGGAGTCCTTCGAGCCGCCGCCGCGTCAGGCGCTGCCCACCACCTCCTGGCGGATCGGCCGCACGATGCGCACCGACGCGGGCATGCCGGCGCGCGTCGTCGAGACGCTCGAGGACACGCCGTTCTACGTGCGCTCGGTGCTCGAGAGCGGACTGCTGGGCGAGCGCGTGACCTCGATGCACGAGACGCTGAACGTGCCGCGCTTCGCGTCGAAGGTGGTGCGGCTGATGTTGCCGTGGCGGATGCCGCGGACGGGGTGATGTTCGTCGGTTGATGCGTTGTGTTCGTTCCTAGGTTGATGCGTGGTGTTCGTTCCTAGGTTGGCGCGCGGCGTCGCTGCCCTTCAGGCCGTTGCTTCCTCCGAGGGCCGCACCCCGGGCTTCGCCCGGGGTCCCCGTCTCACGCAGGCGCCCGAC
>Ga0105105_10000210_pt1 | contig 27389 bp, 27 predicted proteins | sample PPLLaktember2015_4_FD_79108 | JGI IMG/M metagenome (GOLD analysis project Ga0105105, IMG submission 79108) | Freshwater sediment microbial communities from Prairie Pothole Lake near Jamestown, North Dakota, USA - PPLs Lake P8 Core (1) Depth... | ecosystem: Environmental > Aquatic > Freshwater >...
AACCCAACTATTGGTTTGTCAATTATCAATTTAGAACAATTTTCCAAACCAATATAGAACCGTCTCCTTTCTATCTCAGCGATCATTGTTCCTCCAATAGAAAGGGGTGAGTGTACCCCGCGTACACTCACCCTGGTTTCAAAGCCACATCTCCATACTGATTTGAATCACAAGACTGGCAAAAATGGTCGCTGAAGACATAAGCGCCCATACAACGCAAGCAAGCATAGTTCTCCTTTCTGGCGGTGGAAATCCGCCTCGGGAGCAGCACCACAGCCTCAGGATAACTATGCGTTCAAGAATCCTTTTTCCTCAATCTCTTTCTGAGTAAACGCATCAAACGTCTTTTTCTGTCTTACCTTTGATATACGTTCCAACTCTTCAGGGGACAGCTTCACTTCCTTACTCGTAAGTAATTCATCAATAGAACTTTCACTGAATGATGCAAAATGAAGGATGTCTTTTATGTCAACGCCCTTCTCAAGAAGCATCTGAGTGAGTCCGACCTGGAAGTACACCCTCTTTTCCTCAGTATAGAAATCGAGAGCTGCAGTTCCATCGATGACTATCCGGTCCTCACAATTCTCAATGAAAGCCTTGCATAGCCTCAGCAACTTAGAGTTCTCAGCCTTGTTAGCCTCAATTCTCTTCCAAGCTTTCACACACGTCTCTTTACTGTTCACCGCAAACTCATCTACGCTACCGATGTCCCCCATAAGCTGCTTGTTGAACAACGGACACACTGAGTCGTTGCCAATATGGCATGACCCGCAGTGCTGGTTCCTGATTGGCTTAAAGGCGGTTCCATCGGTAATCAACATCTCTCTCTCAATCTTCTGGATTGACGAATCAATCCATTCTTTTGCATCCTTACAACACTGATCAATATCCGGGATCTCGTACTCAATGGTCTTTCCAAACCTGATGTACGTTATCCGGACAATCACCCTGTCATACCCCGAACGTGGAACGAACATTGTAGCCAACAGTACATAAACTTTCAACTGAGTATCACTCTTCAAACTCTCCATCGTCAACATCTTCCGCGAAGTCTTGTAGTCTGTTATGATCAAGCATCGTCCACGAGATGAGTAATCGATAACGTCTAAGACGCCTCTGAAGAATGTCCTGTTATCAAAGAAGTCGGTCAGAGGTTTCCACTCTTTATCAAACGCCATCTTCTTCTCAGTGATTAAAACATCGCCCGGAATGGTTGAGAAGCTGTACACATTGTAGAATCGATTCATCAGAATCGTCGCGTCATTAATGATATCAGTATCAATGACGTTGTAGTGATTCAGAGCATCTCTAATCATGAGGGTGTACATATCGTAAGGTGGCATGCCTGGTGACTCATAAGCATCTTCCCGTATCGAGGAATCGATAGCAATGACCAGGCGACTCAGATTTTCAAATCCCATCAGAGGCTTAATCTGGTCCTGGTGTGCAATCAGATGGGAAGCCAACTCCCGATATCCGACATTGTAAGGCTCGATGCCGATTCCTTTAGCCACAACATCTTTGGCGGCGTCAGGTATAACCAATTTCTTAACTGTAAAGAACGTTTCAATCTTCCTGATCAGTAACTCTCTATAGCACCACTGCCCAGCCCATTCTGCAACCTTGTGGCACACGTTTCCAACAATCAGATAGTCAACTTTTGGCTCTGCATACTTTCGGATATACTGCATGAACCATTTGAACGGACATTGGTTGAACAGACTGATTCTTGAATACGAATATGGCTGAGTCGCTACCATGGAGCGCTCTTGATCAGTCGGCTTCACACCAAGCTTCGCAAACAACTCCTCAGGGGATACGCCAGGTATTGCAGAGGAATTGAATATCTTCATCTGCCGCTCTTTCTCAAACGAACCCTTGAGCTCCTGAAGCTTACAGAACAACTTGATACACATCTTCGTATCGTACAATGACCCGTGCGCCTGACTGTCATCCCATTCCACATTGAGAACTCTCTTACATGCAGCCTTGAGGTTGTTAGCACCCCTGTGTTGCTCCCTGCACGTCTTAAGAGTATCTTCAACAGCCTTTGGAACTATCTTGAGGAACTTCAGATCGAAGTCAATCAGATTGTGACCAACCAAGGTTCTATCACCGACGAACTCAGCGATCTTCTCCCGTATCCCATTCTTGAGATAGTTGGGACAATCCTTTACTTGATCGTAGTATATCCCATTGATCTTAGACACTTCGATAGGAATGAACCCACTCTCAGGTCTGCACCTGAAAGTGAGTTCCCTTCCAGTAATCCCAGATAGGTTGAACTCGACAACCGATACCTCAACGATCTCATCTCGTCTCGGATTGATACCTGTGGTTTCGGTGTCGGTCCCCACAAAGCTAAATTGGTTTTCCATTCTTCTCCTCTACAGGTTCTGGGAGTTTGTCAATGGTCTCTTGGAGGGATTTGAGGATCTTGATGTAGGCCTCACTATCAGCGAGTACACCTGAATCCTTGAGGAGTTTACACACACCTGAATACAGAATCACAAAGTCTAATTTGTTGAAAGGTAAGTCGATCTTGATTACTTCATTTCGAATCGATATGCCACGTTCTTTTTTGATCGCATCCTCTATATCCACCATTCTCGATTTGTAGATCTTCATCTCGTCTCCAATGACTTTGTTGAGATCTACAGCTTTAGACCACTCAGACTTATAGAACATGATTTCAGATCTACACATATTTGAATCTGCGAGACGCTGACTGTTTACCCTATTCAACTCAACATTACATCTCTCAATCCCAATCATGAGTTTGGCAACGATGAATGCCAAGACGATTATTACAACGGACGAAAACACCATAACGATATTTGTTCCAGTCACTCTTCCTCCTCAATTGTGAATTGTACTAATCAACCTCAACGACTTTGTATATGTCTCCTCAGTCATCTTCTCCTTGAAATCATGAATATGTCTCCTAATCCAGTTCTTATGAGCAATCTTTTCACGATCAACACCATGCGGCTTCAACACACCTTCGAGATCCTCAAACGCAGAGGCCCACTGGTCTGTCACAGATCCTGCGTAAACCATATCGCCTCCTTATAAAAAGAATAGGTACAACAATGATCGATTCGTCGACGCCGCCTAAGTTTTGTATCGATCGCGTGGTGAGCTGGGGAATTCTTGAAAGATTTACCCGGTCCTGCCGAGGACACGACTGCCGAAGGACAGGAGTGCCAAGGACAGGACATCCTGGTGAATAGACGAGCTCGAGATTAGGAGCTTTGCTAGCAAAGCTTAGGATCTCGAGCGATGGATAAGGTCAGATGACTGCACGGTGAAGACTGGTCTCCCAGTCGTTCACCTGCACGTCAGATGACCGGTTCACCAGGATGAGGGTAAATCTTCAAGAATTTCCAGCTCACCTCGCGAGTCGATTCAAAACTTTGGCAAGGAGACCTCCGAATTTATGCATAATGCCAACGAAACGCTGGCCAGCCTTCCGGCTTAATCTTGTACCTTATGAAACTTTACACCAAGACACAACTGAGATCGAAATGAGACGATAGCCTGCGTATATTGTAGGGACCAGGGTCTTTATAAATATACGTAAGCATGGTATCAGGGCTGGTGCCCCTGGAGAGGACGTGGAGTGCCGAAGGACACGTAACGCCTCCCTGGGGAGAGACTTGGTAACCGTTTTGTCAAGTAACATTGGAACCTGGAAGGTAGAAATGTTAGTTGACAATATGGTTAGCGCACGCGTACCAGGTCTCAAGACCTGATACTATGCTTACGTATATTTATAAAGACCCTGGTCCCTACAATATACGCAGGCATGAGACGAGTGCACTAACTACTTACTCACAGAAGCGAAACGCTTCCTTAAAAGTTCTTGTGTCTTTATCAACTATACAACTAATATTGAATAAACAGAGGTGGTTGACAAGGTCTAATGACTGCAGTGAACCCAGTCTCTGGTCTGTCCGAGACTGGGTTCTGCAGGCATTTGACCGGTCAACCTCCATAACCCTATTAACCAGACTGTTGGACGATACATCCAACTCTCTTCTTGTATAGATGCAAACATCATAACTAACTTCGATTGCGATAGGCGTGAGCCTCAAGGCGAGCCGGGGCGCCGGGCCGTGCCGGTCTCTCCTGGAGACCGGGAGGCCGGCGCCGAGGCGCTGCCTAGAGGCGGGAGCCGTCCCTCGCTACTCAACTCACAGTGCGATACACACTGCATTAGCCTTATGATGTTCTATTTAACAGAGTCAATGAGCGCTGCTGCGGCCTCGTTATCCTCAGGGACAACTGAAGCTTCAGTAACGGTCTCGTCATTATCATCACCGAAATTCACAGCGATACTTCTCTGATCATCGAGTTCCATCGGAACAACATCTGCAGGTTCAACATGATCAAACGCTATCAGCTTCTGAGCAGCCTGATCAAGTAGGGACGCGTTCCCCATGCTTCCGATCTCTTTTGACAACGATTGCTTCTTCAGAAGACCTCGCTTTATCGGTTCCATGACAGCTTCCGTAAACTCCAACGAAGGGAGTACGTCTGTGATGAAGACGTCCCTGCCACCGGACTTTATCTTTCGGTGGGATAGGACAAGCTTGGATCCAAAGAACCCGTCAAATGGCAATTGTTTTCCAGCCTCATGCTGTCGTATCGTATGCGCAACCCTCAACAAATTATACAAATCTTCCAGAGAAGATTCGATACCTATGATGGTATTGATCGACCTGGTTTCAAACCTATACGGATTCGGTGCCAGATCAGCTGCAGGGAAGCATTTCATAAGGCCAATCGCCTTACATCTTCCGGCAATATAATCAGGACAACCCTTATACAGACATCCTTCTTTTCCATCAAACGATCTGTTGACCCATGTCCTCTTCTCTCCATCCATAACCAACTGCTTAGCTATTGTGCCCAAACCGTTGCTCTTACACAACAACCCTTCAGAAGATGAATACATCGACAACGAGCATTCCCACAGATCTGTCGGAGCTTGATAGAACGAGTAAACCTCTATCTTCCTCGGATACTGAGTCTTTGCCCTGTCACATGCTTCTTTCTGAACCGGTTCGTTAGTAACCCAATGCTTGGTCACTATCTCTTTCGATCCAGCCTTCATCGTCTTAGTGGTCTCTTTCAAGAACCTGAAGAACCCTGCAGCAACTGGATGATTCGAAGTATTGGGGGGTTCGCCAGGCGCATACCCGGTAGAGATCTTCCCTCGATACTTGACGATCCGATTTGCCTCACCATTCTCATCGTGTGTCAAACCTCGAATAGCCATTCACTACCCTCCATTTGTGCGTTGATGGTGATTAGAACGACGGCTCTTCATCGACAATTGGAGACGTGGCTCCACCCATGACCTGGTTCGCCATTGACACTGCTGCAGCGCTCACAGGGGCGTTTACACTGAACCCATCACCACCAGGTGCTGCTGCGTTCTCAGTCACAACGGCAATTGTCACACTCTTATCAGCCGGACCTGCGGGCTCGATGTTGCCACAGTTGATCACAGCTTTTCCATTGTACTCACCAAGCTCAGCGCCAACCATCACCTCTCCATTCATCTTGTGCTCTCTCGTAATAACGAACTTGCCGTTCTCTTCCTTGAAGTCAATCGTCAAATTCTCCATCATCCACTCGTAGTTAAAAATGAATCCGCGCTGACCGGTCATGGCCACCAACTTCGGCTTGGTAAACCTGATCGTGTTATCAACCTTCTTCTGCTCGGTTCCCGGCTTGGGAACGAGTATGATCCGTGCAGTGATGTAGCTTCCCTTGGGAACCTGAGGGGTTCCGTCGAGAACCTCAAGACTCGCAACCAGTGAGAGATTACCCTTGTCAGTCTTGTAGACCTTCGGATACACAACCACTTCTCCCGGAACACCATCCTTACCATTCATCCTGAAAACCTTCGTAACCGACTTACAACGATACTTCCCGGGGAACTTTACAGGCTGTGCCTGCAAGTCATCAGACGCACCACCGTAAGACTGTTCCACCTGATCACCAAAAAACTCACTCTTGACATCAGCCATCTCTTCCTCCTGGTTGTGTGTGAAAGGCTCCAACATTGTTGTTACAGAAATCACAAGTAAATATCATCGAAAGATTCAAGGAACTCGGAAACTGAATTTCTATTATCAGAACTTTGCTCAAAAGAAATATCCCGTATGAAAACCGGATCGTATGATTCCTCAGGGTTCTTCTTTGGATTACCCCACATCTTATACGTTATCTGCAAAGGATACTTCTCAAATAGAACCCAGTCGCACTCAAACGAACCCAGCATCTTAAGCACTTCATCAGGAAGTTCAGGAAGATTCCTGAGCTTGGCAATCTCCTTCTCATTAGGTTGGAGTAGCTTCGCCATATGAACTTCCAACCAATCAAGATCTTCAACCGGCTTAACCGGAAACACAGAGTGGATGGTAAGGAACATCCTGAAACCCCTATCCTCACGAATGATGGATGTAAGGATCTCCTCTATATGTGCACTAACCATGTTAATGCCGATTCTCAATTGCTTCATCTTGTCAAAGAGCTCGTACTCAAACTTACTCCAACCCGACTCAACGTAAAAATCATAAGTGCCAAGCAACTCATCAATTCTTCTTTGCGTCGGCATGTATTCCGGAGATGTACAACCTCTTAGCGCTTGTGCCAAAGTTCTCTCCAACTTGAGTGACTTCAGCAGTCGGTTCATCCGACCCAACTTCGAGAATACCAGACTGTTCGGCAAGTTTCCCCTCCTTCATTCTATCAGTCAACCATTTGCTGAAGACTGGGGTTTTTCTCAACCTGCTCCGCTTGGTTCTTGCCAAGCAGTTTCTCGACACCATGATGCCGATCAGTTTCTGCATCGTATCTCTCGGGCTCGTCAGATTTGTTTTCTTGGTTTTTATTTCATCAGTCATAGCATCAACGATGTACATCCTACCCTCTTGAACCTTATGCAGATAATCGTAAAATATCGACAGCAGCTCATTATCGTTGTAATCCTCAGATCTGAGGAGTATTGACAGATCCACGTACTTAGAGATGTTCATCATGAACCGCATATCACCAAGCTCTTCACACGATCTCTTCATCTTAGAGTATTCATCAAGCTGCATATTCGTATGGCTATAAAGCCTGTCGAGAAGATCTACCACGTAGTCGACATGTGCCCTTCTGACTATGATGCACTCCCAGTCGTTCGGATCAACCGATCTGACCAGAAATGCAGTAGACACGGCAAGTCGAACCAGCTTAGCCCTCATCTCCTGATTAACAAGCTGGGTAGACGAGTGAAACTTCTTCAACAGTCTTATCTGACACTCATTGATGTACTCCTCCAGACCGTCTTCAGATTTGATCTGGTTGGCTTTTCGTGAATGAGTGTACATGATATGCCGGCTGCACTGATACTCGGTGTACTCATTTGCTATCTGATCGTATGAAGCTGCAAAGTCTTCTGTCTTAACGTCAGCCTGGGTAATGTAGAACGCTATATCGAATCTTGACGCTATCTCAGGCTTGTGACATAGTTTGAGGAGTAGTTGGATTCCGTACCCTCGCTTCTCATCATTTGAGTCATCACTCGACTCAGTCCTTGCGTTGGATAGCATCAACTTTCGCGTTCTTGCATATGCCTTACCCTGAACGATGGTATTGATATCGGCTATACCTGACGATCGCATGTTGGTCATATCGTCCAATGTGTCAAGAGCTATATGGCTGAACTCATCAATAATGATGATTCCACCATCATTCATGGGAATCTTTCCCCATGAGATGTTCTTGCGATTTTCAAAGTTCTTGACTCCACCGATAAGACCTGAACGTGTAACCGCACCTGAACCCGATATGTACTCACCGATCTTGTAATGCCTATGCAGGAATTTACCCACCACAGTCTTACCGCACCTCGTCTCTCCAGCAATGAGAGCTTCTACCCAACCCTTATGGATTTCAGGCAAGAGCTTCTTATTGTCGATCTCACATGCTGAGAAGAACACCAGGTCGGCTATAGCAAACACATCCTCTCTGCCCGTAAGGCCGGCAGCACTACTGAATGCTTTGTACTTTCTGGCCAGACAATCCTTAACCGTTTCACCCTCCCTCGGCTCAAAGACCTTGAGCATAGAGTGGATCTCTTGATTGATCTTAAACGTCTCTATCGAGTTGAGAATCGGCTCTGCGGCGTGTACAACAATAACGGCAAACTGACCGCTCCACGCTGTAGTCTGTACTCCCCAGAATCTATACGACCTGCCTGGTAAGATGTCTTTATCACCACGCATGTACACGACAAGGTTGATGTCGGCATATCCTGATGAATCAGAATCAGTCTCACTGTATTCAGACGGATCGTTGGTAATCCTGACCTTGACCATCTTCTCTCTGTCCAACTCCACTATTCTTATCCTCTTACAATGATCTGGAACATCAAGCAGTCTTTTCTGATTTGAGATCTTCTGCTGCTCTGTGACCTCAATCATTCCAAGAATGTCATGATCGTCAACCTTTATACACATGATGTCGTTCATAGTTTCTTTGGTATGCTTCCTCACGAGCTTGTAATCAAGAAACTCGGTTTTCTTTATTCCAGCGTGAGTGCATACTGAACATTCTTTACACCTACTACTTGACGCGTTAGAATTCTTTGTAACAGGACATGATGCCCTGAGACTTGTTGCGTACATGTATGCATCACAATTGTAATCAGAAACCGCTCCAACCATCTCGAGGACGATCTTACCCTCAGGAGAGTAATACTTAGGGTGCCGAGCTTCCTGGAGGGTGACCTTGTACGTTACCTCTGACACTCTATCTATGTTGTGAACAAACGCACTCGTCGCATCCTCGAGAATTTTAAACCTTCTCGCTCCCTGCTCCCAAGGACCATTCTTCTTCAGGAAATCTGTAAAATCCTTCTCAGCCCTCTTCTGTTTTACTACGTTGCCCTTATCATCCTTGATATCGATCATCACTTCAGGGTCAAGACCATACGGATTGATGTCGCTCACATTCAGATCTATGATCTTTATTTGCTTGGCATATGAGTACAACTGGTTGGCTAGTTTGTTCGCAGCTTCTATTCCTGCTGGGTCTGAATCAAGACAGATGACTATCTCTTTGTTCTTGAAGGTATGCGTCATTTCTTCAGGTGAGAATGTACGCGACAGGTTGATGTTGGCTGCAGATCCAAGAGTCACCGCACCGTCCATACCACCTCTACTCAAAGCACAATACACATCTGGCTCACCCTCAAAGAAGTAGATCTTTGAGTAGGTGAAGTTGTTCATAGGAGACGGGATTGTATCGTATCCCTTATATGGAAAGAGCCATTTGTACTTCTGGTTACCTTTTGGATTATAAGTCTTGATGTTCCTGAGGTTACCTTCAGTATCAATCTGAGGGAATACGATGTATCCGTGCTCATCAACGCCTATCATGAATTTGTCAATTACAGCTCTCGTTATCCCGCGCTCTTCCAGCAAATACTTTACAACTGAATCGTACTGGCCCAGTCTGGCGTGGTGTTCCTCAACGATCTTCATATCGAGAACGTGGATCTCTTTCTCGATCTTCTCGTGAGCACCACTTAGTATATGCGGATGGTTATTCTTAGTCTGGTAGTCGGCTTGAAACTTATCGTAGGCTTCTTGAATTCCTGGCAGGTCTTTCGCTATCTCATCGTCACTTGATTTGTGTCCTGGTAGCTTTATTCGAGAGGATAATCCGAAGAAGTCGATAATGAAGTCTGTGTACGAATCACCATGCGGAGCATTGCCTTTTATGTAATCGCGCCAGTATGATTGAAAGTTCCCCTTTGTCTGACAAGCGAAGCAGTGCCACGTTCCAGTCTGGTTATCAATCGACATCGATGGATGGGCGTCAGCTTTATCACCATGAGCACTTTCATTGATACACGTAAAGTTCTTATTTGATCCTTGTCGTAAACCGAGCTTCGTATAGATGTTGTGCCAGTTACCTTCAGTGATCATCTCGAGAATGCCGAATAAGTGTCGACACTCTTCTTTGGTGATTTTGTACTTAGCTCCCATGATTCTCCCTTAATTCTAAAGACACGAGAAGGCCGGGGCTGTTCTTCTGGACTATTGGCTTACCGTCAATCCAATCACACTTACTGCACATGGCGCAGTATACAACCCCAGGCTCCGAGGTAACGACATTCACCTGCTCAACCATATGTTCGAATGTCTTACCACACGTTGAGCATACGATCATTATTTGCCGGGGATTACGTCGCTGAGGGTAGGAGTAACACGAGGTTTGGCCTCGGGAGGAGATTCTTCAGTAGCAGGCTTGTTGAACTTGACAATGTTCGTACTTACCGTCTTGCACTCAACTCTGTCGCCTCTTCGTTTTCCGGACACTGATACCACATTGACAATCTCTCCACCCATCTTCAAAGCCACTTCTGTATTACCTGAGAAATTCGATGACGCTTCAATCAGCTCGACCTTTACTCCATTTTGCAAACTTCCCGAAAACAGACTCTTTTCCATTTGCCACCCCTTTGGTTAATGTGTGTGTTTTCAAAGATAACATGGTCGCAAGCAATGCGCAAGTGGGAAAAAAATGCCCCACTTGCGCATTACAAGCGATTGTGTTTAACCGTTAACCAGCCACAATCTGAACCGTCTCATACGCAATCCTTCTGATGAACTTCTCGTCCTCTTCGGTAATCAACTTGTGAAATACAGCCATCTTGATCACCGTTTTGTTGTCCAGAAACTCACCAGCCGGCCTTCGATCAGCAATTTTAATTACCTTCTCGACATCTGTATTACACACAAGTACCCTGTAGTACCCTTTAACCGGACTGTCGAGACCCATAATGTCTTCAACATGCTCTTCAGCACCATCAACACCATCACCATCAACCTTATACTCACCACTCTTCAACCCTTCAGCCAGCTCCACGACCACCTTCTTGTATTCGGTCGTGAACGAGGCGAATATCTCATCATCAGGCTTGAGGTTGTAGAGCTTGGCGGCGAGGAGTACACCCAGGTTCCTCTTCTCAACAACCTCCTGCTTCTGCCTCTGGAAAGCCTCTGCAAGAGTTTTGAGCCGCCTCTCAAGCTCTCTCTTAGACAGGTTCGTCACCTTAACAGCCATGATACCTACCTTTTGAAAATTTTGAATATATGCTTGGGCCTCGTGATCTCATCCCCGTGGTCTCCAACCAACGATAGTGCCGCATCAGAACCCATGATAAATATGTGATCGTCAGTAACTTTGTAGAATTTGCCTTTGGTCAGTTCGGGATCTCGACCGTGCTCATTCCACTTGTTATTGACACACTTTGCTCGTATGTTCATATCATTCTCCTATTTTTATTCTTTTCTTCTTTTTCTTATTTAATATCCCTAAACAAGTCATTCGTGCACTTCTTCCAATGTCTCTCAATTCTCTAGTTCGATACTCATTCCAGAATCTATTGTGAAGATTCTTAAATGAAATCTTATACTTCTCAACAATTGACAAAAGATCTTCATACAAACCAGTTTCCATCTCTGGGTCAATGTGGTTTAGATCAGATTTAAAAGCCTCGGGAGTTGAATAATCCCAAGCTTTATTGTCAAACTCAATCCACGTCTTCCCAGACTTTCTATCATAATAGTATCCATTTCTGTTCAATACCGGGGTAGTCTTCAGAAGATCTGGGGACGCGTATGTTAAATCATCAGGATGATGGGAGACCCACCAAGGAACAGAAAGAACTTTCAAGCTCTTTTTATCAATACTCATTTTGCACTCATCTCCTTTTCAGCTTTAATCAGCCAATTCACAGTCTTCACGATGGTGGTGTCCATATACTGAAATCCACCAACATCAACGAGGCACAAAATCCCTTTATCAGAGTCTTTGAACTTAATCGTAGCCCTTCGACTACGACACCACCTGAGTGCATCCTTATTCTTCTTGATGAACGAAGGGTTTGTCATTTACGCTGGTGTCCCCTTTTCTGTGTCAAAGCGAACTGGCTTCTACACTTCAGACACTCAACGGTAGTGGCGTTATTGAGAATGAACACATGCTGGCACCGTGACTGTGGGGCCTCACGCGTATCCTCGATAAACGCGTTGAATCCAGATCCAGTATTCAACTTCACCTTATCAAGCATCTTCACTATTATCCCAAGCAACAGAACGAAAACCTTAAACTCAGTCTTCGGATCATTGGGCCTTATTATTATCCGATCGCTCATTTTAAAAAGCCCTCCCTTTGATTTCGTATTCTTCATTACACACTTTGCAGCCAATTACCAAATCCTTGTTATCAGGATCGTAAACCCTGACCTCAAACTCATGAGATCCTGACTGACTTGTGCATTCACTCTGCTCTTCAGGGAAGTCAGTGTACATAGAAGCCTTACCACCCAACCGATCGACAACCTTGTTAACAACGCACTGTATGGATTTTACTGCAACGACGTACTTATCGTATGCATCGAATGTACACTCAATCATGATGGGAACCGACAATTGTCCCATTATACCAGGACCATTTTCACTCACTGTCGCCTGAAGATCTAGAAGAACCTCGTTCACATCTTCATCGGGAATCCCATTAAGCGGGGTTTGTGGCTTCATCTCTACCGGCATTTCCATTCCTACTCCTTTACTATGTATTTCTTGTTGATCAACTCCGCGACGTCCGGGCCCTTCTTGTAAGGCTCAATCCAGACACCCTCCTGGTGCTTTGTTCCGTCTGATGCTGAACCCATCCACTGCTGTCTCCAATGCCCACTGACCCAAATCTGCTCACTCAGGCTCCACGTCTTACCTGAAGGTGATGATGGGCACTCAACCTTCGTGACATGTTGACCAACGTAGATGAATGGGATCTGCATTGATCGAGACTTCAAATTCTCAGCCTTAGCTCTTTTTGCCGGATTCTTCTTACCTTCAACAGGAACCACTTCTGGCTTTGTCTCAACAACGTCGGGACTTTTACTGGTGAGGTACAACATCAGGTTGGCAGCTATCTTGGTAAGTCTTGACATAAGTTCAATGTTACCCTGCGAGAAGTCTGTTGGGTTGTGAATCATAAACTTCTTACCGAGATCAGTCACATTCCGATCGATCGCATCCTCAACATCCTCTTTGATCTTATCAAATCTGAACGTCCAATAGAAATTCAAATCGCTTCCAGTTGATATGAGATGTGGTTTTCCACAAGCCATAATCCTCATGTACATCACAGCATCATGAATATTCTCAAGCTGAAAGTAGAACCCGGACACATTACCCTCATCCTTGTAATCCTTCATGCGAATATCACAATCCTGGAGTATGATGTACACAGATGGGTAAGGAGCTCTGAATGTCTGAATGTTCACAGATAACTTTGTCTGTTCAAGCTTTGTCCACAGATTCTTCGAAACGTAAAAAATCTTACCGCCATACGCATCCATAGTCCAGGGGTGCCAAGCCATACGTGCGATCAGGTTGAAGGAGTTTATCTGTTGGTTCGCATCGAAGATCCCATTCTCTTCATAAAACTTGTGCGTCGACTTGGCGAATTCAACTTCGAAAAATTGTGAGAACTGTTCGAACGTGCAGGTTTTCGGATCGAGGTGTTCAGTAAGTTTTGGGAAGATTTCTGAAAAAAGGTATCTCAGCTCACTCGTCTTCATAGCCTCATAGTGACTGATAGGAAATGTATGCATACTTACTCCTTGTTAATTTGTAAAACCTCCTATATTGTTATTTCAGAGATTCGGTGAATCTAACGTTTACTAAACGGCTGATAGTTTTTCCACTACAACATCTAAATTATCACAAGCTCTATTGGTATAAAAGCTGTTTAATGAGTCTCTGTTTAAATCTACGCGGATGCTATTAATAATCGGCAAGATTTCAGCCTTTATCTTTTGCACTTCCGTTGTTTGCGATTCCTTTTTTATAGGTTGTCGACCTATTTCATCAACAAAAGATTCTTTACAAGAATTACGCAACTGCTGATATTGATACTCTGTTATAACGTACAAGGCAGCCTCCTATAAAATGGTTTGCAAAATATAGTGTACAACGCTTCAGGCACCCGCCCGAAGTTGCCGACACCAATCCCTGATACATAGTTGCACTTGTAAAGGAAGCATAGTATCTTCACCGAGCAACATCCACTCCATTTTGTCGGCAATTTCGTGGCCGACTGTGTTGTGCGAAGTTTTTGTTGACTCCGCCAGTGCTGCGCGAATGATCTTCGCTGAATAACCGCATACGTTAGTTTTTTGCAACTCTTCTTCGATAGATTCTAAGGCCATACGTACTTCTGTTTTCATTCGCGCCTCCAATATAGTTCAACAAAAATTTTGCACAACACAGGGTGTGAGGTTGCCCCCACACCCTGTTAGTCACTCAGCCTGCTTGAAGTAGTGATCCACAAACTTCGGATCGAAATCAGCAGAGTCCCTATCGACTGAAGCCCAATCCTTCCTCCCACAATCATTCACAAGCTCTTTGCAGTGAGGATCGTCCTTCGGCTTATGGATTGCGTCATCGTAATCCACAGCCATCACCTCAACCCCAGGGACGTCTGACACAACTCTCTGGACTATCCCGCCCGTGACATCGATGAAAATCCTTATCACTTCCCCTCCTTGGTTTTAAGTTCCATGAACAGATCTTTGAACACCGGAACACCCATGTCAAGCATCCTACCCTGCACGCCAGTAATGAGGTAGTTGATATTCATCTTCCTCAACTTCGTGATGTTCTGGGCCATCAACAACCCGTAGATCGAATTGGCGAGGCGCTGATCCATCACGACAGTGATACCCCAATCATCCTTAGCTCTGACAATTCTTCCATACTGCTGAGACACTGACATGTAAACGCACCTATCAAGAAATGAATAATCGACCTTAATACCAAGATCTTCATTTCCCTTCATATGTGTTTGAATGTATGTATCTGTCACATTGGGTATTGGGTTTTTGAGTATGATTTGGGCCCTGGCAATGTCGTGCTTGAAGTCAACACCCTCTTGCATAGAAGGTGATATTAAAGTAAGTCCAGAATTTTCGCTTCTCGTAAAATATTCGAGAAGCTCTTCTTTTCTTACAAATGAGGTATCGGCACGATTATGAATGTTGGTAACCCGATCACCATACTGAAGGTGAACCAAGAAACTATCATTATAACCCCTAAGGGACCTGGCAATTCTTCTAGATATATCAAATGAAAAACAGTGAACTAATATGTTAGCGTTCTTGTTGTATTTGTATGCAATGTGCAATCTCAAATGATTTATTACTCGAGACAATTCGTCACAAAACTTTTGCTCACCATACTCAGTCTTGTACACATACTCACTTCCTGATTTCTCAGAAAAATCAGTATATTCACTATTGTGAATTATGTATATAGGTCTACTATCTCTGTTAAACGTAGACTTTACAATCACTATACTAACATCTTCATAGTTAATCCCAAACGATCTTAACATACCGTCAGGATCAATCCATGTTCCTGTAGATAGTAAAACCTTTCTCGCATTTGAGAAATAGTACCTCTCAAGGACCGCCCCAATGTTCACAGGAATGATATCTATACATCTTTCCAATTTATTAGAAGAAGACATGATGCGTTCATACACTTTACCATCACAATCTTTTGCAATCTCCCATCGTCTCTTATACGATTCTTTATGAACAAATACCGGGTATCCATTTGATGTCATCCTGACTATTGACATTGAATTCTTGCAAAATTTATCAAGAACATCTCTGAGCAATATGATGGATGATACCAATTGCTGTCCCGATTCTTGGCATGACATAATATTGATAAAATCTATCTCATTTCCACACCCTGCAACAAAGCAGTCTTCTACAAACCATTGCCTTACAATATTACAAAAGTTTGTCAATCTCACATCATACACTTCACCAGACATAAAGCACCCCATGACACTTCTAAACACATGGAGAAGTTCGCCACCCTCATTGTGTGCTTTCATGGCAGCCAATTTGAGTGCTTGACTAGCTATATCATCCTTTTCTATATCAAAAAAATCTCCATTATTCTCGCACTCATAGATACTTCCTAACTTATTAAGAATCCTTCCTGCAACCATAGTTGGGCCGAGGATATTTATATAGTACCTGATAAATTCACTTGCAAATTCACTGGGTAACACACATGAACACAAATGTGTCATATCAATACCAAACTCATCTTTCAAAAAATCAACTGGTATCATTGAGCCAAATATTCTTTGAATAGATGAGTCCATACCATGGAATTCGTCTATTATCATCAAGTCACACTCGGGAAAGTATGGCGTAGGTATACTATTCATGCGGTGATATATATCAGGGTTAAGAACTTTAATCCCTGAGTTTAAAACAAAAAACCTAGCACTTCTAACCGAACATTCAATACTAGAAAGCTTGCATGACATCCTGCTAAGAACCCATTGCATACCATCTTCATGATCTGATTCCCCGGCGAATGATTTTAAAATACCAAGTACGTCATCTCCAGGTTTGAATGAGGTCATTGATGTTAGCAATGAGCTATCATCTCCGAATTTTTCAAGAGTATCGTTAACCGAATCTACAAACTGAATGATACTAACGTTTCCTGCTTTGTCACCATCTTTACACTTCTTAAATTCTGAACCTTCGTACGAACAAAACACATCTTTCTCAACCCCACTCCTTCGGCAATAGTTACATCTATATGCATTCTTACCTTTTAACATTCTTGTCTCAGGCCATTGCTCATTAACAATCTGATCCTGAAGCTGTTTCTGAGAAGTGATATAAACCACATTGCCAAAGCACCGAGCCACAGAATAGTTGATCACAGACTTACCCGAACCGACTGGGCCATCCATGGCCACGAACTTCTTGTCGGTGTTCATCGCATTCACTATCTCAACGATCGCTTCTTTCTGATGCTCGCGATACGCCGGCTTGCCATCACTATCCCTTATTGGAAAGTATTCGTCCTTGTACGACACTTTCCAAATTGGCTTTTCTTCAATCTCCATCGATACCACCTTTCGTTATTTCATATGCTGCTCTGACGATTTGCGACATTACAACCAACTTCTGCTCCTCTTCTTTTCTATGATCAAGGACATCTGGATAGTTGTAGATACCGGGTATGTTGCCCTGTAACCCAACCGTGAACGCTGTGAGAATGGTTTTTATATCTGGTGAGCTCTTGTGATCATAGCAATCTGAATCATGAAGCTCGCGGACTATAAGTGACAATGGAGCATCGAGTGAGGAAAGAAAGTTATCGAAGTCGGTAGACTGTTCGAAACACTCTCTACACTCCTTCAGACGCTCATTCATCATAGAATTGATCACCTGGTTCGCCTTGATATATTCACCACTCTGGTAACACATATTGAGGATTCGTTTTGGGATAAGGTTGACTGGAACTTCGAACTTATCAATCATCCTCACCATTGGAACCATTTTCCCGTAATGTTTATCTGATATCGGAATCTCAGATATGACGTTGATGGCGTCGATATACTCCGATGGTGATATGATAACCTGAACCTTAATACACATCTTTGCATACAACGCAACATCAAACGCAAAGGCATCGTCTTTCATCAATTCTTCTACAGGTAGTAGTTGGAATGATTCGAATGACGAGTTGTGTATAAACCTCATGACAATGGATTGTGTGAAGGATGCAACCGTCTCGTCATCATCTCCAAGAAGTTCTAAGATGTTCAAGATGTATTCAGTAACGGCTTCTTTGAACTCGTTTGCCCACCACAGCAGCGTGCCTTCTGTCAATTCTTTGATTTCGAATTCTTCATTTTCCATTAATCTCTCCTTTTTCACACATGTCTGCTACAATGTCAAGATACATCTTCTGATAGACTGGTTGCTCAAACGTCATAACCCGTACGTCTATAAACTCCTTATACTCCTTGTTCTTAAGCGCAAGCCTCAAAGCATCACCCAAAGCTTTGTGATGATCGCCGATGATTCCAAATGTGATTCCTGATGTGTATTCGAACGGATCATTACCATACCTTGCCACTACAGTCGGGTGCATAGACATTTTGTGGTAACAGAAATACAAATCATAAACCTTACCATCACACTCCGTTAACCCAAGGAATTTACACGATGGGCAATCGTGAATGTAGATTGGTTTATCCATTTTTGACAATCTCCTCAATTAATTGTTTGATAGCTTGGAGTGACTTTATACGAGATGACGCAAACTCTATCTCTCTGTTAACATTCTTTAAATACGAATCACTTGTATTCAAAGCACGCATAGCTGTGGATAGCCACGCCTCGTGACAGGGGAAACTCCAATTGTGAGACTCCCCATCCTCATCTCTTTTGATTTCATAATTCCACCCACATTCGTCGGTATGATTCCTTGTACATGTGGTATTATGCATCAAGGTGGTGAGCTTATGAACAGCAGTGAATTCTTCGAATTTCACCCACATTGAATTGCCTCCTAAGATAGGTTTTGAGACACCTTCCAGCTTTCTACAACATCCTGACCCTCAGCAGTATTCCACGTCTCCACAATGCTCTTGCGAAGGTTAAACGAGTCCGCATTCTTTGTATCATGACTCACCATGCGAGCCTCTTGGGGTTTAAGACCAAGATCGTGAAGGTAACACTTGTTATCAAACCCAAGGAATGTACAGACCCCTACTGGTCGATCTGGAGCAAACCCACCCTCAAACCCCTTGATAGCCGGGCTTACCAGGTAGACGTTCCCATCGATCGATAACCCCTCGGTACCTACCCAGTAGTCGACCATCAGGCGATCTGCGAATCCGGAATTGATGAGCTTCTTAGTTTCCTCAAGCGTCCCCCAACACGGCCTCCTCTCACACATTTCAACGCACTTTTTGCAAGAACAAGCCGATTCTTTCAAATCATTCATATCATGGTCTCCTGTGATGGTATTTTACCAAAAAACAACAAAAAACGCCAAAAATCACATTGACACGCGGGTTTGCATATCGCCTTGCTATTTGGCCTTTTAAAAACACAGTGTTCCTTAAATTTCAATCCATTCGCCATCTCGATGAAAAAATCGATTGAGAAATCGTTATTTTTGTGGTAGGCATTTTTTACCTACCACGTTATTATTCTACCAAAATCACATGTTTTGATTTTCATTTTTTCAAACCACTTGATTTTGTGAGAATTTTTGTTGATTTTTCAATTTAAATGGCGTTTCCAGCAAATCTATCGAACTTGACCAAAGGGCAGCAAATTCCATTTTCATGTTTTGGGTACCCCAGTTTGAAGCGATTAAATACCGAGTCCTCAAGTCCAGCTTTTTAGTTAAGCGCTTCATTATTTTTATTGACATCAGGCATAAATTGGGAAGTAGGACTCTCGATTCTAAGCGCTTAAATAAGCCTTTTGAAAAATCCGAAATGGAATTTGCTTCCATTTGTAAATCAAATCGAAAAACTCTGTAAGTCTAAGTTGTGTATTAATTTGCAACAACGGCACCAAACTTGCTATAAAATTTAATAATAATAATAATATTATAAATAATAATATTTTATATATATATATATATAATAGGTATATTCTTATCTGTCTATTGTTTTGGATTTGTATGTAGGTTTTGGACATCGAATTTTTTTTAAGGGGGGTAGCCTCTTTCGGGTGCTGTTTTAATAATGCCGTATTAGCCGAGCGGGGCGCGAGAGGGTTTTGAGTTCAATGTACAAAACCTACTTGCGTTTTTCGGTCATCTGTAAACGTACATAGGGGAAAATGTGTAAAAAAAGGCTGTTTTTGAGTCGAAAATCAATGACTTACAACGGAAACAGACTTGACACGTAATTGTGGACACTTATGTCTCAAAGAAACGAGCGGGGTTTGCAGTCCCCCGCTTCTGGTTCAGAATGATGGTTTTTCAAAACACTCTTCTGTGGATCACCACAGGATCAATGCTAACATGAGTCCAATCATCTTGGGCCTCCTTTGGGGTTAAAGTGGATCCTGGGGCAAATGCGGGCCATCAGGATTGGTTTTGTGAGACTACTCGACCGCCTCGGGGAGGTGGTCGGCAAGCGCTTTGTCGAATTCTGTTTCAGGACCAGTCTCAGCTTCGGGTTTGCTTGAAACTGGCACCAACCCAGCGATCGGGCTCTTAACCTCGACCGGTTCAGGTGGCGCGGGCCACACAACCTTCTCAAACTCGTCTAAAGTGACGAGCTCCGGAGTTCCAGTGCGTGACATGATGATGCAGGGCTCCATACCCAACGGTGCTACTTCGATCGCATCACCAATCTTCATGACCAGAATATCGTCCCGCCATTTCCCACCATCAAACGTCCCTCCGTGACCCTCAGCTACGAGGAGTGGTGTTCCATGCCTTTCGCACCACTCCCCCTCTTCTCCCGGCTTGCACTGCACGGATGTTGAGCAGTTCACCCGCACAACAAACGTCCCTTTGCTGTCGTGTCGCGGACTCGACACGAGAATAAAGGAACCCCATTTCTGGGGGATTTTTGTTGGGTAGAAATCGTCTACCCTTCGATGTGGGCTCTCCCCAAGAATCTTGGGGGAACATTTCTTGTCCACGGACATCTTGGTGAAGAAACAGTCTCGACCCTTTTCACCAAGGAAGATAATGTCACCATCACGATCCGGATCTTTCGTGATAGCAACTCCTCGATACAACGTCCCGGCATGGAATGTGAAAGCCTGCATGCTCAATCCTCCCCTGGTGTGAAAAAGTTTGTTGTTGCGCTTCATTCGTCATACGGGCGAACGAAACATTCTAAAATTGTAATTCCAGAAATCGAATCAATATAACATCGTCACAAAGAGAGCATGATGGTATATTTAATAGTGTGACTTGATATCGCGAAAAAGAAAGAATAGTCGATGCCCACCAAAAACGAAGACCGAACTCTCAATAAGCTTTTCGATCTCGATGTGAACACGCGTGGAAACGTGTACATCAACAACTCTGTTTCTGAAACTGTAAAGAAGATCCTTGATACTGTCAGTGATAATGAGGTTCAGCTCAAAGTTGATAAGATCTGGGTTGATGAGAAGTATGATAACGCCGACATAGACAAGCAGAAGGAAGTTCGCAACAAAGGCCAGAACTGGGCGAATGATCTTCGCGCTGACCTCACACTTGTGGATCGGATTACCGGAAAGCCGATCGATCACGTTAAGGGAATGAAGGTTGCCTCGATCCCGAAGATCACCGATCGCGGAACATTTCTCCTTGGTGGTAATGAGTACCAGTTTACAAAGCAGGCTCGACTGAAGCCTGGTGTGTATACGAAGGTTCAGAATAATGGTGAGATAAGTTCTTTCTTTAATGTTGACAAGACAATAGACTTTGAGAGAGGGTTCAACAACAACTTCAGGATAGGATTCGATCCCGATAAGAAGTTGTTCACTATGGGGTACGGGACTAAGAACGTACCACTCATCAGTGCATTGAGGGCTGTGGGAGTTACTGACGGTGAGATGAGGAATAAGTGGGGAACTGATGTATTCAAAGCGAATGATGATGCGAACTCCGGTAGTGAGTTGAGAGATCAGAAAAAGCTGTATAGCGCAATCTTCGGAATTCTACCGCCTGCTACATTAACTCCTGACAAGATGAAGGGTGAGATCAAAGATCGTCTATTCAAGACGAAGCTTGATCCAGATACAACGCGCATCACACTTGGTAAGCCATACGGTCAGGTTGATAAAGACCCCATACTTGACGCATCTAAAAAGATCATCGACATCCATAGGGGTGACGTTCCTGAAGATGATCGCGAGTCACTGATCTTCAAATCATTCTACGATGTTGAGGATCACCTCAGAGAGCGATTGATAAAGAGCTCTGCTAAGATTAAGAGTGCGATGCTGTTTAAGCTTAAGAAGAACAAGCTTCTTAACAAATCGTTAAGCTCACAATCGTTTGATCCATTTGTGTTGGGGACGTTGACGCAAAGTCAACTGTCAAATCCTCCAAATCAAACCAACATTATGTCGATTATTGGTGATGGTTCGAAGATGACGGTGATGGGTGAAGGCGGCATTGGTAGCTCTAACGCAGTGACTACTGATACGAGAAATATATCAAATAGTGAAGTTGCGTTTATCGATCCCCTTCATACACCTGAAGGGTCGAGTATTGGCACATCAGTACACACGAGTGTCAACACTATAAAGGTTGGAAACGAGCTTTATGCTAAGTTTCTACATCCGTCTGGTGAGAAGACTATCCTCAGACCAATCGACGTTTATGATAAGACTGTAGCCTTTCCCGATCAGTTTGACATGTCTGGTAGCAAGCCTAAATCAAAAGACAAGATGGTTAAGGCTGTTCGTAAGGGTGAACTTATTCAGGTTCCTGAATCAAAGGTTGACTTCATCATTCCAAGTCATGTTGACATGTTTGATACTTCCGTTAACATGATACCGTTCCTCGATTCCATTCAGGGTAATCGTGGATTAACTGCATCCAAGATGCAGGAACAGGCGCTTCCCTTGAAAGATAGGGAACGCCCATTATTTAATGTTAAGACTCAAGATGGTAAAGATCTCGGTAAGATTCTTGGAACGTCTATAGCAACTCCGTCTTCAAAAGTTGACGGAGAGGTTGTTAGTGTTGATTCAAGTAAAATAATAGTTAAGGACAAAGATGGGGTTGAACACAAGCACGCATTATATGACAACTTTTCACTTAACGCCGAAAGCTTTATCAATAGCGAACCTACCGTCAAGGTTGGTGATAAGGTTAAGTCCGGTCAAGCTCTTGCTGATAACAATTTTACTAAGGATGGACATGTATCCATAGGCACTAATTTACGTGTTGCGTATATGCCGTATAAAGGATACAACTACGAGGATTCTACAATTGTTTCAGAGAGTGCTGCCAAGAAGTTAACCTCACTTCATCTGTATGATTTGAGGGCCCGGCGTTCCACTGATGGGGTGTTCTCCAAGTCGAAATACCAGGCGTACTATCCCGAAGAGATTAAGTCTGTTCAAGCTGCAAAACTTGACAAAGATGGAGTTGTCAAAGTTGGCGAGAGGGTCGATCGAGGGGATACTTTAATAGCCCATCTTGAGAAGCGAACACCTACTGCGGATGATTTAGCTATAGGAAGACTTGACAAGCAGTTAAAGCGTGATATGTCTAATAACGCAGTTAAGTGGGAGAATGACCATGTCGGTGTGGTCACTGCTGTTGAGAAACATGGCAACAACGTACTCGTTAGTGTAAAGACCGAGGAGCCTCTTAAGGTTGCGGATAAACTATCCGGTCTTCATGGTAATAAGCACGTCGTATCCAAGATAGTTCCTGATGATCAGATGCCCTACAATCTGGCGACTGGTGAACGTATTGAAATGACAATGAGCCCGATTGGTGTTTCAAATAGAATCAATACATCACAATTGCTTGAGAATGCCGCTGGTAAGATAGCTAAAAAAACGGGTAAGCCTTTTGATATTCAGAATTTCAAAGATGTTGACAATTCAAAGATGATAATGGAGGAGCTGAAAAAGATTGGGTTATCTGATAAGGATATACTTGTTGACCCGGAAACTGGTAAACCGTTCTTAAACCCCGTTGCAAATGGTGTTTCACATATCCTGAAGCTCGAGCATAAGGTTGACCATAAGTTCTCAGCTCGATACAACGAGGGGCACGACTCTAACCAGCAGGCGATATCTGGTGGTGAGACTGGCGGAAAGAACTTAGGACGCATGGAAGTGGCGGCCCTACTTGCTCGTGGTGCTAGTGAGAATTTGAAGGAATCGTATACTATTAAGGGTCAGAGGAATGATGAGTATTGGAGAGCGATGGAAACTGGTCAGAGCCTCCCCCCACCCAAAAAAGCATTTGTGTGGGACAAGGCGATGGCGATGATGAATGGATCGGGTATTAATGTCGAGCAGAAGGGTAAGACGTTTACTCTGAAGCCGATGACTGATAAGGACATCCTTGGGCTGTCGAGCGGCGAGTTGAGTAACCCTGAATTTACATATCGTAAAAAGGATATGGCTCCCATCAAAGGTGGGTTGTTCGATCCACTTAAGGCTGGTGGGATGATGGGTGACAACTTCACTCATTTCAAACTTCCTGAGAAGGTCTTAAACCCAGTAATGGCTTCTGCGGCAGCGTCACTTCTTGGAGTTCCCATAAAGCATCTTGAAGAGATTATGGAGGGCAAGAAGTTTATTGATAAGACAACTGCAGAGGTTGTCCCTCCTGGATCCCCCAACGCAATCTCAGGTGGCCCTGCTGCTGAAGTGATGTTGAGTAGGATTAAAGTTAAGGAAGAGTTGGCTCAAGCTCAAGAGGCGATACAAGGCACGACGAATTCTACTGCGATCAATAAACTGAATACTAAGATTCACATTCTCAGATCTCTTGACCAGAATGGAATGAAGCCAACTGATTACCTGATATCTCACGTTCTTGTTACACCTTCAAAGTTCAGGCCTATGTTTGCTATGGGTGTTGATAAAACTGTGATTATGTCTGATGTGAACGACCTGTATCAGCAGACTGCGAATACTAAGAACGCTCTTGATAATCTTGGGAATCAACTTGATAAGACTATAAAGAACGAAGATATTAAAAATCTCCAGATGGCTGAGATACGTGGAACGTTATATAAAGACGTTAAGGCTGTTGCCGGGCTCGGTGATCCTACGGCATTCCTGCATAGAACTAAGAACAAAAAAGGGTTTATTGAACAGATAGGCGGTGGGCAAGAGAAACAGACTAAGGATGGGTTCTTTCAGTCTAAGGTGCTTGAGCGCCGGCAGGATCTTGTAGGCAGGTCAACCATCATACTCAATCCCGAACTTGCGGGTGACGAGATGGGTATTCCTAAAGAGATGGCTGCTAAGATTTTTCAACCGTTTGTCATGAAGAAGATGGTAAGTTGGGGTTATAGTCCACTTGAGGCGAGTAAGAATGTAAAAGATAAGAATCAGATATTTGAGAGGGCATTGCAAGTTGTTGCAGATGAGAGGTTGGTAATAGCTAATAGAGCCCCCACTCTTCACAGATGGAACATGACAGCGTTTAAGCCAAAGTTGACTGACGGTAAGGCTATTGAAGTCCCAAGCATTGTGTTAAGTCGTAACTTCAACGCTGACATTGACGGTGATACGTTTCAGGTCTATACCCCTATATCTCCAAAGGCTATGGCTGAAGCTGAGCTTATGAAGCCTTCAGCGTCAATGATTAAGGCCGGTCACGATAGCATCCTCAACACCCCTCAGATGGACATGACGGTTGGAGCCTGGCTTGTTTCAAGAGGGCAGGGTGGTGTTGATACAAAAATGAAGTTTGACACTATAGGAGCAGCTCGAGACGCGTTTAAAGCAAACAAATTTAACTACGGAGACTCGGTATCAGTAGGTGGTAAGAAAGCTTCATTTGGGATGCACGAAATCAACTCAACCCTTCCCGACGAACATAAGAAATGGGATGTCGAGTTGAACCAAAAGAATATTGAGGGTTGGATAAAAGAAGTGAATAAGGCTAAGAATGGGAAAGTAGCATTGGCACTTGCTGATAAGATCAAAGATGTTGGGAATAATTACTCTACAAGATTCGGATTTACTCTTGGAGTTTCAGATACGCTTGTTGATAATAGTTTGAAAGACGTTGTGGTTAACTCTGCCAACGATAGGGTTGACTGGAAAAAACCTTTGTCAATTATCAAGGAGTTTTCTAAAGCAAAGTCGGATGGAGAAAAGGATCTTGAGAAGAAGCTTGGCGATAACACTATGCTTGGTATTGGTATCAAGTCAGGTGGTAATAAGGGAATTGGTAACATATCGTCAATATCTTTAATGCCTGGTATTGTCGAAGATGCTGATGGTGTTGCTATACCTATGGCAATTACAAGATCTTACTCAGAGGGTTTGGATACATCTGGATATTGGGCTGCAGCACATGGAGCCCGTGGTGGAAATATCAAGAAATCGATATCAACATCAAAGCCTGGTTGGTTTACGAAGGATCTGATAAATTCGGTATATGAAACGAGGATTAATGGAAGTGAACCTGTCGATAAGGTTGGAGTTCAATACTCTGTATCGGATAAGAAGGGTTTACTAAATAGATTTCTTGCTAAGGATGTTAGCGACTCTGGTGGAAAGATCATAGCTCGTAGAAATGATATTGTCACAAGCGATGTTGTAAGCAAGCTGAATCAGAATAAGATAAAATCAGTGTTTATTCAATCACCACTCACCGACCCAACTCCTGGTGATGGATTCTCAGCGTATTCATATGGAACCGACTATGATGGAAAGACCTTAAAGCATGGGGACAATATTGGAATCATATCTGCCCACACTATAACTGAACCGGCTACCAATCTTGTATTGAAAGCATTTCATACTGGGGGAGCCGTTACTGGTGCGAAGCCTTCTGGGTCAGCCTTCGACCAACTCGACAAGCTCATGCGTTTCAACAAGAACAAGCCAGACAAAGCCACCCTTGCCAGTATGGATGCGAAGATCAGCGACATCAAAAAGTCATCCATCGGTGGCTATGACGTTATTCTTAAGAGTGATGACGGATATGAAGAGCGCAGGTATGTGGCTCCGATGAATGAGCCTACCGTGAAGAAGGGTGAAAAGGTTTCCAAGGGTGACGCAATCTCTTCTGGAACCCCACTTCTCCATGACATTCTGAAGTACAGAGGGATGCCTGAGACGCAGCGATTCCTTGTTGATCAGCTCGACAAGATCAACGGTGAGGGGAAGATCGACAAGCGTGATCTTGAGACGATCGTGCGCGGTGTGACTAACACCACAAGGATCATGAGGCCCGGATCCAGCCAGTTCGTGTCAGGTGACATTGCACCTTTGACCACAGTAGAGTATTATAATAACAACAACCAGAAGGACGAGGACGTCGACAATGTGGATGGTGATCACTTTGCTCAGGACTATGGATCGTTTAAGAAGCATCAGAAGATCGATGAGAGGTCTATTAAGAAGCTTACTGACATGGGGATAAAGAGGGTTAAGGTGTATAAGGATCGAATCAAGCACGAACCATTCTTAAGCCCCCTGGGTATTGGTGGTAAGGCTGTAGTGTCAGAGGATTGGATTGCGCGAATGGCACATAATAGATTAAAGACAGTGCTTGAGGAAGGTGCTTCTCAAGGTTGGAAGACTGATATCACTGATACTTCGAATCCGATTACTCAGTTTGTGACCGGGGAATATGCATGAACCACGCTACTCAATTCATAAAGCTTGCCCAGATTGACAAAGAGGCTTTCCACTATAAAGGTCATTATGTTTCTGACAACAAGTTGTTTGAATATCATCAGGCAAACAGACCTTTAGTTGGTTATGTGCCAACCCCTGGAACCAGGAATGTTTGGGAGCA
>Ga0105105_10000211_pt1 | contig 27279 bp, 46 predicted proteins | sample PPLLaktember2015_4_FD_79108 | JGI IMG/M metagenome (GOLD analysis project Ga0105105, IMG submission 79108) | Freshwater sediment microbial communities from Prairie Pothole Lake near Jamestown, North Dakota, USA - PPLs Lake P8 Core (1) Depth... | ecosystem: Environmental > Aquatic > Freshwater >...
AATGTTGTGACTTAGATCCCTTAAAGTGTTTAGTCATAGGTAACGGGTAGAATCGTTCAACAGATAGCTCAGGAGCAATGTAATGCACCTATCAATTCCAGCGGGGACAACTAGTAAGATTATTTCGTTCCCGGTGTACGATTCTTCCAGCACTGTCGGAGTTACACTCCCAGGATTGGTTTACAATACTGCGTCATTGACCGCATATTACAATAGAACTGGATCTACGGGAAGTTCAGTTGCTATCCCCCTCGTTACTATGACTAAAGGCATATGGGCTAATTGCGGATTAGTTTCTGTTGATAATACCAATATGCCTGGATGGTATGAACTTGGAATTCCTGATGCAGCCATTGCGGCAGGATGTCAGCAACTACAGATTATGATTAGAGGTGCTGCTAATATGGTTCCAGTATGTATTGAGATTGAATTGACTGCCACAAGTAATCAGGATGCCGTGCGCGGAGGTATGTCCGAGATTGCAACTATCGCAACAGGTATAGTAGAGATAAAAAGCTACACCTCAGATCAGCGTACAGGCGCACAACCCGTTAACATAACAATCAAAACATCTCCAGGTGCACCGATTCCTGGAGTTATTGTTGATATCTACAACTCCGATATGTCAATAATGGTTGCAAAGTGTGTGACAGATACTCTTGGTGTTGCCAAACTTCAAAACACATCATACACGCCATATCTTGATAACGGTTCATACAAGGCGGTGTGCTCAAAACTCGGCACAACCATACCAAACCCAACATCATTCACAGTAAATAACGTTCAGGCAGATGTCCCGATAGTAGGTGCTGTTACTGTTCCACCCACTCCTGGTAGTAATCTCTGCTCAATCTACGGTTATGCAAAACGACTTGATGAGAGCATAGCCCCCGGAGCTTTGATTATAGCCAAGCTGGCTTTAAAGTCGTTTGTAAAGAACTCGACTGCCTTCTCCCATAAAGAGGTTCGGGCTACGTCTGACCTCAACGGCAGGTTCACCATTTCTGTTGAGCGTAACGCACAGATCGACCTTCAGATACGCGATGGGCAAGAGTCTTGCTTGTCTTTTGATGGTGTGGTTCCAAACACCTCAAGCGTCGACATTGAAGTTCTTGTTAATGGTTAAGTAATGAACATCCTCATACCATTAGCCGACGGGCACCCTATACCCAAAGCGGTTATGGCCGGCATATGCGCACAAGCCGGTGATAACAAGGTATATGTAATATCCAGGCCTGAGCCTGACCCTACGAAAAACTATCCCCATGATAGGCATATGGCTCAGTGCGAGAACATGAATCTCTTGAAGAAGTATGCAAGCTTTCCATACACTCTCTATATGGATCGCGATGTCGTGTTCACATCAGATCACGACTTGTCAGATATGGCATCCTGGCTTGATGCACATGAAGATTACGATGCAATAGCATTAAACACAAAGAATATCAATTGCTTAGAGTATAAAGAGAAAAACCGACACGTTATCATAGCCTGTATGTGTATAAGGCAGTTATCCTTGGATAAATACACATTTGTGTCTAATGGAAACGAGTGTCCGTGTCTGGATCTTAATAGGAGGCTGAGAATAAAGTATCTTGATAGCAGAAAACTTCACGAGGTCAAATAGTAATACACCAGGGAGTTTACAACTATGACCAAAGGGCAAGAAGTAGATCGGCAGCAAGAATGTGATAAGAAATATGTGGGTCAGATTTGGTTTTGGAGAACGATTGCTCTATCCATGTTTGTCATTGTTACTACTGCTTTTTTTATAGGTCAGTGGGTTTTTGCAATTGAATCGCAGACGAAAGATAATTCTGCTGAGATAGTAAATCTAAAATCGATTGATAAAGATATCGACACTGTTAAAAGTCAGTTGAAAATCCTGATACGTCAGAAGGAAGCTGACTATCACGCACAGTTCAAATAAGTTTGAAACAACTCTAACTCGTATAGTATAATCATATTATGTCCGCACCAATGATTAACTTCCCACTGTCTGTCATAGTTGATGGCCTTCTCAGCTATACCCAGTGGATCTTCAGCAACCCAGAGATCACTCCCTCTGAATACAGGTGGAACATAGACGATCGTAAGTCTCTGATACGCATATGCGGGCCATTCGTCATCGACAATGAGAAGCCAATGAGCGCACCGTTCATTGTGATAGAACGGGGACAATTCTCATTTGCAAACCAGACGATCAACAATCTCAAGTCTGGTGATTCGAACACATTTGAGAATTCTAATTATTCTGATTGGATGGATGGAACGATCAACGTGATAGTAGGTTCCGGAGCTGCAGGTGAAGCTTCGAGTCTGGCAAACTTCCTGGCAATCATGTTCCAATCAGAAAGACAAACTATCAAGGGCGCCATCAAATGCCTTCGAAGGATGGATTACCTTGATGTGAGTGCTGAGATACCGGTCATTAAGGATACGCAGATACGTCGATGGGAAGTGACCCTGAGGCTTTCAGTGTCCCTGCAGCAGGGTTGGATCAACAAGCTTAGAGGAACGACATTATTCAGCAAAGCATCTATCAAAGCTATCGAGGATTTTGTATATTCAGATAAGGGCTCTATCGTCGAAGGTGCCGATACTCTTGTAGATACGACGAAAGACTTTGGGTTCCTGACAACTAACGACCCTCAGTTCATTGAGACAGAGTTCAATAAGGGTTGGTACTACGTTAAACTCAAAGACAACGTCCACGACTCGATACTGAAGGTTTTGGAGATAGTCGACAACCACACTTTGAAACTTGAATTCCATGATGAAAACGATGCACCTGTAGCCTGGTCAGCGCCTGAAACTGCAAGTGACGTCGAATACGATATCTTGTGGAACAACATGCATATAAGCATAGAGCTTCCGGTTAACACTTAGTAAAGGAGATTAATTATGACAACTTATCGAGGCCCCCACGTAGCAGTTGAGCAGGTCTTTCAAACCTCTCCGCCGGCTGTGGCTATTGAGAGCCTTCCTGCTGTTACGATCGCAACAGCATACGATGTGTACAAGAAGGAAATGCTTGGCACATCGTTCGGTAACATCACTGGATACAAGTCCATGCTGTTACCGTGGGGTGTCAATAAGGTAATCCATGACCAGGCTATTGCTGGTCGAGCCGTGTACGACTTCTTCCCTGTGAAGGCGTATGCAGACGTGTTCGGACAGACTGAAGCGACTATATCAACCGAAGATGCTGATGAAACAAACGTCACATCTGATGTTGACGGGCTCACGGTTGGTAGGGATGCTACGGTGGTTATCCCGGGAACTGAGAAGGTGGCGGGAAGTTGCAATGCGATCATCCCTTATTACAGGGCTACAACAGAGGTGAAGATTTTCGTAACAGACAAGATGACCGTTGTCATTACAGGTGGAGCTGTTGCATCCGCTCAGATTAAAGCGGGTCAAAAGGTGTTCATTCTCATTGGTGCAACGTGGACGCCTGTGGGTGTAGTGGCTGCAATCGGATCTGATGAGACTAAGATCAAACTCGTTACGTCTTACGACACTGCAGTTGATGTGACTGCCACGGCAATCATTGTTGGAGCATCGATAGAAACAGCAGGTGTTATTGACTGCCCAGATTGTCTATTCGATTCCGACGCCAATTTCATTGCAGACGGGGTGAGGCCTGGCGACATTATCCGCATTGCCAGCCTTGCGATTGAAGATAGCGTCGAGAACTATGAGACTAAAGACGCTGTCATGGCAAGCGTAGTGTCAGCCACTAAGAACATGATCCGCTTCAACACGATAGCGCCCGCCGGTGGTGAAGAGGATTACGATAAGCTCACTTACAAGACCTCCGAAGAGACGGTTGGTGACGTCACGGTTGCAGTGTATGCGTACCGTGTGGAACGTCTTCTCGGGTTCTCGAGGAATCTTGAGTATATTGATGCTAACCTCGACCCCAACCCTCCGAACAATCCTCTTGGTATACAAGTTGAACTTGTCAACACGACAATGTTCAAAATTGCCATAGCAGATATGGATAGTAAGGATGTTCTGGCTGCAGGTGATGTGTTCATAATGTGCGCCACTAACGCCTATCCGACTGAATCGGGTAACACACTTCGTGCCAACCGCGTCAAGTCGGTTATAACTAGTGGTACCGACTACGTCATCTCGACAGAATCTCCTATCTATCGAACTTCCGGAAGCAGTACACCGGTTGCTTACGAGGATGGTGACTCCATTCTTGCATGGCGCCCTGAAACTCAGACCGACATCCTCGCTGACTTCCGCGCAGTCCATGAGGGTGAGCTCAACGTCGTGAAGCGTATTGCGAGCGTTCAGGACATCGTGGCAGCATGGTGCAAAGACGACGATATCGACGTTCACAATGACCTGGCGTTCATGGCCAACATCGCGTTCTCCGCTTCTGGTGGTAAGGTGATGTATGGAGTGAATGTCGACGTCACTGAGACCAGCCTGGTTCAGCAGTACACAGACGCTCTTGAGGCTCTGAAGCTCAAGGATGTCTACAGTCATTGCTTTGGAACCACTGACGGTGGCGTGAACGGTCTCATGGCTGCGTATTGCGACGATCAGTCGGCACCTTACGAAGCACACGAGCGTATCGGTGTCCTGGCTTATGATGCCAAGGATGCACTCCTGATGGCATCTGGAACCGGTGATCTGAAGTTCGCAACCAAGAAGATGACGTTTGACTCCACAGACCTCGTGGCTGCCGGCGTATCTGCTGGTGATGTGATTGACCTGGTTGAGAGTGATGGCACATTCATCACTTCAGTAACCATCACAGAGACCCCTGTGCAGGGAGAGGCCACCAAAATGGTAGCCCTCACTGACTACGATGGCACTGTCGACATCGATGGTAAGATCGGTCGAGTCCTGAGTGGCCGCAAAGATGACCAGGCCATCCGCATTGGCAACCTGGGTCTTGGTAACCGTCGCGTGTCAGTAATATGGCCCGGATGGTTCCTTGCTGATTTCAATGGCACCAGGATGAGCATGCCGCCCTACTACATCGCAGCCGCAATCTGTGGTATGGATAGTGGTAAGGTCGTGTCTCAGTCGTTTACGAACTACTCGTTCACAATCCCGGGTCTGTCCAACATCGAGTTGAACACCAACACCTACTTCCGGAAAGCTCAGCTTGATGAGATTGGTGGTGGCGGTGTCGACATCATGATCCAGGATTCGAACATCACCCAGTCCATCAAGTCGCGTCACGATCTGACGACGAATATGGATGCGGTTGAGTATCGTGAGCGTTCGATCGCAAAGCAGGCTGACTTGTCTGCCAAGACGATCAGGAATGCCGTGGCCCCTTACGTTGGGAAGTACAACATCACCCCTGAACTCATCAGATTCCTTGGTCAGGTGTGCACCGTTGTGAGTTCCAAGCTAGTTAAGGACGGGATCATCCAGAAGATGTCTATCATATCGATCAAACAAGATGAACTTGTTGTCGACAAGATCAACTTCTTGATTGAGATCACAGTGTTCGTTGCAGGGAATTACTACGACATCACTTTGATGGTGAAGTCGCGTTAATACACGGAGGGTTTCAAAACACGTTAATACAGGAGGCAGATTTGAATGGCAGATGTCATCAAAACAATAGAAGAGCTTGCTGATCATACTGCAAGCTGGGACTGGGAGAACAAGCATGTTGCCCAGGCCTATATCGGCAATTCAGGTATTGAAGAGCAGGGTACGATATCGATTAATGATATCATCGAATCGGGTACAGTCCTTCTTGCTGCTGGACCTTCAGATCTCGACGTGGCCACCGATACTACTAAGAATCCTTTGGGGTTCAGAATCGTACCTATCGGCCTTATCGAGACTGTACAGGTGAGCATGAATAAACCTTTGAGCCGCATCTTCGAAATAGGCTCGAAGCTCAGCTATATCATTCCTGGTAAGACAGTTGGCGGGATTGCGCTTAACCGAGTGTTCTTTGATGGACCGAGCATCCTGAAGGCTATGTACTTTGGTGAAGTTAAGGCCGACTATGCTGATGAAGTGAACAAGTTCGCGAAGTTCATATCCAACCCATATGCTGAGGGTGGACAAGAGGCTTACCAGAAGTTTGCTCACATCGGTTCTGGTAATCTTGCGATGAACCTGGCGTCTTCATTCTTCGATCAGCCAGTTGGTTTGGCTATGTATTTCAAGGATCAGCAGAACGATTCGGTTGGTCAGATTTACTTTGAAGGATGCCGGGTGAGCACGTACAACATCGGCATCTCTGCGAATATGAATGTGATTACTGAGTCGATCAACATGGAGTTCATTAGAATTCGACCTATTGTGACAAAAGCTACAGCACAGGCTATTGAAAAGGTTGATTATGCAGATCTCAATATCGTATCCTCAAAGACGAATAGCGGTGCGGCTCGATAAAGGCTAATAGCTAAAAAAAAAGAAACCGAAGGGGATCCCAACACTATTGTTGAGATCCCCTTTTTTTTATACCCTAGGCAACTGATTCAAATCTATCTGAGGAAAGACCTTCTCAACACCACTGGGCTTCCACTCCCTCTCCTCAAGTAACCCTTCCAGCAATATCAAGTAGTTAATCGTATCCCCGACCTTCTCATCCACCCGCTCCTTAGACGCAACGATTCCCCTGTCCAAGTCATCGATGATGTCAATAACCGACACCACATGCTTCATGAGCATACCCCAAAGGGACTTCTCGGGGGTCTCACCACTAATCCTTGCGGCAACCTTGAAGTTATGTAGACGGTCATCACCTGAACCAGAATACTCAGCACCCTTTGAAGCCAACACTTTCAAAATCTTATCAACCCTAGCCTTCACAACCTTGTCAAAGTTTTCTCGTGTCACATTTCCCCCTGTTAAGTGTTTTGCTCAAACAGCGATAGCGTGATAGAATCAAGTACCCCTACCCCACGCCTGTGGTACCCGGGTACCTTATATAGACCTCCTCCCGCTTTGGGGAGGAGAAGCCTATAGAGACCGATACAGTCTCCAAACTTCTTTGAGCAATTGTAAAGAAAGATGAAAGTCTAAACTAAAATTGAAACGCGGCGGAGATGCAATTTGCCAAATTACCGAATCCCAATTCGGGATAGGTATTAAGGAAATACGTCGGTAATCGACGACGCGTTACCCCGTCCTTCGCAATGATCCCTATTACACGCTTCCCTCTGACGTGAGGCGAAGGACGGGGTAAATAGAGATCTCATTGACGCATAGCGATACACTATGCCAGAGATTCTTTAGACTTTGTCCAAACTTAAGTTGAAACGTGGCGCTGCACCAATCCTGGTAACCACTAGAAGGCCTCTAATGTATCTACCTTAGGATGATCAGGAACTGATCATCCGGATCCACGGTACCATGGCAGTCGGCGCCACGGTCCTGCAGCCCACCGTCGATCTCCTCACGGTGCCTCACCACGTCGACAAGACGGTGGGCTGCACATAAAGGAGATCTCATTAGCGTAGAGCGATGCACTCTACCAGAGATCCTTTGGACTTGTAGAAAACTACTTTGCTTCGAACTTGGTGGCAAGGTACTCAAGCAAATACTTGGCGTAAGTTTTGAGAATCTGCTTACCTTTGAAAATCAAGATACTATCATCACTTGTATTGTAAAGCTTTTTCAAAGCTTCGTAATCTTCTTGATTGAAGCTGATCAAATCTGTCTTGTGGTTCAAAACATAACCTCTTCTTTCGCGCAGTCCATAACGAACACATCAGAAAATGCCCGCTCAACTACATCACCAATACTCATAACCGGGATTGATGATCCTGGTACGAACTCGCGAAGGTTTCGCCTGCTATCGCATGAGGGGCACGGCATTTGCGGTCGAGTTACTCTATTTACCCTTCCACAATTTACGCACTGACCTCTACCCAGCCTTACATCATCCTCGATTTCTACGATATCGCACTCCGACAACATTATTCTTCTACCGAGTACCGTGAAATACTCACTTCTCAAATCGACATCTTTCACACTCACACTAACCCATTGCCCTGCGTTCGCAATACAGAACATACCTTTCTCAGAATCATCACCCTCATATATCTCACTCAAGTCCTCCCCCAGCAACACTCTCATCACTAACCTCCTCTTCAGGAATGGCTACATACTCTTCCTCTTTATCGTACACCCTCTCAATGACTATTGGAGGATCGTTATCATTATTCGTAACATTTACGTTATGGATAAAATTAAGAAACTTCTCAGCAAAATCTTCAGGAACAGATATGAGTATAAGCCTTCTCATATGTTAAGTTACCTCCAATATTGTTATTTCAAATATTGGAGCTAAATAACACGATTGAAATGACCAAAGAGAAAACCTCTCAACCTTTCCTTGTCTGAGAGAAGGTCCACAAGAGTATCATATGACATCAGAGGTATCTCATCAAACTTCTCATCCATATCAACATCGTCTATAAGATACCCGATAGGAATGTTCATCAGTAACTTCTTGATTTTCGCACGAGTCTTATTCCTGGCGAATTGATCTAATGCCGCATTCATTTCTAATATACGCACCCTATCAACCATCTTGCTATCACAATTAATTCGCATTTACACCATCCTTGTCTTTGCATGTGATTTCGAATTCAACGTGATCGTCATCCACATCCCTTCTGGTATATGATATGCCCCTCTCGACAAGTTCTTTCTCGAACTCTTCGGGACCAGCGGAAGGGAGGCTCCTCCTGATAAGCACAAATTACTCCAGTCTTTTTGATTGTTTTTCGTCTGCATAAGTGAATATTGAGTCTTCGTAGTTCTCGTAGAAATGATCGCTTATCCCATTAAACAGCTTCGTATGAAACCGTTTGTTGAAATGAAGCAATCGTCCACCATGCCTTATACCAGCGATGTATGGTGGCATACATGGAACGATGTCACATCCATTGACACATCGTGTATGGTTCATAGGCAGCAAGTTGATCTCGTCACGATACTCGCTGTTACCTTGCGCGGGTGCCCCGAATGAAATGCATGAGCACGGTATCTTGAGATTCTTCGCTATGTGACGCGCACACAGAGTTGCGAGAGCACCTCCTCGAGAATGTCCGGTACAGAATATCGGATGCCATACAGTCCCGAGGGATATTGAGTTCTTGAGCATTGTCTTGATATAATCCGTGATTACTGGCTTGAAGAAACTCCAACCAGTATAGAACCCGTCGCAGATCGTCCCGTTGTTAAGACTGGCATCCCCTTTAAGCGGGAATGCATCAAAATTACTTATCCACGACCTGAGGTTAAGCCGGCGCGTTTTCTCATCATAGATCCCACGCGTACCCCTAAAAGAAATCACGATCTTATCTGGATACTCTGCAATGTACCCATAGTCAAGATCATTACTCATTGGGGTAAACTCGATCATACTGCTTGCAAGAGCAGTCTTCAGCCTGAACTCCTCTTTGTTCTGAGGTTCAGTCTTTGCACATTTCGCAAATTTCCACATCTCTTCAATCTTGTTCATGACAACCTCCGGGTTAAGTGTGTATTTCTAAAATACACAAGTACCTTGTCATGGTTAAAAGAAATGGTGGGCTTGTTAGGCCCACCACTCTTCACTCATGCTTGAGCAGGTAGTTGTTCGATATCGCCTTAAACGATACCTTCGAACTTCCACCCAAATCATTTAGTCGAAACACCAGCCCTTCAGCATTGGTGTTTGGGTTCAAGACGCTCTTCCTATTAGCCATGTTCAGAAGATCGTCAATGGTTACACAATTCGTACCCATCCCCTTCACAAGGCAGAAGTCCCTCATGATGACCGGGACCATCTGCAGGTTATGCATCTGGCAGAACTCGATTGCCATCGCCGATGAGAGGTACTCTCCAGTATCCGTAGAAAACACGTAGAAGCACCTGGCTTGGTGCCCCTTGATTTTATACGGATTCCCCTGGATACCCTCTCCAATGATCTCGCACTGAATTGCCATGTAGTCTGGCAACTTCGATTCGAGATTCATAGCCTTAGCTACTCTCCAATAGACATTAGCGACGGTGTCTTTGTACTCCCAATTCCTCCCGCAAACACCAAACGCGCCATCGTGCTTGTAGAAGGTTGCTGAGGTGCCATCGAGCTTCTCCGTTACAGTGAAGAACTCGTTGGCATGTAAGGACACTATATCAGGAAGATTCTGCACGCGTTCCTCGTCAGTCTTCGGGATGAATGACGGGAACACACCCTTTACCTCACCACCAAGGCCGGCAGGGATGGGGGCTTCGTACTTGATGACACCAAGAACCGACGAGAGATCCTGTCCTGTCGCCGCTTCAAGGAGAAGTGCGTCATCAAACATCGACATGGGCAGGCACAGACCCTGAGAGATTTGGCCCTTGAGCTTGACAGTCCTGAGGCGATATCCTTCGATATCTTTGCCCTCGTAGATCATCTTACTCCGGCCTCTGCCTTCGAGGAATGAGAACTGTGGGATTGGTGGCAAGAGTGAGTCGACTTCAAAGTAAAGGCACTTGCTGCCTTCTTTGAACTCACCCTTCTTCGTAACGCACCACCAACCATCCACCCTGACTTTCTCGATCGCATCGGCCCCTTCGATTGGGGAGACCTCAGCGATTGTTCGAACTGTGACAAGTTGCCGCATTTCTTTTTTCCTTTCTTTTTAGGTTTAGACCTCCATTCGCCGCACCAATCCTCTCTCGCAACTGTTGGCCACGCCGACCCTCCAGTGTGTGCTTGCGTTGCTCCGATAATCATATTGTCGGAATCGTCATGGCCATTATGCATGATTACTTGAGGAGCGTTCCTGTAACACGTCCCAATGTCTTCACCAGCATCGTTAGTCATATCTATATCGTCAAAGAATCTGCAGGTTTTGCATTTTGGCACCTTACACCTCCTTAATGTACGTCGGTGACGTACATTCCAAAGTCGAGGACTTCTGCCTCGCAGCGTTGACAGCATAATACAAAAAGATATTGGCTTCGTTCTTCCAACAGCCGTCAACCAATCGATCGATGACACTCATTTTCTGCATCACTAGTCCGTCAGTGATCTTCTCAACCCTACATATTGTAATGTAGTATTGACCTCTGGACTGGTCTGCAACGATAATGATGTCTTTCTCGACTATGGGAACCAAGGCATGGTTCCCATTCATTTCGCTCTTGATCTCGATAGCTGCTTTGGGCTTCCCCTCACAGTCAGCGACTATGATGGATGACCCAAGCATCTCTTTCTCACCGCCGCGTTCCCACACGCAGCAGGTGCCGTTTCTCCACTCAGTCCTGATGGGATAAACTCGAGATTCATTCTCCATATCCATCTCCTTGTAATTTGTTATAACTCAAACGTCAACTGCTTCGCCTGAACCTTCTTGTGAACTTCAATCGATGTCGGGTACACTCGATTGATTTTACGAATGAGAGTCCAGGTCATAGCAGACCTGTTAACCTTGAGATCTTTCAACAGCAACTCAACGATCAAATCAGACTCCTTCTTCTTCAGTACGAGAGGCTTGGTTATCCTCTCCCCTTTCTTCATTCACAACCTCCTGTTTCTTGTTGAAGTTCGGAAGCCTCTTTTGGACTTTCTTCATAACCTCCTCAATATCAATACACTTCTTCCCATGATTGTGGATTGCATAATCCACATCATCTTCGCTAAGAATGCCCATCTGCCATGCCCTCATTACAGTAAGGACATTAACAACACTTCCTCCGCATACATACTGAAACAACTCCCATATGCGGGAGCCATACACCCCAAGGGAATCCAGATTCAGAATGGGCCCGACACCACCAAAAATATCGTCTGGATCAATCTTGCTTGATTCGGCATACAACCCGACAAGAGTTGTTATTGCACCAGGGTTCCCGTCAGACATTTTGATCATGGCTGACTTTGCCGTGTCCTCCAACGTAATCCTGTTCTCAGATTTCATGTCCAATACTCCTTTACTTAAGGATAAAGACTAAAGACTACCCAAAATAGTTATTACACATTCATTTCGATTCTAACAAGCGTGCTCGAACACCAACTCTTTGGATTCACTGGGGGCATGATACGAAGGTCTGAACGGGGAAGGACTTTCAGCCCTACTGGGAACCTTATCTGACTTGATAGGGTTCTTGTTTATGTATCCCATCTTCAAACATTCACTCTCTCGTAATCCGAAGGGTATCGTATGGGTAACTTCGAACAACACTGAGTCGGTCCTATTCACGAATCCGCTCTTTTGAAGGATAGCCATGTAGCTGTAGATGGTGTAATACTTAACCTTCACGTCAACGCCTATAGATCGAAGGTGATCGAATAGTTTTTGCTTCATTATCACTTCTTTATTCCTGCAGTAATCAACAACCTCGTCCCACAATGTGATTCTTGATTCTACGATCTGCTTTGGCTTGCATTCGAATGGATTGTTACATCTTGGACATGATGAACTGTATCCTCTGACAATATTACATAAGACGTTTGTGTCCATAGCTACCGGCTTGAACGCGCATATAATTCTCTTTCCTTCGTCATTGTATGAGCAGTGGGTGCATTTTCTTAGATACGTTACTTTGTACTTAAACATCATTGTCCTCCATTGGGTGATAGGTAAAAAAAAGAAAGGGCCCCGTAAGGGGCCCTATACTATTCGTCCTTGGCTTCAAGATCGCCTGATTCCGCAAGCTCCGCCAACACTTGAGTTGTGTTAGCTTCATCTGCGGCCCTCTCGTCTGCAATAACCTCATCGGTAGCCTCATCCATAGCCACCTCCAACGTAGCCTCCTCAGCCATCTCTGCAGCGACTTCCTGCTCAGCAACCTCTGCAGCATCCTGCTCAGCAACGATCGCAGATGCCTCTGCTATCTCCTGAGCCTTGACCATCGCAGCCTCGTCAACTACCACGACGGTAGGTACGATGACTGGCTCAACACATGCTGACTTTGCGGGCCAACAGCGCTTGCAAGAGGTATTCTTGCAGTTGTCGGTAAAGTCGTGCTCAACAGCGTGAGCACACGAATAGGTGATAACGTCTTTCTTCCCGACCTTGGTGGCCTGGGAAAGGACTCCGCACGTAGCAGCATTCTCGCAAGTAACTTTCATAAGTCTCCTTTGATAGTAACATTAAGGTGGAGTAAGGTCAAATAACGTGTGACCAGCCGACAAGTGCATAACTACTATTCGGTGCAACGTAGCAGTGTTATGCAGACACTGCTTATTGTCGTTTACCCTGCATGGACCGTCCACTTTATTCACTACACACCTGTCGGCTGGTTTCACTTAACACTACTGATTATCTGGTCGATGACGTACATCTGAGGATTCGTTACAGCTAGTAGAACGCAATACGTTTGTACCAAACTTATAATCAAGCCAGGAAGAATCACCATACCTGATGCGACAATTGGGATCATAAATCCAGGCTCATCATACCCAATCTTCTTACCAATATTCAAAGAAACCTTAAGGATGATTAGGCCGATAATAAGAATGAAAACAGATATGCAAAAGGAGAGGATCTCTTTCGTCACCACATACTTCACATACTGCTCTGACACGTTTTGGATGGTAGGGGCCGCCTTGGTCCACACCTCAGTCATCTTCTGAATCCCGAAATTAATAGCTGTGCTGTCGAACATGTTATACAACCTTTCTTGGTTTTGGTTCTGTGTCTTCTTGGGTAACCTCTACACACTGTGCACCAAGCTTCTTAGCCACAGGACACTTTCCACACTCATTACATGGTTCATGTGGGTTGGCACCACCGCACTCTGTTGGATCTCCCATGTGACACCGGTGACGTTGGTTACAAATGACCTTCATAGCTAAGTTTCCTCGTCAGGAATCTGTACGAAATTGCTTGTGTGATACCCCGAATAGACCCTACCATCCGTGTGCCCTGAAACGATGCAGTGTCCTGGCATATTAGGGATTTCCCCGAAGAATACGAACACTTGCTCATCTGTGGTTACCGGAAGGAAGTCGAAGGTACACTTGACGAGGGAGTATTGCTTGGGTATTGTCGGTTGAGGTTTGTTGTCAGGTGTACCTGACAGTTGACGTAATCTATTGCAAGCATCGAGGATAATGAAACAGAACTCCTCACTACGCTCTGGACAATAGTTGGATAATGAGTCGGCGATTGCAGAGATTGCGGCTGATTCTTTTGAATTCATAATAGCTCCTTAACAAACCGACGATTCCACTTGTCGGCAGCATCTTCCTCGCACGTAGCGGAAAAGCTGATGTTACAATTACGACACCCGACATGATCATCATCGCCAAGCGCAACACACCCTTTACTTTCCCTGTCATACCAAGACTCGGCTTTTCCACCACAGAATGGACACGGTAGTAACTTTATTTTGGCGGGCACACAATCTCCTTTCGTGAGGGATACCCAACACCATTTTCACTAATAATTCGTTGCAAATATCCTATGAGGCCAGACATCCCTTGGATGTAAAAAGCACGATCAAGAGTGTTGCCAGCGTAGTGATTGTGAAACGACTCTAACTCATCATGCACCCAATTCAAGGCACATTGCTGCGTAAATGAAAACTTTTCCATTTGTACTCCTTTATTGCTTCCACGGTTCAACAAACCCAGTTTCCCTGCACGCCTTACTCTCCTTCATCATTCCTGCAGCAACGCCCACCCTTAACCCTTTGAGAACCTCTTTCACTGTTCTATTACAACGCCTGTCTATCTCTCGAACACACTTGAGGCAATATTTGGCATTGCCCTTCAATTTGGTAGATTCACAAATACTGCATTTTTTCATAATTCTCCTTAAGTAAAATAAGAGTTAAAGCAACCCATAATAGTTGTTACATATTATGGGTTGCAATAACATCTACTTGTCACAATACAGTATCGCAACTCTTGGACCAGTATCGTGTATTTCTGATCTCGGAGCCCCATTCCATTCCTCTTCACTAATACTCTTGGGCTTCGCGCCATCCCAACATGCGGTACCCCTCATGATATCAGTAACAAGGTAATTTCTACCGAGCTCTGGTATGGAAACTGAAATGAGGCAATTCTCATCAATCTCTTTAAGGATTTTGATGAGGGCCTTAACGGTTACATTGTGCATTACTTGCCCCTTCGTGTTATGTAACACTTCCGACACACCACACCCTTCTTCTTATTCCAATACACGTCTTCCACAGAAGTTTCATCACCACACGTTATACAGTAAACCATATAACGTGCGGCTGGCTTCTTCTTTACGATACCCTTCTTGATCAGCTTCAACTTGATTGTTCTAAACATAAGTTTGTGAATCCTTTTATCTTTACAAACATATCCTTAGCTGAATCAAACATCTCGCGCCTCTGCTCAACACCAACCCAATTCCTAAACTGTTCGGCTCTCAAGAACTTCCTGGACTTGAGTATGTTGTTGTTGTACCCATACCCGAATATCTTAGGGTCTGACTGTGAGAATATCACATGACCAACAACCGGCTTATCCATACAATTTACAAGATGTGGAAGGAAGTTGTCAACTGAGATCCATGTCCTGCATTTTGAAACGAGGTTGTCTATCTTAGAAAATGAGTAATCATATATGATTGAGTGAACCCCAGCTATCTCAGGCTCACCACTCCTACCTATCTGCACAACTTTCACTCCACAGCTATTCAGTAGCTTCACCAACTCTTCCCAATACGGGTAGCTCTTTGCGTGATCAGGGGTTTGGCTGTATGGGCTTATCACCACAATGCTTGACGACCCATTGCCATGAACAGCGCTTGGATGCGTTAGTGACTTGACTCCAACCATGTCTGCAAACGCCTTTTGTAATGGTTGGGTCCACCCCCTCCTCGGCATCCATATGTACGCATCGAACCTGCTGATGTCTCCAAATATCATCTTCGCTACAGCTATTGACGATTGTCGTATCTCAGGAACATCTTCGAACACCTGGGGGAAGCAAGTGAACAGAATGATTTTCTTATCCTTATGCAACTCAATGTATTCCTTGATGATGCTCTTGAATGCAAAGTGATCGCCGATACCATTATCGAGAACGAAGAACTCGTAATCATTTGGGATAACATTCCATTCCCTGAGCTTCTTCATGAACACCAGCTCATCCTTAGTAAAGTCGTTGTGGTCGTACGTCCTGATTCCACCAGTAGGACATCTCATGTGCCATGTATGCGCACGAGGGTCTACAATGCATTTATAACCGCCACGAGTCAACTCAGATGTCATAATCGTTTCTTCGCGATGGCCGGCAGGGGAGAGATCTGTTGGGTACTTGGCAAGATCTTTCCTATAGATGAACGAGCTATACAAATGGTCTACAACATAAGGCTTGTCGCTTCTACTCAAGTACCACTGCTCATTCATTCCAAGGTAGATATCCTCGATCTTACTTGAAGCTATGGACGGCTTAACCTCCATAGACTTTGGCTCTATCACAAGCCCACCAACAGCCCCGACATCTGATTCTATGTTACTAACGAGAAATTGGAGTACACTTGGTTCTGGCACGTTGTCATCATCCAACCTCCATACCCATTCCTTACACTCCTTATAACTCAACGATGCTATGTGATTAGCTACTTGCCCACACCTCTGACCAGGCTCCCAATACCATTGGATACCTTTATGCATGAGTAGCCTGAAGATGTGGCTGTACAGAGGATCATCAATGAGATTCTTCATCTCACCATCATCGTATATGATGAGGTTAGTTGGCTTATACGTCTGATTGCATATAGCCATCAATGTTAGAGGAAGAGTGCTATAGTAGCGGTCTTTGGTTGATACAACGCAAGTAACTTCAAGCGGTATATTAATGTCGTTTCTCCTGAACTTGTAGACCTTATTATTATTCTCACCCACAACTTTGCCATCCATATAGTTGAGGAATGTAAAGGTGTGGTCGAGCTTAAAACCTGCAGAGCGTATTCTCCCTACAAGGCTTTCGGGATCACCACCATTCTTATGAATCTCAATGTAGATGTATTCAAACTTTCTTAGATCGCTCTCAGATGCTCCTTGAAGTATTGGATATTCCGATCCCTCACAATCCATCTTGAGCACAATCCTTCCCTCATCTTTGCACAATATATCAAGTATCTCGTGAAGCTCAGATGTTGATATATCATTACCAACTTCATCAGGCCCCTCGACGACTCTTGCAAGACCGCCAGAGCCCTCTATGTGCACTGTGGGGTACTTAGATTCATTGTTAGGATATACGGCGGTAGCGATTGGAATTATGCCACCATTCTTAGTCCAATCGCTCCCGCCTATATTCTCCACAAGCTTGACATAGTTGTCGTGCTGAGGTTCGAATGCAAGAACCCTCTTAGCCCCGTAATCCCTGGCCAACAATGAGAACATGCCTACGTTAGCCCCGACGTCTATCACTACTGCGTCTTTGATCTCATTCTCAAAGGCGTGGTAAGCGTTGACTTCGAAGATCTCTTTGAAGATGAAGGGGTCTTGGGCTCGGAGGTGTTCGTACTTGTGCATTAGAATCCATCCTTGTAGAGGAGTGAGTAGAGGAACTCGAGTTCTTGTGATGCTGCTTCGTAGAATCTTTCAAAATTATATCTTCTATCACATTCCACTCTAAGATGTGCGCCTGAGTCTAAATATGAATGTAAGAGTCCAACAAAATAAAAATAAGGTGTTCCGATGCAATCACTATCACCAGTAAATTCACATATTGGGCACTTGTAACAAGACGGCGCGAAAGCTGTACACAGAGCGCAATCATCACCAGAGCACACGACATCTTCTATCAAATCCTCATTACCACTCAAGTAATTCAATATCAACATATCAAGGTTCTCATGCCAGTGTTGGATTGACTTCAACAGGGCCTTGTGGGCTTTTTTAGTCACACGCACCTCCTTCATAGAGAAGATGGTAGAGGAGTTCGAGTTGGCCTGAAATAGCTTCATATCCAGATTCAAAACCAGTATGGCCAGAAAAACCATTATACCACGCGTCCACTTCATAATAAACATCATTATCACATTGATGCGATCCAAAATAATCTTCTATTGGGCAACCTTTACAATCACTCGTCCAGAATTCAAAACACAAAGCACAACCTCTCCGGTCAATTACAATATCATCGCAGAGGTTACTTCCACTCAAATGATTCAATATCAACATGTCAAGATTCTGACGCCAGTGCTCAATAGACTTTAACAGAGCTTTGCGGGTTTTGTTGGTCATCACTTACCTTCCTTTTCTACATCAACATATTCAATGTCAAACAACTCGAAATCCGCATCATCAACCGGGGCTGTAGATCTTGCGAGATCAAGAGAGTCTCTGGTTGCCTTATCGTCATCGATTGTGAATTTACTCTGCAAGGTTACTCTTATCTTTTTCACTTTCCTCCCTTTCGTGTTTGTCGTCACAATCTGTGCCGTCGTAAGTTCTCGGGCAACAGGATTCGCAGAATCGTATGTGGAAGCCATAACCGCTAAACATGTGGGATATTCCACCATCAAGCTCTTTACCGCACTCGTTACACCATTCCACGATCAACCCCCTAGTGAGTGTATGCCGTGCGCCCCCGGTAGGATCTGCCCCTACACCTCCACAAATTAGATTGCAATCCGCATTGCTTCGAGCGCTAGTTACGCTTACAGGGGCGCGCAGCATACTAAATTGATTTTATGTAAAGCCTGTCTTCCCTAGCTATCCCCTTGTTGCGATCTTTATCGAAGGCACCATTTTGATAATTAATGAAACATCGTGCGCAAAGCCCAATGGTTACACCGTTATGTTCGAAATGGTGAACCGGCTCATCAGGACAATGCTGCCCACTACTATCTTGTACAGCACATCGAGCGACATTCCAACTACCGAGATACTCATGTTTGTATTCTTGCGGGTGTACTCGCCGAACTGTTTTGCAGCACTCATCAAAATACCCCGGCGACCGCTCCCATTCACCAAGATTAATGTCGGCCTGATAATCAAAATCAGTGTTCATAACTTCCACTTCTTGTTATAATAGTCCAAGCTCACGTTAGTCAAATCCTTCTTACTTGCCATATGTTTGACCATATGTGGTATCACCACGATCTTCCCGCCGGCCTGAACAATCTTCATGCAGTAGTCCGAATCGTAACAGTGGAACCCCTCGATGTCTTCTGAGAACCTCATGTTGGACCTTGTAGCCATGAACATACCATCGATGAGTCTCACCTCATTGATAGGGTTGTCGATATTCCACTTCCAATACTCGGTACCGTTCATCACATGCCCTACGATCGATTCCCTCGAACAGTTCCACCAGAAGCCTGCCGGAGTCTCGTTGGTGCCTACGAGCCCTATCAGATCCACTCCAGGAGTATTCTCGAGATACCTATGACAACGTATCATGATTGGGTTGCCACGACCATCATTCAAGTCAACGTCTTCATGGATAAAGAAACGCGTTGTATGAGTGCACTGATCAATTCCCTTGTTGTAGTTCTTGCACAGGGACTCAGTGCCCTCAACAAGAATGAGTTGGAGTGGAGGAAGGTCGTTGTCGAAGAGGTACTTCTTAGTTACCTCGAGAGATGGTAGGAAGACACTTTCGAGAACGTGTTGTTGTTTGGTGCTGACTATGACTGAGAACATGTTACTCCTTGAGTGAAGGTACGGGGTGGTTGTTAAGACCACCCCATACTTTTGGTTATGACGGTTTGTATGCCTCTGTCCTAAAGTTATGCATTGGATGAGGGTGTTGTTCTGGGAGGAACACTACCCTCTCAAACCCAGCCCATGAGAGGTGATCCCCAAGAATCTCTGGATACCAACCCCACAAGTGAGGAGAAGTGATTCTGTTTGGATCTCCATCTCCCGTAGTCTTCAATGGACAGAAGAAACAATTGAGTATACTGTACCTATCTGCCTTTGTGGCAGTAACAAAACTCTCGCACAACTTCTCAATATCAGGAAGCTCGAGTACGAGTTTTCCACCTGGCTTCAGTATCTTCAACCAACTCTTAAGCAAGTCTGTAACGATATGTGGATCTATATGTTCTAGCATATGTAAACTTTGGATTTCTTCAACTGAATTCTCAGGCAACTGCAGATTCATCACATCCATCACAATGTGCGCCCTGACATCGAACTTGTCAACCCCTATGTACCCGGGAATAGCCACGCCTCCACAACCAAGGTTCAGCTTGATATGCTTGTTGTATCGAAGCATATTCCTCATGCCATTCACCTTGATGATAGAGCTGCCATACTCCGGGAACTCTCCAGTTGTGAATGTCCCCTCACCCTTGTGATACATTGGGAATTCACCCACGTTAGTCCATGTCATCTTTACATTATCGTTAGGAACAATGACCTGCTTGTATCCTGCATCCTCGATCTTACAACACAAGTCTATATCCTCACCTCCGCCAGGTGAGAATCCTTCGTCAAGAATTCCTACTATATCAAACAACTTAGCCCTAACCATCATGCAGAATCCTATCATTACCTTGCGATCAGCATAATCATCATGTAGCATCAATGGACCAGTGATACCAACCTTCTCATCAACAAACGGTGCCTTCAACATCTCAATCCACGTATGTTTAGGATGCCCGTGATCGAGATGGACGACGTCATTGTTGAGCAACACCACAAACTCACCAAGCGCTTGTTTAATGCCAAGGTTGGTGGCCTTAGTGTATCCGAGACCCTCATCTTCCCAGATCAAGACAAAGGGATGTCCAAGGCTCTGCACGTACTCCTTTGTATTATCCTTACACCCGTTGGCTACAACAATCACTTCAACCTTCGAAAGGTCTGTGTGCTTTATCAAGCCCTCTATGCACGGCTTCAGAAGATCGTCACAATGATTGTACGTAGGGATCACGATGCTGACCTCAGGCCTATTGTGACGCTGGTACAATATCCTGCGGTTCTTAATCATGAGCTCTTGGTCACGGAGCTTAACAGCAGAGTCGGCTGGGCTTGCTGGATGATAGATAGGGAATTGCCCGTCAAGACCTACGGGAACTATCTTATACCCCTCATGGCGTATCCTAAGGCTCATATCGGTATCACCGAGATACCCATATTCATACACCTCATCAAACCCACCAACTGCGTTAAACACATCTCTCGTCATCATACAGCATCCACTGTGAAGTGCATCGTCGAGTCCTGGATACTTACCTGGGAACACACTCGTCATTCCGGCGCCGGCATCAATAGGTTCTTCAAGGAGCTTTATCCACTTATCAACCTTCTGGTCAAGGAGTATGCAGTCATCATCTATGAATATGAGCTTACTTCCACTTGACTCCTTAACACCCATATTGTACGCCTTCATAACTCCAATCTCATCAGGGCCAGCATTGATTACTGTGATCTTCTTTCTGATATAATCACTATGCAATCCCCTCATCGTACCGTGATCGCAACCATTAGCGACAACGATGATCTCTTTATCCATAAGAGACGTGTAGGCTACAATCGAATCAAGACAATCGTCAAGTGATTGGCGATTGTTGTTGGTCGGAACGATTATACTGTACTCAGGGATCTTCTTAAGCACAATCATACCATTCGATTCCTGGGTAACGAAATACACATACCAATCCTTGTGAAAGCTCAAGAATCTCAATATAGCAAGAAGTAATCCATGAGCGGGATAGTCGACCTCAACCTCATCTTTGTTTCCCCACGTCTCTGTATCATGCATCACGATGTACTTGCGAACCTTACTGTGGTGCTTCTCAAGCTCTTGACCAAGCTGCTGACACGTATGAAGGGTATCTATGAACAGCATGTCGGTTTCATCGATATCAATAGTAAGAACGTCCTTGTGTTCGAAAGAGAAGTCGACACCAACTTCATTTGCAACATCCATAGCCTCAAGAATGTTTGGGGATGTCTCTATGTCATACGACGTCAACCTGTCGGGTCTCGCTGCTATGAATGCATATGTCGAGAATACGCCACGTACACCAAACTCAGTCACCTTGTCGCACTGACTCGCATATCTCCTCAACACGGGAAACAGTTCATTGATATCACATTTGTGATTGAGGCATATCTGATAGATAGAATCAGCTTTTCTTCCATGCTTAGTATCCAAGATCTTGTCGTTTATCTTGATGATCTCTTCCTTGGAATCAGGAGTATCCCCAAACGTCCCATTACCCTTATGGTATATCGGGAAGCTTGAGTCAGACACACCTTCACCAAATGGGAGTGCGCTATCAACTGGCACCTGAACTAACGAATAGCCGATAGCTTGAGCCCTCAAACAGTAATCACCATCCTCACCCATACCTGGTGAGAAGATCTCATCGAGAAGACCTATCTCGTCTATCAGCGATCTTCTAAACATGCAGCACCAGAATGCGATACACTCTCTCTCAATGCCGGCACATTGCCAGGTGAACTTGAGCGGGCCTGTGATACCAGTCCCGGTGTCTTGATCGAAGGGCTTCCTGAGAATATCGAGCCAGTCTTTACCAAGGATCTTCGTGTCATTGTTCAGAAGGACAACGTATTCTCCTGTAGACATCACCATACCAATATTCGTAGCCTTAGTATACCCGAGCCCACCTATCGAGGTGAAGAGTGTAAATGCGTTTTGGTTGTTGTTTAGAAACCCTTGAAGTGCATCTCTCTGCTCTTGAACACTACCATTGTCAATAACAATAATCTCAGTCTCAGAAGGATCGGTGTTATCCATAATGCTTTTGAGACATTGAATTGTCAGATCGACATGGTTGTGAGTGGGGATGACGATCGAATACTTTTTCATTTAATTGTAAACCCTTCTGTTAGTGAATTTACATGGAGTGATTATACAATTCATATCCTTAAACCACACGCAAGGGGCGCAATGTCCACCGTAGTGCGGGCAAGTGAATTGCCATCCTGAATACCCAGAGGTGCCACTATACCCGCTATGTCCAACGTAAGTCTGGCCACCGAGACGCATATCCTTCCCTGAATACCCACTCTTACCATGATTGTCATCATCAATAGGTTCGTATTGGTATGATGTAAAAAGTATCTTCCACACATACCATATCAACCACAACAAGACAAAGAGTCCTATTCCAGCAGCGGCAGAAAGTAATATACCTTGCATTATTTCTCCTTCTGTTTGTTTTCCCGATACCTCACCTTACACATCCCAATATCATTACTCCTAACACTAATGATTCTGGGGTTGTAGGTAAGACCAAAATCCTTAACATTGCGACACTCCATGTACAACACCTGGCTACACGATGCGAGTATGAGTAGTGTTACGATGATGAAGATTCGAAAAAGAGTGGTGGCCATATTTTTGTTCTCCGTGTTGAGAGTAAGTCTCTGTAAACCCAATGACGACTAAGATTGGGAACCACCACTACGAGTTACTTGTTGAGCTTCTGAATAAGAACATCCGCAAGATACACAGCATCCTCAGCCCATACGTGACAGTCATCCTTCCATGCCTCATCTTTACTGATAAAGCAATCACTCTCACAACGTGATTTGATTATCTGAGAGTACACCTGGGCTGCAAAACTAGCTCTGAAGGATGCATTGAGGAATTCCTTATCTATAGCATCAGCGATCTTGTGAGCCTGCGAATCACAACCATTCTCGAATTCTTCTGGTGTCATTTTTGTCCCCTCGGGATGTATGAAACCATCTTGTTTCATTTCAACCTCTTCTGTTTGTTTGGTTTCTCATCACTCTTCTCAACAATCGCCTTATCCTCAAAACCTTTCCTCACAAAAGTCCCTCTCAAGCTATGACCAATCATCTCGGCAAAATCCTGAACATCCGTCTCATTCACATCGACAAGCTGAATCGGAAGCTCTTTAGATGAGAACTTCTCAACCCATTTCTTATGACCAACCTTAGCCAACTCCTTGGTATCGTACAGCTCAACAACGATCCAGTCACCATCTTTGTAGTCAGGATGATTGATAGCGGTCTCGTATGGTCTTGCACTATCGTGAACCTGCGCGGTATCAATGGTGGCTCCGTTGATTTCTGTGTTCTCAACTTTTCGTTGCTCGTAATCATTAGCCATACTCATAAATCCAAACATGTGCACCTCAATTCCTTTTTGGTTTACTCTTCACAACAATCATCTCATCCTCCAACATAACAACCGTGTCAATCTTATTGTTCATCCTTACCTCGTACGTCGTAACCCCATTACACTTACCATGACGGGCTACGATAGTGCCATACCTCTGAACGAATGATTGGGCGATGTCGTTAGAAGGACGCTTGATACAGCGAATGCGATCGTTGGGTTTCAATCGACGTCTCCTGTTAATTTTGGGCCTGAATCGTCACTGCATTGCGGTTCACCCCAATCAATGGTACTTGCCTCAAGCTCACCACTTTCAAGCCTTCTCTGAACTATCAGTAATGCATCCATTGGGTTTTGAGCTATTGTCAAAACCTTTCCAGTTTGATACAATTCCCTTTCAACACTGACAAGGTATTTGCATTTCTTTCTCTCTGGTACGATCGTTAAAACATCATCCATTGTAAGGACTATGTGGTAGGTATCTTGTATGAACTTGCCAAACTTAGCCTTATCGGTAACCCTGTTTGAGTCTGTGAATTTATTTACAATCGCCCTAAGCTCAACATGGGAAAGTTTAATCTTCTCGGCCAAATCCTTAAATGTCAGTGGCATGATTACTCCTTATTGTTTTGATGATTTTGTCATACACCTTTCTCCTCACCACATGAACCAAGTATGTCTCAACATACCTTTTTAAATCCGCACCATTGAGCACATCTTTACGTTTTGCCATATCTTTGACGTGCTCAATGAGTGCGAATTCTCGTTTCTCTCGTTCCCATTCGAGTTCTTCCTTGATCAATCAATCTCCAAACATTTCCGGAAAGAGCTTGGACAGTGTAAGATTCTTAAGCTTATCTTTCACCTGCTGCAACTGCCCTCTATGAAAAGCCTTTCGTTCAGCCTCATTGAGACTTCTCATATATCTTGATGCTGCTCTTAATTTGTCTTTCTCGATTTTGTTATAAAGCTCTCTGTATTGTCTTTGACATGTTATCAATTGCTTAACCGATTTCTTATGATATTCCACCAACTCCTTAACTGTTAATGATGTGCGACCAAATTCTTTGGCATACTCGTTGAGAAGTTTTATTGTTTCACCATCATGAACTTCAGGCATCATTCCTCCATTCTAAAGTTCTCTCATCATACTTTGCACTACAATCTTGACACGTCCACACCCCCGCAATCTCTAGCCTTCTCAAATGCATACACTCGTGATCCTCATAGGGCTTAGTAGGTAATCCAGGATCACCGGGCCCACCAAGCTCATTAATCGTGCATTGAAAGCCTGAGAACTCTTTTGTTCGGACGAGTTTACACGGCATTTGGCTTCCCGTCCTTAACGCTGTTTACGCCACGTTCAAATGCCATTTTAGCAAAACGCCTGACAGCATCTTCACCGATAATAACATCCGGACAGCACTTCTCTAACTCTTTCAAATCTTCAGATGCATTGAAATCACGGGCTGAATTCCACCCGCGCTCATAACCGTGAACCCACCATTTTTGAAGACCGAAGAAGTACCAAATAAACTTCGACCATCCTCGAAGCTTTCTGCTATACACAAAAATATCAGCCATCATCGAAATGCCAACATTATTCATTTATTTCTCCTTAATGTTAAGTATAATCCCACCGACACTACCGACCCAGTTACCGACCCTCCCAACCCCATCCCAAAGTCATCCCATCCAAACGTCGCGTAACTCCTCGTGTGGACATCCAGGGCCTCCTTAGCTAGTGTTACCCCAACACCAGCAGATAGCCCAACCAAGGCGCCTACGATGATCCTGGATGATCTTGAGAGCCTCGTACGATCAAGTATACGAGTTGCCAGATACCCACATCCTAATGAAACCAACCCGGCACCGATGAAGTGTAGGGCCGGCTTCATATTGGATGGGATACTGCTCTCAAGAGGGTAAGCTTCTTCTTCACAGAAGGTTGGGAGAGATAGGAGTAGAAGAATAGTCAGGATCTTCATACTACCCCTTCTGCTGAAGTATCATCTTCACAACCTTCTCAGACGCACTGAGAGCCGACTCGTTACTGATACAACACCCTGAGATCTCATACAGGATGTTCGGTACATTGATCCTTGCCTTGAGCGCCTTAAGCTCTGTAACAAGTGGATTGGTGTTGTCGCAGCACTCCATGTTATCGCACAGGTGACAGATCTGAATCTGATATCTACGACAAGTGTTTTGGATTGGTTCGGTGAGGAGTTCAAGAGCATTGTTATTCATATCTCCTTCTCCAATCCCTTCGAATCTTGTCAATATCATTGATAGCTATATGAATTCCATCAATGAGCCCTCGGTATCCAGCCACTTGCATGTACGAATCGGATTCTTTGTGCTTGTTCATGACCCGTTTGAGGTTGTACTCCCTTGCGCCCAATGTGAGGAATATATCATTGAAGATCTGATACGAAATTATCTGAGTCTGCTGCTTCCTCAGTAGCTGCGCACCTGTTAGAGGCTTCTTCTTTTTACGTTTGGGCTTTGGTACTTGACGATCGTTTATTCCCATATTACTCCTTTGTTAAAACCCTCACCCACAGAGCCTTACACGCAAACGTCTTGAGAAGCGCCGACCGACACATTAGGATGTGCTTCGAAGCGCTCGTGAGCGTGTTTTTATGAGTGAGGGTTTGTTTGTTGTCATTTTATATGAATAGCAAGATTACTCATAGCTTTAAGAAGCAATTCTTTTAGCATCGCTATATCCTTACCGTCTCGCGCAGAGATCTCTTGCAAAGCCTCCCTCTTAGCTTGCAACTTAGCAATCTCAATACCCTCTGAGACCTGAGCGTCTCTACGAGCTTCCCGGGCCTTATTTATCAACTCCCAATTAGCCTTCTCTTTATCAAACAGGGTTTTGTCGATTTCGAATTCTTTCATCTTTTGGGTAAGGCTTGAATCCTTAGAGTGTGCCAACAGTTCGAGAGAGCAGTTGCGCGTCTCAAGATCTTTGATGCGTTTTACATCACGATCGTTACGAAATGTCGATCCAACAGCTAATCCAATAATAATAGCGATGACACCTATGATAACGACAATTGGTAGAGAAATCATGAGTTAGTCCTTTTGGTTAAAGTTTAAGTGCCTTCAACTTATCCATTGACTTCTGTAGTCTTCTTATTTCATCTCGATGTCTTTTCACCATACCGGCTCTCAATGTGTTAAACGCCTTCTTATCACTCATAGTCTCCGGATAGTGATAGTAGCCAAGTGCGCTTGGAACTGTTTTTTCATCCTCTCTATCAACTTTCGATGACTTA